>Ga0209253_10000828_pt1 | contig 26850 bp, 41 predicted proteins | sample FrelakmetBRP12BR_FD_187145 | JGI IMG/M metagenome (GOLD analysis project Ga0209253, IMG submission 187145) | Freshwater lake sediment microbial communities from the University of Notre Dame, USA, for methane emissions studies - BRP12 BR (SPAdes)... | ecosystem: Environmental > Aquatic >...
GAGGAGGACCGGGCGCTGAAGTACGACGACATGAAGCGCCGGCAACAGCAGTATTACCAGGTCGAGAACATGTACATCTCCGCCGACATCCAGGCCAACAAGATCGCAAGCCTTCCGGAACAGATCAAGCGCTCGCGCGACACGGCCAAGAAGCTTGGGTTTGGCGACGACGAGCTCTCTTACAGTCTTGACTCTCAGGGCAGACTTATGACGAACTTCCGACCGACCGACCCAGACAAGCTCGTCGCCAGGGAAGATAAGGCCAACGAAAAACAGCTCGCCTTCGAGCGCACGTCGTCGAAGTACGGAACGTCCAGGCTGATTAACACCATGCGACTTCAGGACATCCTCAGCCGCGACACCGTCTCCGTTGCCGACCTGGCACTTACCGCCGACGACGACCCCGAGATTGCAAAGATCCTGGTGTCGGCGGCGGCGCTCCTGAGCTCGAAGGCCCCCGCCAAGGAGAAGGTCACTCAGGTAGTCGACCGCGTCAAGACCTCTATCGAAGCTATCAACAAGGCGATCTACAGGTATAACCACGAGATCGAGGCGATCGGAGATAAGGCCAACATGCCTCCGGAGGTGACGATAGATAGGTTCCTGAAGCCCATCACTTTCGAGGAGGTCTCCGGAGGACTGACTCCGGACCAGTACAAGGCCAAGAAGAACCCGCCGTCGGCGGGAAAGCTTATCAGCGAGGCGCGCGACATGTACCGACCCAGCCGGATCGACTCGGCCATCCCTGCCTCGACATCTACCAAGGAGTCGGATCGCGTGAGCTCGGCCTACGAAGGCATCAGGGATGTCGTGCAGGCGGCCATGGGGCGCAACACCTCCTTGACAAGGGCGTCGATTCGTGATAATATAATGGGGATGAAGCAGGAGATCATGGCCGAGTACGGTCTGAACGAGCGGGCGTTCGACATGCTTTTGGCCATGTCCGACAGGGCCATGGCATAGGAGATAACTGTGGGCGTTCTCGACGAACTTCAAGATCGGCTGGCTGGCGGCGTCACCGAAACCGTCGTGGAGACCCCCCTGCCCAAGGAGAAGGGCCTGCTCCAGAAGCTCATGGAGCGCATGGAGGCTGGGTACATCGCCGAGACGCTGGAAAACCTCTCCATGTCTCCAGAAAAGATCATGATGCCGGATCTAAAAAAGCCCATGCCGGAGACGAACCTCCCGATCACCTATACCCCGCGCCCGCCGGTTGGCGGCGTGGCCCAGGATCCAAGTGATCTCGATGTCTTCCAGAGAAACGAGATTGCGCGCCAGCTCGAGGCCCAACAGAAGCGCGCCATTGGCCCCCCGGCGGAACTCATGGGGCCTCGGCCACCGTTCTCCGACCCGCGCGTCATGGACCCCACGATCGGCGGTGGGGCTGGCGAGGTCGTGCTCGACACTCTGGCCGAGAGCGTTGATTTCGTTCGCCGGCAGTTCACAAAGGAGAACCCCCTACTCGCACCAGCCATCGAAGAGTTCGAGAGAGGCGGAATCCCGGCGCTCCTTCACGCTGTCCCTTCTGCCGTCACCGGCGGCGTTGCCGGCCTCGGAGGGTTCATCGCCGGGACGGCTGTGTGGCTATCCTCCACGGCCTCCTACGTGGCCAGAGGCAAGGGCGTGCTGGACGCCGTCGATCTTGCTCGGGAAGACTTCGACAAGGTGACAGAGTTCTTCATGAAGAACGGCACGATCGGACAGCCCCCGGAGATCGCCAACGCGATGATAACCACCGCGGCATCGCCGTTCATGATGATTTCCGAGGGCCTCCAGGCCGGGGCTGAGGTGTTCACTGATGACCCGCGTGTTCACTCAGCCGTGCAGTTGCTCGGGAACATCGCCATGCTCGGCGGTGGAAAGGCCGTCGTCAAGCACGTCCGTCTCGTCAGGGACAGGCGCGCCGCTCTCGACATTCGCGGACTCGGAAGGGCGGCCAAGGACGCCCTCCCGAAAGAGGCCGCAAAGATGGTCGACGAGGCCGTCGGTGTCATCGAAAAGTCCCTGGCTGGGAAGCCCACCGTTGTCGACAAGGCCGAGGTGGCCCGAGCGTATATCGTCAAGAAAATGACTGACGCCGAGCTGATCCGCCGGCACCTCGAGAAGAGGACCCCTGGCGGCTATGGCACGTCGCCGGAGGCGGACGCGAAGTGGCTCCCGGCCCTCGAGGCGGAGTTGAAGGCTCGTGGTCTCAAGGGGATCGAGACCGGAAAGGAGTATGTCGCAAAGAAGTACACGCCGCAGGAGATCGACGAGATCTGGGGCCGCGCGACCCCGGAGCAGACGGCGAAGGCCGCGGAGGTCCTGGAGTCGGAGTCAGGAGTCGGGATCAGCCAGGGTGAGCCGTTCCGGTTCAAGAACGGGTACGTCCTGCGCCTGGACGAGCGCGGCCGGCCGATAACAGACAGGCCGGCTGAGCCGATGGGCAGGGACACGCTGGATGCGATCAACCGCGGAAAGGTCCCCATGCCAGAGGTTACTTCTGGCGGGTCGCCCATCCTGGCGGCCACTCGTGGAGGGGCCGGCGCCATCGTCGATCGCGGAAAAAGCCCCCAGCAAAGGGTCGACATCTTGAAGGCCCTGTTCCCACACCTTGACCCAATCAAGACCAGAAACGGCTACATCAGGGTCAAGTATCCGGACCATCCGTTTGCTGACGAATATGGATACGTCCCCTACCATCGCCTCGTGTGGGAGCAGTGGAACGGTAAGGTCGCGGCTCCGTGGGAGGTTGTCCACCACAAGAACCTGAATGTTAGCGACAACAGCCCGCTGAACCTCGAGATCAAGCCAACCAGGCAGGCCCACAGCGCCGAGCACGCCGGGCGCACTCCGACCGAGCTCGAGTCCGTATACCCGTTTGAGATGGACCGCTCAGGGAGGCTGGTTTCGAGGGCGCAAAACGCCCCCGTCCTTGACGAGGCCACTAAGCTTGCCGGCCTCGGAGAAAAGTTTGACGACATCGTCATCCCCGAGCGCGTGAAGAGGGGGCGGGCCCCGGAGCCAGTCAAGCCAACCTGGGAAAAACCGGTCCTGGAGCCACGGCGGGCGATCGTTCCCGACGTAATGGGCAAGGGCGCCGAGAGCGAGTTCATGATCCACGAGGTCCAGGAGCCCTTCGGGATGCGGATGGCCGATCCGACTGACATCCCCGGGCCCGGAGAGATCCTGGTGGAGACGCGCGGGAAGAAGGAGACCATCGTTAAGCGCGGTGAGGGCGTCACCCAGCGGATGATCTACGAAACCAGGCCCCCGAAGGCCAATGAGCCTCCGGCCGGAGTCCGCGACTACCCCAAGGACATTATCATCCACGAAGATTTCAAGGCTCGTGAACAGCTCACCGTCGAAGACACTATCTCCCTCTACGAGGCCAGCGGGAAAAAAGGGAGCACCGTGAACCCCTACGAGGGGGACATGTCTGGCCAGAACTTGTGGGCCGTGTCCCTCTATCCCGAGAGGACTGTCAGGATACCGGGGCGGGAGATCGACCCGAAGGTTTTGTACGATTTCTACAGGGACAACGCTGACCTTCTCAGCGCCGACCCCAGGCTCAACGTGGGGACGTGGTTCAACGAGAAGAAAGGGCGCGTAGAGATCGACGTTTCCGTGGCCCTCCCGGAGGCAGAGGCTACTACCCTGGCCCAGAAGTACAACCAGGCCGCGATCATGCGCCTGTCAGACTTCCAGGAGAAGCAGATCGGGGGCACAGGAACGAAGCCAGCCGGAGTCGACTGGCCGGCAGAGGCCCGGCGCATGGACGAGGTTGGGGCAACCGGAGAGATGCTAGACATCTACCACTACGGCCACGCCCCCGACGTAACGCCGCAGGCCATGGGCCGCGGAGACATGGGCGCGGAGGCCGCGCAGTTTGCCCCCGGTTACCGCGGTGGCGAAATGCTAACTTTTGGGAACCGTCTCAAGTCTAATTTTTACACCAAGGCGTCCAAGGCTCTCGAGTCGCACCGATGGGGAGGTAAAACACTTGGAAAAGGCACAGTCGACAAGGGACAGTTGCTCGATGCCTCGAAAGCGGAGACGCCCTACCTCGACCGCGAAGCTGTTCTTGCGGGTAAAAGAGGATGGTACGATCCCGCCACTGGTCAGGTTAGACTCCTTACCCCGACCCAGGTTGAGAGGCTGGGGGTGGCGGACTTCACCGGGGCAAGGCCAGGATCCATCACCGGTAAAAACATCGAGAAGTTCATCCGCGAGGAAAACCCGAACGTCACCGCCCAGCCCGGGGAGCCCGTCGAAAGCTACGGGAAGAGCAAGTTCTTCGGCAAGCCGCGCGGCTCGATCGACATCCCGAGCGGGAAAGAGATAGGCGATGCCATCTCCCGAATGAACTTCCTGACGTTCGATAAGTTCGCCCCGGTTCATCGTGTCTTTAACCTTCTCAGCGATGCCGGTGTGACCGTCGATGTCATGAATAACCCCTCGTACCTGGTCAAGCTACTTGGAGGCGTCGTCGGCAAGGCCGAAGCGAAGATCATGTACAAGAGGTTTACGATCGACAGCGCTGGGAAGGTCAAGTTCGGGGGCAAGTCCCTGCGCGACATTTACTCCCCCCACCACGGCGACATGGCCGGGTTCGACGACTTCCTGCTCGCCAGGCGCGTGCGCGAGGTCAACCGGAACAACGCCAAGCGCCCGGCCGATGAGCGCGTCGACCTCAGCGGGTACAACATGACCGACATCGATGCGACGTATCAGGCTGGGGTAAAGAAGTACGGGGGATCCGCCAAGGAGTTCACCGACTTCTTCCATTCCCTCCTCGACGAGCTCGCTGAGTCCGGTCTAGTAGAAAGGGCTGTCACCGACAAGTGGAAGGCCGAAAGCCCCGAGTACGCCCCTCTGCGCGTGGACATGGAGAAGATCGCCGACACCCTGGACCGGGTCTCCGGAACCGGGTCTGCCAGGAAGACTCTGGACCGCGTCATCAACCCTGTTCGCCGTCTCCGCGGGTCCAAGGAAGAGAAACTCCCTCCGACCCAGGCCGCTGTTCTCATGACCTACGAGATCACCAGCGCTGTCGAGCGCAACCGGGCCGCCCGGGCCATCGTCGACATGCGGGACCTGCCCGGAGGGGAAGAGTTCATCAAGGAGGTTCCTCCTCCGGTGCAGATGGTGAAGCCGCTCGGGTCAGACCAGAAGGTCCCGATCCGTGGAAAGCAGGAGCCCAATGTCGTCTCCGTCATGATGGACGGGAAGCGCAGGTACTTCGAGGTCGACCCGGACCTTGCCGACTCCATGAAGATGCTGTACGAGACCGGGCTTGCAAACTGGGTCAAGGTCCTTTCGATCCCATCGAGGACACTCCGCACGGGGGCCACGTCAGCCCCAGAGTTCATGTTCCGTAACCCCCTGCGCGACTGGCTTAACGCCTACCAGAACGCGAAGTACGGATTCAATCCGCTCACAGACTTTGCTCGCGGGCTGTTCAACCTCGTGAAGAAGCCGGAGTCGTACTGGAAGTGGAAGGCCACCGGAGGGGAGTGGGCCATGCTGGCCTCGATGGACAGGGCCCTCGGCCACGCGACTATCCGTCAGATGAAGGCCGACGAGATGACCGGTGTTAAGTCTCTCAGGAAGTATATCAAGTCCCCGCTCGGGTACCTCGAGAAGCTGTCGGAGACCGGAGAGAAACCCACGCGGATCGGCGTGTTTGAGAAGGCTCGCAAGAAGGGGGCCTCTGACATCGAGGCGGCCGTAGAGTCGCGCGAGGCCTCCACGGACTTCGCCGTTCGCGGGGCAAAGACCATGGCCCTCTCGGCCCTCTACACGTTCCTTAACGCCAGGGCCCAGACCACGCTCAAGCTGGCCCGCACCGCCAAGGAACACCCGGTCAAGTTCACGGTCAAAGGGCTTGCCGCGGCCGGCATCCCGTCGATCGTGCTGTACGCCATCAACAGGAACGACCCCGACTACTGGAAGAGAGATCAGTTCGAGCGCGACATGTTCTGGTTCCTTCCTATCGAGATCGGTGGGCGTCAGGTGAAAATCCCCAAGGGAGAGCTTGGCGTTGTCTTCGGAACCGGAGTAGAAAAGGTCCTGACAGCTCTCGATCAGCACCCTGACGGAAGAGCAAGGGTCGATGAGTTCCTGAAGGAAGTCCTTCAGTCAGCAAGCCCTGTCGGAAACGCAGGAGAGATCCTCCCCACGTTCGCGCGGCCGGTGGCCGAGTGGATCAACAACAAGAGCTACTACTACGGAACCCCGATCGAATCCGAGGAAGAGCGCTCCCTGGCTCCGTATCTCAGGTATGATCCGAAGACGAGCGAGACAACGAAGACGCTCGGGAAAGCCCTCGGTGTGTTCAATAAGGGCGAGGGCGTTTCCCCAAAGATGATCGAGAACGTCGTTCGCGGCTACACGGGAGGACTCGGGAGACACACCATCAAGGGCATCGACTGGGCCGCCGATCTGCTTGGCATACAGCCCAAGGCTGAGCGGCCGAGCGACCCGATGAACGTCCCCGGTCTGGCCGGGTTCGTGTCTCGCCGAGCATCCGGGTTTGAGAGCGAGCCGGCCAAGTCCTTTTACGAGATGGCCGACCGCCTGGAAATGACAGAGCAGACGCTTAAAGAACTTATTCGCCAGGGGCCTGATAGGGCCCAGGAGATCAAACAATGGATGGACAGCCACAAGACCGAGCTGGAGCTGTTATCGAAGCTGAAGACAACGGACAAGGATACGGGCCGGGAGGTCAGCCTGGTGACGAAGACCAGGTCGGAACTGGCCAACCTGCGGAAGATGCAGAACTCGATCGCGGAGAGCCTGGACCTGTCGGCGGAGAAGAAGCGCAAGGCCCTGGACGCGATCGATCGTCAGGTGTCGGCTCTGGTGGATCCGCTGTGGCGCCTGCTAAACGCCGTTTCCTCCCGGGGGAAGGGCTAGAGCGCGCCAAGCGCCTCGTCAAGGAGGCCACTCCTCCGACTCCGGACGAGGTGGCCGCGGCCGCCCTGGCACAGATCGACGAGCTCGATGTCGAAGAGATCAAGTCGAAGATCCCGAAGCTCATCTATGCCGGGATCCTGAAGAGTGCGTTCATCCTCGACCAGAGCCTCCGCGGGAAGGACTCGAAGAAGCGCAAGGAGGCGGCGGCCGCCTTCATCGAGAAGCTGGGCGCCGCCAACTTCCTGAAGAACCTGGCCTCCCTCAGCTCTGGCCAGGACGCCAGGGACCAGAAGAAGCCGGCAAAGGTTGCGTGGGGGCCGGCGCCGAAAGATAACGAATGAAGATCAACTACGATCCGCACCCAAGCCAGGCGTTGATCCACGCCGCCCTGGCCACGCCCCTGCTTGGTGCGGTTGTCATGGTCATCGCCGGGAGGCGTTTCGGCAAGACGATCCTGGCCTGCAACGAGCTCATCCGCAGGGCCATCGAGCTCCCCGGGGCCCGTTGCTGGTACGTTGCCCCGACGAAGGACCAGGCGTTCCGCATCGCCTGGAAGGTCATGCTGAAGTACCTCCCGAGCGATCTAATTCTCAAAAAGCGTGAAGATCGTCACACGATTGAGCTCGTGAACGGAAGCCTGATCGAGTTCCTGGGCGTCCAGGACCAGGTGTTTCTCCTCGGCGTAGGCCTGCACTTCGTCGTCCTGGATGAGTTCCCGACCATCCCATACACGGTCTGGTACGACGTCATCCGCCCCATGCTTGCGGACTACAACGGAGATGCGCTGTTCATCGGGTCTGTTCCAGATCCCAAGGTGCACTCGATCTCCATGGAGTTCATCGAGATGTACGAGGACATGGTGTCCTACTCGGCCATGACCGGGGACATGAAGGCCTTCAGCTTTCCGTCGATGGACAACCCGTACATCAACCACGAGAAGATTGCACGTGACATCGCCGACATGAAGCGGAAGGGCCGCCAGGGTGACATAAACCGCATCTACTACGGGAGTTACACGCGGGAGTACGGGCTGGTGTTCCCGGGGTTCAAGTTCGACGAGCATACCTGCACCCCGTTTGACGTTCCCAAGACGTGGACGCGTATCATGGCCGTCGACCCGCACCCGCAGAAGCCGATCCACGCGCTGTGGATGGCCCAGGATCCGGCCCGGGAGTGGTGGATCTACCGCGAGCGCAGGTTCGAGCTGGGCGGATCCAACCAGCCGTTGACCGTGCAGGAGTCAGCCGCCGACATGCGAGACCTCGAGGGCGGAGAGACGATCCGTCTCCGCCTCATTGACCCGACCTTTGCCAAGGTAGAGCAGAAGGTCATAGGCCAGAAGTCGGTCGTCCAGCAATATGCCCAGCTTGGCCTGTACTTCCGCGAGGGAAACAGGGACTTCATGACGTTCTTTAACGAGTTCACCGACAGGCTCCGGGCCGTTCCGCACCCGACCATCCACATCTTCAAGACGTGCCCTGGGTTCATCCGCCAGATCCAGAGCTACATGTGGGACTCGTGGGCGAGCGCAAAGGCGCGAGACGAGAAGGGCGTTAAGGACAGGCCGAAGGCCACCAACGACGACTACGTGTCGTGCATGAAGTACCTGGCCAACACGAATATACCGAGCGTTGATCCGCTCAAAGTAAGTCAGGCGGTCCATGCGCTAAACGCCGCTCGTTGGAGGAGCATGGAGGCCGCATAGGAGACGCGATGGAACAAAACACAGAACTTCTTACCATGTGGCTTGACCGATTCAAGAAGTCGGACGACTACTCCAGGCCGATGCGCGATCGCGGACGGGCTAATTACAAGCTCTATAAGATGTACAAGAGCCAGCGGGAGAAGAGCTACAAGCACGACATCTTTGTGCCCTACGCCTTCGCGTTCCTGGAGGACCTGTCGGCGTACTTCATGCTGTCTGTCATGGCCTCGCCGAACCTCTACACGATCGAGCCGCGGTGGCAGTCCGTCACCATAGAGATGTGCAAGGCGCTCGAGGCCCTTGTAAACTGGGCCGTGCTCGAGGAGAGGACGGAGTTTGCCCTCGAGTGCGAGGAGATGCTGAAGCACCTGAACCTGTACAACTCCGCGTATCTCATCAACTACCCGCAGATGATGGAGGTCGACTCGACCGACCCAGAGACCGGGGAGAAGATCGTGGCTGACGGAAAGCCAGTCAAGGTCGACGCCTTCGACTACCTCCACCTCGACGCCCCGCACCCGCACCTCATGTACCCTGAGCCTGGTCCGAAGCGCCTGTCGCGCGCCGGATGGCTAATCAAGCAGAGCTACGAGACATTCGACACGCTCAAGGAGTGGATGGAGCGCGGCATATACAAGAACCTTGGCGACCTGAGCGAAGGGGACGCGACCTCCGAGGTGCATCCGGCAGAGCAGATGATGTCTGAAATCGGCCTCGCCGCGATAGAGTTCAACAAAAACAAGATCGAGCTCCTCGACTGCTTCCAAGACGGGGACGTGGTAACCATCGCCAACCGGCGAGTCGTCATCCGCGACACCAGGAAGGAACCGCTCAGGCCGTTCTCGTTCGACCTTCCGGTGCTGGACCTCCGCTTTGCTGGCGCGCCAGGGGAGTTCGACGGGATGGGGGCCATGGAGGTCATCCGGCCACTGAATGTGGACATCAACACGCTGAGATCACAGCGGCGCGACAATGTGTCTCTGGGTCTCAATAAGGTCTTCAAGTACGACATGCTCGCTGGCGAGGTCGATCTGACCACCCTCTACTCCGCACCAGGCAACGTCATCGTCATGCAGGGCGACTGTATCTCTGAGCTCGAGACCACCGACATTACGGCGTCGTCGTACAAGGAGGAGCAGTCGTTGATCTACGATCTCCAGAGCGTCCTGTCGTTCTGGGATTACGGCCGCGGCGCCACTCCCCGCAGGAAGGAGACGGCCACCGGGATCATCAGGCTCCAGCAGGCCGCCCAAGCCCGCAACGAGTGGCACCTTAAGAAGCTCGACGCCTACGTCCTGCAACCCTTGTGCCGGAGGATCCTGACCTACCTCCGCGAGTCCCTGCCCCAGCGGGACGCGGAGATGATCGTCGGCAAGGAGTACGCCGACGGAGTCAAGCAGTTCTACGACATCGACGTGCGCGACCTGAAACGCCTTATCCATATCAAACCCATGACTGACTCTATCAGCTCCATCAAGGAGATTGACACAAACATGTTTCTCCAGGCCTTCGACAGGCTCATCCGGATGCCCCAGCAGGTCAACACCACGGCCCTAATCAAGGCACTCCTACAGAAGCTCGGGCAGAGGAACATAAAGGAGATCATCTCGGCGGTTCCCACGTCGGCCGGCCAGGACGCCACGTCGCAGGCTCTTGCCAGGGCCCGGGCCGGAGCTGGTGGGTCGGCCTCGGCCAGCCAGGTCGAAGGGTTCCTCGGAGGGGCACCATCTGGAGCGAAGGTACCGGCCAGCCCAGTTTCGGGCATGGCACAAGGAGAGTAGCATGAAGTTACGACGAGAGCAGAAGGCGTTCACCGGGCAGATCAGCTCGGGGCTCCCATACGAAAGCTTCGGGGCCGCGATGGATGCCCCAGATGTTGTCACAGACAACCTCGAGAGCTTGAGGCCGATGATCCAGGACATCACAGACATGGCCGCTATGCCGGGGTGGACCAAGTACATCGAGCCGTTCCTGGTGAAGAAGCAGAACCCCGCCAACCTCATCAAGCTCATCAAGGAAGGCAAGGACGCTACCTCCGAGGCGGCGTCCATGGAGGCCTTCGGGGCCCTGCTCAACCTGGTGCGATCGATGACGAGGACAAAGGAAAGTATGTGCAGGCTGGCCGTCGCCAAGGCGGCCGCCGAGGTAGCGGCGAAGGAAGCCGGGGCTGAATAATCCCTAAATGAAAGGAGACCGAAATGGTCTTGAGTAACGTCGTTTTTGGGCTGGTCCTGGCTGGCGCGTGGTATGCGCTAATCAAAGGCCTGGTGCGGTTCCCCAGCCGGATCCCCGAGCTGATGGCAAAGGTCTTCGTCGCGGCCGTCACCGTGATGTGGATCCTACAGCTCTTCGGGGTAGGGAGGTAGTGACGGGGTTTCTGTAGAAAAAAAAGGGGGCAGAGCCGTGAGGCCCTGCCCCCTTTTTGTGTAAACGATTATCTGGTCACGCCTTCAATGCCCTCTCCACGTCAGCGGGGGAGGGGGCTTGCATTTCCTCGGTACTTATTGACAAGTATGGAGGTTTTTGCACATCCCCCCGCTTCTCTCCCGGCTCGGGCGAGGACTCGATGAAATCCTCTATGTGCTTAATGGCCCATGAACGCTCTGCTGTTATGCCCGGCCTTATGGCTATGTTAAACCATTTCCGCAGTTGCTCTTTCGTCGGCTGGTCAGGCATGGGGGGCTCCTTTCTGTGTCGGCCACGACCCGTCTCTACGGGCGGCTTCCACGTCCCGCTCAAACCAATAATCAATATGCGCCGAGAATCCGCAGTAGGGGCAGATAAGCGTGTTATGTTTCCCGTACCGCTGTGGCTTCTTGCCTTTTGGGATTCTCTTCCAACAGACACACTCGCGGTTTCCGCAAGTGAAGTATTGAACCCTCCGACACTTCGGGCATTTCTCGCTCATGTTATTCTCCTTTCTCCTTGCGCTGGCGGAGGGCGAGTGCGGCGCGGATGATTGGACAATCTGTATCTGGGTCGTGGTATTGAAATATGTCCGTTTCCATCACCGCTTCCAGCAAGGGCCTCGCCGCCTCTGCTTCGGCCTCCTGCTCCTGCCACATCTTGAACAGTTTCTTGAACTCGCCCCGTAGCCTCTCGTTCTCGCCCTTGACCTTCTCCAGTTCGCCCCGCATGGCGGGGAAGGCGTCGAGGAGGGCGAAGAGGTGAACCCGATCGGCGTTTCTCACTCGGTCCATGCCGATCCGTCCCCTCAGTTCCTTCATCCTCTCGTCGTTGGGGGCGGTCATCGTGCTACCCACCTGAAACGCTCCCGCTGTTGTTGGTGAACCCACCGCACCGATCGTTGTGCAGGCGGAAGCTGGACTGAGCCGGGATCCTCTCCATCTTCGTCCCGCACACGCACGTCTCCGGGTTGTCCCTTTTGCCCATCGTCGAGAAGACCTCTTTGTACCTTCCGCAGATGGGGCACCTGTGGGCATAGATTGGCATGGTCACCTCACTTCCTTGACTTCTACCGGCACGACCCCGTGCCACATCATCCCCAATCTCTTCGCAACGGCCCTCGACACGTCCCAATCGCGCCCATCGATATAGGGCCCGCGATCGTTGACGATCGCATAGCACCAGCGCCCGTTTCGCGTGTTCTTGATCCTAACGAACGTCCCGAGGGCGATCGTCTTGTGGGCCACGGAGTACCCGCCCATGTCGTAGACCGTCCCGTCGGCCGTCTTGCGGCCGTGGAACGGCTTCCCGTACCAGCTCGCCCACCCATACATCGCGTATGGATCTATGATCTTCCTCGCCGGCTGGAGAGTGGTCACGACGATCTCTGTGCTGGTGCGATCCATGGTGGGCATTAGGAGCGTCGCGGCGAGCGCACACATGATAAGAAGAAGTGAAAAGTAGAGGGCGGCAACTGGTCGCATGTTAGCCTCCCTGGTTGAGCGGAGAATACGACCAGGACCGGTCGTTCGCCCACCACCTGACGTTGCGCTCCATGCGCCGGGCCCTCTTGGCCTTTGCGTCCACTATGGCCTGCTTGGCCACGCGGCGGATGCGCTCCCTGGACAGGCCAGTCTCCTCGGACCTAAGCCAGGTCGACAGCTCGCGGCTGGCCCTGCTGAACAGGACGGAGAACAGGCTGAGGAACCCGACCACCACGGAGCTTCCGAAGCTACGTCGGCGAGTCTGGACCTTTTTCGCGGCGGCTCTGTTGACGTTGGCCACGTAGGTCGACACCGGCGTTGCGCCCAGCCTGGTAGCTACGTTACGATTGTAGAAATAAGGTCTCATGTTGCCTCTTGTGTCTGTTAGTCGATGTCATAGGCCTTGGCCGTGGAGTCCATGAGGATCTCCTCGCCGTCAGGATCAACCAGGATCTCGATGCCGAGGCGAGAGAGCCAGGCCACCCCGTCGGTGATCTCGGCTATCTTCTTCCTGCACGTCGGGCAGTACCACGTGAACCGCTTGTCCTGGTGCGGGAGGAGCTCGTACTTCCTGCCACACTTCGGCATCTTGCAGACGGAAAACCTGCCGGTGTGCAGTCTCTTCCGCCCCGTACCAGGCCCCTCATGAGGGGTCCTCTGCTCTGCCAGCTTACGGCACCGCCAGCACACCCCGGTCATGCTCCTGGCTAGGTCGATCGACCGGTCGCATATTGGGCAAGCTCCGAGCCCCGGGGCGGCCGTCATAGCTCAAGCCACCCGCCGGGCTTTGATACGTACAGGTTACCTCCGATGATTCTCCCGACCTCATTGTAGGCCGCTCCGTCCCACTGTTGTATCACGGTGATGCGAGGGTCGGTCTTTTGGAACAGCATGATGTCCTGGTGCTGGAGTTCCCACCCGATAGCCGCGGCCTCAGTGGCGCGCTTGGCTACCCCGGTGTCCATCGTGGTCTGGACGAACAGGGTCTTGCGGCCCGGCTTGACGGCCACTAGATCCATGGCCAGGATGTCGTTTCTGGCCGAGACCCAGACGACCTTGCCCTTCATGGGTATCGCACGGCTGACGGTATTCTGGTTGTGGACGCTCCACCCCCTGGCCACCAGCCACTTCTCGATCTTGTCCTGGTACGCGTTTCCCCTTGCGCGGCGCTTATCTGCCACGCTATACCACCGCTGGGTCGGGGGTGTCAGGTGCGGTTACCGTGACCCCGGGGGTCTTGAGCTCGCGCCACAGGCGCCGGCCGCTGTGCCAGCCGTAGAGGGCGGCGATGGCGATCCAGAACTCGCTGAAGGCGACCCTGGTGTAAAAAGCGTAGGCGTTGATAGAAATGAACGACAGGACCCACGCCGCCCCGCTGTTGATAATGATTTCAAGCTTGAGTTTCATGTTGACCTCCTAGAATAGCTATTGTTGTATCCCTTGGGCTTGCCGCCCTCCGTTCCCTCGAGCGCATCGTACTCGTCCATCGTCATCCAGTCGTACGACGACTGGAACTGGTGCCCGCCGTAGATGGAGAACGGGCGGACCATCCCGTTAGGGTTCTTGTGCGGATCCCGGAACGACTTGGCTTTCACGATCCTGGCCATGCCCCTGTCCAGGCCCCGGCTGTATGACATGGTGATATAGAGCCTCGGCTTCTCCATGCCGAAGTCCCCGCCGCGCCCCAGGTCCTTGTGCCACCCCTTCTGAATGGCCACGATGGCTAGGCCCTTCCCGCCAAGCGCCTCGTGGATTTCGCTCATGCGCTGGCCGACGATATAGAACTCGTTGGTGACCTCGAGAAAATCGACCACAGAGATGTGGCCACGCCGGCTCGGCTTCTTAATCTCCAGATCGAACCTGACGTTCTTGGCGTACGGGTGCCACTTCCATTTGAGATCCGGGTACCTCTCGAGGTATAGGTCCCGCCGCATCTTCAACTCCATCTCCCCCATCTCAGACGTGTAGTAGTCCATCTCGTACGCGTCCATGTTGAGCCGGATGCACTCGAGAAGAAAGGCCGTCTTGCCCACGTTGGGCTCGCCGGCCACGACGACCGTGTTCCCCGGGTAAACCTTGACGAGCTGGTCCAGCCCGAGCGGGAACTTGAACGGGATCTCCTCGACCACGGCGGAGTCTAGGTTCATCTCCGTTAGCTCCGGGTCTGGCTTCCTGTAGAAGGTATGCCTGCCCTGCTCGACACGGATCAGCTCTCCGGAGTCAGCCATGCGCTTGATAATCTGGCGGACGTGCCCCATGGCGCCCTTGTCATCGCGCACTCGGATGTCGGAGTAGATCTGCTCGACCTGGAAGCTTCCAGACGCCTGCCCTACCCAGTCGCGCACGTCGTCCGACACGGTCTTCAGCCTTTGGGGGATGTGCTTCAGCGCTGAGTCGCAGATAGTCTCGATCTCTTTGAACGGGAGAGGCGGCTGGCAGGCCCGCCCGATCGGTATGGCCAGCGTCAGGAGCTCGCCCCTGGTGGCGATGCCCCCCTTCACAAGCGACAGGGCGGCGTGAAACACAGTGTCGTTGCGACTCCCCTCGGCCATTGATTCGGGTGTGACAACACGGGCCGCCGGGCCGGCCGTTTGGGCGGGTTGCTTCAGCGCCTCCACCAGGGCATCCGGCATCTCTTCGATCTCTACTTGGCCAAGGCCCATCCCATCGATCCACTCGTACGACCCGCGCTCGCCCTCGCTGGGAGGCGCCACGACGAAGCCGCCCTCGCTTCGCACGTCGACTCCATCCATGGCCCGGACCCTGTTGGACAGTCCTGGGACGTACTTGAAATACAGGTGGCGCCCGCCCTTCTGGGTCTTTGCCGTGGGAGTTAGCATGAGCTCTGGCATGAACTTCCTCAGCGCCACGAACCCCGCCTCCGTGTCAACGTCCACCACGGTAATACCGGAGATCTTGCCGGTTACTATGCCCACGTTGGCCTCCGGCCACCTCGTCCACCACTCCAGGATCTCTCCCTCTTCTGGCAAGGCAGACTGGTAATCCTGCCACCGGATCATCGGCACCTTGCCGCGCACGATGATCGGGATCACGCTGAACTCAAAGGCCGTGCGATAGCCGAGAGCCGCGTGCTTCAGGATCCCCGGTTCGATCAAGCACCCTCCTCGGCCGGGGGGTCTTCTTGGAACAGCGGGATGTCCGGGTCGGTATCCTTGCCCTGAAGAAATATCTGGAGAAGAAAGGCGTAGTTCCGGATGTCCCGCAGGGTGTCGGTGAGCGACTCGTCCTTGACCGTCCCTGGCCGGCCGATCATCCTGCACTTCGTCAGAGTCTCGAGCCGGCTGAACTTATCCGATAGCCTGACCACTATTCCTAGCGATCCGAATCGCCGCAGGTTGGCCAGGCAGTCCTCGTTTCCGGCGTAGTCGTGCCCCTTGGCGCGGAGGAGGGCCATGTCCTCCTCGAAGTAGGCGCGGATCAGATCGTTTCTTTCTGATGCTTTCATTCGTCACCTCTCATGTGGGCTGAATGATGTTGTAGATCTGCCGGAAGGTACAGTCCCCCCGGAGCTCGAACCTCACCATGATCTGCTCGACAGTTGCCGGCCGGTACATCTTCTCCTCGGCGTAGCTTTCCTTGTAGGTGAGGGCCGATCCTATCGTGTAGTTATAGACGTTACGCCTCATCAGCCCCTTAGTGCCGGCGTCGAAGAATGTCACCGGCTCGCGGCTGGTGATGTGGGTGTGACCAACGAACACGGCGTCGGAGTTCGGTGCTATAAGCCTGGCCTTGGCCGTGGCGTTGATCTTCCCGCCCGGGGTAGATCCGCCACCGTGACCGTGGTGGAAGTAGCAGGTGACGCGTCTGGTTGGCGGGAGCTTTCTCATGACCATCGTGGCCAGGACAGAGTACCGATGGAACGGCACGCCGAGCCGGTCGGCGATGACCTTGTCCGGGTCGATCCCGGCGAGCCGCATGGTTCGGGCGCTGTGGTTTCCCGGAATCATGAACAGGCACTTGTCCTTGATCGGAGCAAGAAGCTCAACGACATCCTCGACCTGCTTTTCCGGGTTTGACTCGGCCAAATATACGTCTGATTTGGATCCGACCACGGCGTTCTCGATGAGGTCGGCCATGGAGACCCACCTGGCCTCTGGGTCGGCGGCAATCCGATTGACGAGCTCCTTAATGAACCGGGGGAAGCTCTGCCTCGAGCCGATGTGCCAGTCCCCGATCGGGTAGAGGTTGACGGCCTTGAGGTCTAGGTTACAGAGCTGGAACTTCACGAGCGGACTCCTTCTGTTGTCCCCCCGGGGCGCTGTCAACAATGGTTGCGATGATCTCGTCGGCCTTGGTAGAGCACCTGGAGATCTCGGCCCTGGCCTTCTCAAGCTCGAGCTTCGTCAGGTTGTGCTCGTGCTCTTGCAGGAGCTTGAAATACTTCTCGCGGCCCAATAGCCACGCCTTATGGTATCGCCCCTCCGACTCCATTTTGATCCTGATCTTGTTTGCGACAGACATTTCGTCGAGAGCCTGACTCCTCATGGAGGGGTGCTCGATGAAGTCCCGCCACATCGAGCGGATCTTCGCGCTGTTCCATCCGAGAAGGATAGCAACGCGGTCCATTCGGCGCAGGAAAAGGATGGCGAGCTTTGCCCGTCGACGATACCACCTCCGCTTAACCCATGCCCACGGCCCGATCATCTGACCACCGTGGGCCCGCCAAGGATCGTCTCAACCTTGTCTGCCCTGTCAAGGAGGTCTCTCTGCTCGTAGTAGCTGACGGACGCGAGCGTGGACGGCCAGTCCTTGAAGCGGACGGCGCGGTCATCGATGTAGTATTTTGCGAGCGGCTTGAACAGGGCGATGAAGTCGTAGGGTATCCCATGCTTCTCGAGCTGGCCCTGGACGAGAGACAACAGCTCAAGCGTGCTGTACCCTCCGTTGTGCGCGGCCATCGGGTTGATCCTCGTCGTGTAGATGACGACCGTGTAGCCGAGCTCCTTTATTTCGGAGATGGCCTGCGCCGCCCCGGGGATCGCCTCGCCGAAGTGGGTCGGGCCGTCCCACGGGGCCACGTATTCGAGAATGACACCGTCCAGATCGATAGCAACCGTGTTGGAGTTGTGGTCTTTCCCAGTGGCCTCTGGGCTGTTCTTGTACAAAGAATAGAACGGCCCGAAGATCTCCCTCCACTGCTCGATCTCGCGTCCGTAGCTCTCGACGAGCCTGTTGGACATGCCATGGGCTCTTTCCGCGAAATTAAGCTTGGACTTCAGGCCTCGAACCTCGCGCCTGTACATGAAGTAGACGAAGATGACCAGCAGAGCCAGCAGGGCGGACGCTACGGTTACCCACGTGTGGAACGCCTGGTCGTGTGACAAGTACATCATGATCGCCTGGTTTAAGTTCATGGATCCTCCTGTTTACTTTCTAAGATATGCCAGATGACCTCGCCCCGAGGGAGGTTGTGACCGGTGCGCGTGTTTACCATCGTGAACAGCGGTCGCTTCTTCAGCTCCGCATACGCCTCCAGGGCGGCCGGAAGCCCGTACTCTTTGAACAGAACGGATGGGTGTCCGCAGTGTGGGCACGGAGCGAAGACATAGGACCCGGGCCCTTCGGGACTCTCGGGACCACCTCGCGGGGCGGGGCGGACCCCGGTACTCGCTATACTCCGCTGGCCTCTTGGCAGTTCAAAGAGCTCCCCCTCCAGGCCCGGGCTTCTTCTCATGTTAGAACGGGATCTCGTCATCGCCCGCCCGGGCTGATCCGTCGGACTCCGTGATCGGGGCCTTGCCCTGATCCGCCGTGCCTTTGTCCTTCCCCGCCGACGACCATACTGGGGTGATTTTATCGATGACGATGTTTGTGTATGACTTGCCGTCGCTCTCGCTGTGGGTGATCTTGCCCTCGACCAGGGCCAGCATGCCCTTCTTCAGGTGCTTCAGGATGAACGTGGCTGTCGTTCCCCAGGCCGTCAGGTTGTGCCACTCGACACGCTCCTTGCGCTCGCCGGTGGCCTTGTCCTTGTAGGACTCCGACGTGGCCAGGCTGAACCGGCACCCGGGGTTATTGCCCTTGATGGACTCGGGGTCCTTGCCGAGGCGCCCGTATCCGAACCACTTATTCATGGCTTCACCTCCTTTGAGATCAGCGTGAGTTGGCCCCGCTTGGCCCAGTCACAGTGATCCTTGAACCTCGGCGGAACAAGGGGGCCCATGTTGACATCGATGTGGCCGTTGTTTCCGGCGTAGTCCCTGCCGAACCCGACTAGGACGAAGCCATGCCGGCAGTAGCCGATGACCGTGCCCTTGCGGTTTGGGTGGGCGTGGTGCTCGACCTTGTCTCCTGGATTGAACTTCCTGGTCACAGGATCACCTTGACGCTGTTGCGCCCGACCAGCATCCGCTCGCCCTTGACATCCACGATGCGGGCGTAGAGGCTGTCCTTGTTGTAGAGATTGGCCACCACACGCCCGATCGGCGGCCTGCCGTTGCTCCCAAGGTGAACGGCAACCTTGCGGCCGGGGGTCGCGTAAACGCGCTTCTCGGCCAGTCTCGTTCCGTTATTTTTCATGAGTCACTCTCCTTTTAGCTTTTTCATAAGCTGAAATATTGCCAGGGCATGGAGGAACAGCTGGAACTGGTCGTCCGTGTTCACCCTGGCCTGCTCGTTGAACCCCTCGGTCTCGTCGCGCCCGATCTGAAGTATCCGGCACTCCTGGACCTCGTGCCCGAGCTCGAGGACCATCTGCCTGTAGGCCGCTACCTGGTACCACATCTCGGGGTAGATCGCCTTCGAGGTTTTGAAATCGACGACGGTGGGGACCCCATCGAGCAGGCCGTAGCTGTCGAGGATCCCTCCGTAGCGGTACTTCTCGGACACCAGGCCCTTCTCTACCAGGATGGGCTCGAACTTGTGGCGCTTCTCCCAGTCTAGGTACTTGATGAAGCTGTTCTCGGCCTGATCCTTCTCGTGCTGGGTGTATTCGGCGTGGTCGGGCTCGACGCCGGCCAGGTGGGACAGGATCATCTCGTGAGCGTAGGATCCGGCCCGGGCCTTCTCGTCGACATACTTCGTGGTGTCGATGCCCTTCAGCCCCATGATGTTATTCCACCGGTAGAGGGCTGGCTTCGCCAGGACGGCGCTAAGGATCGTGGTCACCCCGTCGGCCTTAGTCCCGTCCGCAAACACCTGCTTGGGGTGAGCGCGGAACCGCTTGTTGCTGGTGTTCCAGGGGCTCATGGCGTGGCCTGGCCAGTAGCGACAGCACCGTCCGGATCCGGCCCGACCTGGGCTTCTGCTGGAGCGCCGCCCTTGATTTTGGCGGCGATCTCGTCCGCTCTCTTCTGGCCTTCCTTCTGGATCGCGGACCACAGCGCCTTGATAAGCCACGCGGCCTGCGGCTCCGTGAGGTCCTTGGCCTCCTTGATCGAGGCTCCGAACTTCTTCTGAAGCGTGGCCAGGGTCGGCGTCCAGACCTCCTCGTCGCTCTTCTTCGTCAGCTCCTTGAAGTAGCTGATGCTCTCGTTGATCTCCTTGATCTGGGCGTCCGTGATGGGCGGGTAGGTCTTCGGCTCTTCCGTCTTCTTGGCGGCGACCGGCTTCGCGGTGGGCTTGACCTCGTGGCTGTCGACCTCCGGGTCCTTTGGCTCCTCGGTCGGGATCAGGAACATCTGAAGCAGGGCGTACTTCTGGGCCACCGAGAAGGCCTTGTTGGTGGCCTTGTCTCCGGTGTCCATGCCCTCTCCGATGACCTCGGTGTCGACGGATGACCCGTCCGCGGCAACGAGATAGTACCGGAGCCTGACGACTCGATAGATCAACGTCGAACCGCTCTTCGTCGCTCGCTCCTCGCTCCGCTCGTCGAGGATGGCCGAGCGCATGAACAGCCCGTGCTTGGCCATGATGGGCTGGACCATGTTGTAAACGTCGTCGATGCCGCGGAACTTGTAGCCCTGCTGGGTGTTCTCCCGGCTCTTGCCAAGGGCCTCCATGTCTGCCATCACGGCAACGATCTTCTCGTAGATCAGCTTGCCTTCGCTCACTTGACGCCTCCCTTCTTTTTCAACCACCCTGCGACGGCCGCCTCGCTGAACCGCAGGCGCCCGCGCTTTACGTACTGCATCTTTGGCAGGCCCGCGTTCACGATGAGACGCCGCACCTGGCTAACCGAGACTCCGATCATCTCGGCAACCTCGAAGATGTCGAGGATGTCAGGCACGATTGTTTTGGTCAACCTCCACCTCCTGTATCACCCACAAAGACTCGATCGACACTCCGAGGGCCGCCGAAATCTGGAACGCCGTCAGTAGAGACACGGGCTTTCCGCCCAGGATGCGGCTGATGGCGGACGGGTCGATGCCCGTCTGCTCACTCAGCCAGAGTGGGCGACGCCCGGTCTCGGCTAGGCGCTCTCGAATCCTCGGCACGATCCTGGTTTCGATCATGTATCTATGCTACCATAAATCTCCACGTATGTCAAGGAGTGTCAACGAACGCCACGGCAGACAAAAAAATGGGGTGTCCGAGCCCGTGAGATAGCCCGGACACCCCGACGAAGAAAGGAGGCACAACAAGCCATAATTATATCACGTTTCCAGGCCTATGTCAAGGCCAGCCTTCCTGAACAGTCGCCTGAGCTTGAGGAGGGCGTGCAGTTCGATCTGCCTCACCCTCTCGCGGGTTATGCCCATGTTCTCGGCGCAGGCCTGGAGCGTTTCGCCCTCGAAGAAGCGGAGGATGATGACCCTGCGCTCACGGATCGGGAGCTTTTGGATCTCGCGCTGGATGTCGAGCTTCAGGTCCGCGTCGAACTTGTGCTCGCGCCAGTCGATCTCGGCCTCCTCGGCCTCGTTCTCCCCGTCCTGGTGCCGGCGTAGCTCGTCAGTCATGGCGCTCCTCCTGCTCAGGTAGGCCGGTCACGATGTCAGGCTCCATGGTGGCCTCGGCCACTTCGACTGGGAGAGAGGCCGCCCCGTCCGCGAGGCCCCCTTCGGTGGCCACGCGCCTCCCATCCTGGTCAACCCAGTCAAAACACCCCCAGGGGCGTGTCTTCGGCCCGCTGAACGCGCACTTATTGGCGCAGGCGCAGGTGTCGCACGACACGTCCGCGCTGGAGATGCCTCCGCGCGGCCCGACGACCAGGCATTTCATGATGGGACTCCTTTCTCCGTGGTTCGATAGACAGGCCTCACGTCTCTTGTGACGATGAAGGTCTTGCCGCACTCGACGCACTCCTCGTCGAAGGACCTGGCGAGCGTGAGGGAGCCGGGCATGAAGGCCTCGTCGCCATCGGTGTAGATGTACCCGCAGTACGGGCATGTTACGTGGTTGCTCATTGTGTCCTTTCAGAGGCCATTTTCAGATTGACCTCAGCTACGTTGATCGCCTCGATGGAGGAGACGAACGGCTGGGCCTCGAGCGCCGCCATGATGGCCTTCCCACACGCGACGATGATCTTCTGTGTGTCCGCTGACCCGCTGACCGTCACGATGAGGAGGGCGGACAGTCTCACGGGAATGTTCTGAATGATGTCAGGCTGGATGGGTTCGGTCATATCACCCTCGGCTTGACCCGCTCGTACATAAGCGTGTCTCTCATGGTGATGGGCGGAGTCTCTTGGGGCATGTCCGCATACTCGATGGATAGGTATGCCTCCACCTGGCTGAATCGGGGGAGCCTGGCCCGCCGCGTCCGCATGGCATAGCCCGTACCCTTGAGGACAAAATCCGGTCCCGCCAGGTCCTTTCCGGCCTCGTCAAGCTCGACGATCTGCCTGGTGGTCATGGCGTCACCCAGTCCGGACGCTCGGCCTCCGTGGCCAGGGCCAGCATCAGGAAAGTCACGATCTTCATGGGACTCCTTTCAGTCCGTCCAAACGATGATCCTGGTTGCGTCCAGCCGATCCATGCCCAGGCGCACCAGGCTTTCGATGGTCCTGTTGAGGCCGTTGTAATCGGCCTTCCGCTCCTCCTCCCACGGGATGCCGTAGATGGCAGACATCTGCCCGATGCCCTTGGTGAGGAGGTTGGAAATCTTGGTTATCTTCGATCTGTCCGCTTTCATGCTGTCTCCTTTTTCTCTCGCGCGGCCAGGATGATCCGGGCTTCGCGCCTCCGGTAGTCCAGCTCGGCCTCGATGCCGCCGAGCATTTTCTGAGCTTCCTTCCCGGGCCCTCCCGGGGTGGCCAGAAGCTCGTCCTTGAGCTTGACGAGGGCCCGGTCCGTGAACCAGCCCATGCGCCGCTTCTCCCTGGGCACGGGCGGTGGCGTGTCCCTTATCTCGGCCGCCGCGCGCCGCGCGTTCATCGTCATGATCGCGTTGAGTCCGTACATGTCAGGCCCTCTCGAAGGCGTCGATGGCCGCGTTCAGCCGGGCCATGGGCTCGGTCAGGTTCTTGGACCAGCCGTCACGAACGGCCTTGGCCGCCTCGAGTAGCTCGCCGGTCGGAGTCAGCGGGCCCCAGGCCCTTCTGATCTCGTCCCTGTCGAAGATCGACTTGTCCGGCATGGTCTCTTCGATGTCGTCGTTGTTGATGTCCAGAAGCTCGGGCTCGTCCCAGGCCTCGAACTTCACGTCCGCCGTGTCTGTGCCGTGCGGGGTGAGACTGAGCTTCCGTTCCGCCTCGCGCTGGCTCTTGGCCCTGATGAGGGCCTGGCCGACTGTGGCCGTGAAGATGATTCGGTAGATGTTCATGGTCATCCTTTCATCCCGATCCAGTCCGCCGTCTTGTGGCGGATCGGGCTTTTGGGGTTGTGTGAGCCAGGCCGCACGGGGCCGCCCGCGCTGGTCGTGGCCGTGGTCGCCTTCGTCCTGAAGGCGTGCTTCGTCACCCGGGAGGCCACCCGGCCGCCGCGCTCGCCGTTCGTGTTGCGCTTCCAGGTCCCGTCCGCTTGGCGGGAGTTCTCCCTGGTAAAAGTGTGGTGCGCTCGGTATTTTTTCATGGTCAGGCCCCCTCGGCCGTCCGGGGCTTGAACACCCCGGCCATGCGGTCCCCGTTTGCGGCGAGGGTCCGCCCGTTCGCGTGGACCGTCATCCCGTCCTGAAACTTATACGTCCAGGTGCCCTCGGGCATGTGGACGTTGACCAGCCAGCGCCCCCGGTCACTGTACACCCGGCAGACGTGCTGGAAGCGGTTTATCCGGTCCTTCGTCGTGACCGTGTGCCAGCCGCCCGAGTCCAGGACGACCGCCCCGGTGTAATAGGCCCGGACAACTTGGGTGCGGACGTGGACATAGGCCACGCCGTCCGGGAGGATGACCCCCCAGGAATTGTTGGCCGCTCTGCGTACGGAGCTTGTCGGAACCCCGTACATGTCTGCGACCTGGGCCCGGCTGAGGGAGTTCTCGCGCCCGCTCCCAATCCGGGAGTTAGCATACCTGATTTCTTGAAGTCCGAACATGTTGTCAGGCCTCCTCGCCTGTGATCTTCGCCCGGAGGCGCTGTGCCTCCTTGGTGAAGCTGTGGAGATACGGGTTGCCCCCGTGATTCCCCTCTGTCCTTGCCCAGGTTAGGATCGTCTCGACCAGGCCCTCCAGATCGGCCCGCGCCTGCTCTAGGTCCTGGAGGACCTGTGCTGGCTTGGCGTCCAGGTCCTCGGTCTTGTAGGTGCCCAAGTCCCGGGTCCGCCCGGAGTTATAGCCTGATCCCTCGAACAGGACCACCCGGCACCGATCCTCGCCGTCCTTTCCCTGGAACATAATGACCTTGGCCCCCAGGTTCCAGCCGTAGGCGCTGGCGTGGAGGCCGGACTTGGCCGTGCCCAGCCTGGAGGACGCCCCCCGGTTGCCGCTGATCTCTCCCCTGAAATGTGCCATGGTCAGGCCTCGCGCTCCGCCTCGGGGTGCATGGCCCCGGCCCCCCTGAGTTTTCCGTCGATGGAGTACGCCTCCGGGAAGGCCCCGGGAACGTCCCATCCGAACATCGAGCCGACCAGCATGGCCTCCGCCATGGCGGCGGACAGCCTCAGGTCGTCGGCCCTGTTGAGGGTGCGGGCCACGTTGGCCGCCTCCTCGACGGAGTCCTTGCGGGTGATCGGCCAGAAGCCGTCCGAGCCCTTCTTGACCTTGACCACCTGGCAGGGCATGGTCGGGTGCAACAGATAGGCCGCTTTTGGCCTGGTGTCTTTTTTATCGTTCATGGTGTCGCGCCTCCTTTGCTCGATGGCAATCCCCGCTCTCGATGAGCTGGGCCGCCAGCCGCCCGTAGAACCCCTGAAGGGTCCAGGCCGCTCCGGTGTCGATGAGGTACTGCATGGCCTCGATAACCTCATCTGGCTCGTGTTCCTGCCCGTCAAATCCTTCGACGACTTCGCACGCGCGATACCCATCCCAGGGCTTTTTCTTAGGGTCTTTGGCCGCGATGATTTTGCTCATGGTCACTCCTTGTGCGCTCGATCAGATCAGCGGCCGACGGCCACGCCGCCAGCCTCGATAGGTGAACCGTGCCTGAATAGCGGCGGCGAAAATGCCGATGAAGACGGCCGCCACGCATCCCACGGCGATGATCCCGATGGCCTGGAAGATCGTAGCCATGGCTAGACCTTCTTCCCGAACACGGCCCCGGAGAGGGTGACGTGAGAGAAGCCCGCGCGGTCCAGGACGGCCCGCGCCTCTTCGAGCGCCGCTTCGTTCGATCCCGGGTGCCCGAAGATGGTGACGTAGCCGCCTGCCACGAACACGTCCCGCGCCCAGGTCTCGACGCCCTCGGTCCCGTCACGGTCCTTGTCGATCATGGCGTCCGTCTTTGACGCCAGCTTGGCCTTTTGAGCCTCGACTTTTTCGTCGAGGGCCCGGGCCCTGTTCATGGCCCGGATCGTTCCGATCCCGTGCATGTTGTGCCTCCTGATTTCTCAAGGGTAAGTTGTGATGGGCTCGCGCCTGAGCGCTTGGTCCACCCTCCCGGGGGCGGGGTCCCGGATCGTGCCCGCCGCTGGGAGGATGGGCTAAGACTGCCAGCGTCCGCCCGTGGTGGAAGTTGACTCGATGGCCTTAGAGAAACCGGGGGCTAACCAGGTATCACGGATCGCCCGAGCGGCGGCGCTCCCTCGAGGACAGGCGAGGCGGGACACGCCACTTGACGCGCCCTACCACCGCGCCCGCCAGGAGAACGCCCGGCCGCCCCTGGCTCTATGGCCAGCGTGGGGCTCCCTGATCCGTCACCGACGACATCCGCCTTACCCCCGGCCCGTCTCTGAGCGTCCTCAGATAAGGAACGCCCCCGGCCTCTATAAGGCCATCGAGCCGTACTCGTAAGTCTTTGATAATGATTATCTTTGGGCCTCCTTGGGCCCTGTAACGGTCTCCGTTACGTGCTGATTTCAGACGGTCCGGCCGGGTGCCATGCCCGAGTAACCCCGCCCTGATTTAACCTCAGTTGGGCGTCCTTGATCCTCCCCTATTTGACAGGCCTGGCTGGTGCCCTGTCGCCAGGGTGCCTACCAGGTCAGGGGATGGTCTCGCGCCGCCTCATCCCATGGGGGCCCGGCTCCTCGCCGGGTCACGGTAGAATGAGGGCGTTACCGCCTTCCGCCTTACTCTCAGCCTTGATCGAGTCGGCCCCTGCCTGGCTTCCGCCCCGCTCCCGTGTTCCCTGACCCGCGCCTTGATGCCTCGAGAGCCGCCCCGAGTCGCCTGGTCAGGCCTTCGGCACCCCCTTAAGGGTGAGGGCTCGCGCCCGCCTTGGCCGCTCGACTGTCGACTTCCGCCTCGACCCCGTGGCCGCCGGGCTTCCGTCTCGCCTGCCACCCGCCGGGTGACGCTCTCATAATAGGTCAGGATCGAGCGCCTGTCAAGAAAATAACCAGCCCTCAAGCTGAAGCGGTCACCCCCTGTGGTGTTTTACGGCCAATTTGGTCATGTGACCAACAGGGAGGATTATAGCCAAGTAGCTGAAAGCGGAAGAAATAAAGGGGGTGAGACAGGTACACCATAAGGCAGGGAACAGGCTAGGCTAGAATACTGTGCGGCGTACAGTATGAATGGATCGATCAGTCAAGAGGGGAAAATGGATCGATCAGTCAAGTGGACATGTATGCTGTGCGCCACACAGTATACTTGATCGATCAGTCCACAAACAAATGGGGACACCGCCTCCGATCCTGCATATTGTACTACCTTGTGATGCCCAGTAGTCACCCTCCCTTTTTAAGTTGTTGATCCACCAGGCGTTAAGCTCTCGCCGAGTCGCATAACCATGATTATGTAAACTAAAGATCGACAGGCCTGGCTTTTCTTTTTGGATCAGGGCCGAAGGCCTTTCCTATCAGCATCATAGACCAGGGGGAGGGGGTAGGTTCCCGGGACTCCTCCGCCAGGGGTAGTGATGATATGCTTATACCGCGAACACTCGAGTCTTTTTCTGCATCCCCGCCACATAACGATCCCTTTCCCG
>Ga0209253_10000829_pt1 | contig 26810 bp, 31 predicted proteins | sample FrelakmetBRP12BR_FD_187145 | JGI IMG/M metagenome (GOLD analysis project Ga0209253, IMG submission 187145) | Freshwater lake sediment microbial communities from the University of Notre Dame, USA, for methane emissions studies - BRP12 BR (SPAdes)... | ecosystem: Environmental > Aquatic >...
TCTCGCTGTAGAAAGTCCTCGTCCGGTACTTCATTTACAACACCCTCCGCTCTACGATCAGAGTCTAGGTGTTGCATCGACCGGTTGAATCCACAACCCGAAACGGACTTCTGTGTCAGGCGTGCTGCGTCGTCGATAACTTCGGCGGCGGTTCATCTTCTACAAAGTCGATCCCTCGCTCCGAAAAGGCCTTCATCCGCCCCGCGCCAATTGCAGCTTCGACCTCGGCTTGAGTTACTCCGTATTTGTCACAGTATCGACGAAGAGATATTGGGTCGGCGAGGTGCCTGAGTAATGCCTTGCTATGGGGTTCTAGGCCCGGGGCAACTGGCTCGCCTCGAATCCGCCAGACTATCAGTGCGCCGAAACCTCCATACATCATTGCCATGAAGAATCCTGCAACAATGAATGGCGAGGCGAGTACCGCCCCCTCGCCGATTTCCCCAAGCTGACTCAATGCGAAAAGTCGAATTGTCGAAACTACTGAGAACACCAAGCCGGGTAGCACGATGGCGTAGAGCTTACTCCGCGTAAACATGGCCGCGATGCCTCCGGTCAGGAAGCACAGAATGGGAAACAAGATGGGCAACACTTGGCCTAGCCTCCACGTTCCATGTCGCTTGCGGAACCCACCGGCGTGTTGCGGTTGGTTGTGGCCCTACCGCACTTTCTAGGTTCCTTCGCCAGTCCGCAGGTGGCCGATTCTACGCCTGCGTCGATATCCGCCTCACCCCGGCCCCGGCCAGCGACCGAAATCCTCGCCCGTTTGCGGACGTCGCACGGCGGGAACCGACCCGGAGCGGCCATCCACAGAGCGAAAGCGGTTAGTTCCAGTCGACTCGCTCCTCGTCGTGGCTCACGCGGTCAAATGACCTCGTCCAGTGGGAGCAGGCGTGAGTCTTCGACCGCCGCGGCGCGGTGTCCCATTCCAGCCAGGTATTCTGCATTTGACGCGAATGCCATGAATGCCGCGACGCTAGATTGCTCTACGAGCATGGCTGCGTCCCAACGCTCATCAGTCGGCCCGATCAGGAACGGCCCGCCTCGACCGTAGAAAAGCAGCCTTCCACCCGATTCTTCGAGGTGCGGCAGAGTGTGCTGCATGTACAGGCGGTAGGCCGCCTCACCGCTGATCGGTTCGTCCGGGGCCAACTCCGGCGCGGCGGAATAGTCGGCAACCTTGCGAAAGCGCAGCAGGTTAAGCATCACCACCTTGCCGGCGATGCCTCTCATGAAGAGCGCACGACCCGAATCCAAGGTTGGCTCCAGATATGTTTGCATTGAAATCTCGTGTTAGAACGTCTGCTTCTGGTCGTCTGCTCTGGCCCGGGAGTGTCCGCAGTCCTCCGGCCCCGCGCAAGGCTCGGATCATCGTGCCGTCAGCGGACGTTCAACGCGGGATACCGACCCATATACGACCTTCACTCTGACCGTGGGTCTGTACACGACTCACTCTGGATACACGTGACTCGTCCACAATGTGCCGTCATCCTTGAACCAGAGATACTCACCAACACGTTTCCCGTTGGCGTAATTGCCCTGCTCCTTCAGGACGCCGTTGTCCCACCAAGATCGATAAGCGCCGTGCATCTCGCCGGCCGAAAAGTGCATCTCTTCGACCAACGTCTCGGACGGCAAGAACACGCGTGACACGCCATCGAGGACGCCGTCCACGTACTCGGCAGTCGCCAGGACGCGACCGTCGTTGTCCGTAACCTTGCGCGTTTCCCTGTTGTGCATCGCTCATCAAGCCCGATAACCGAGCGCAGTCTCGACCGTCTGCTCCTGGCCGATTGCAGACTGTCGCGACAGGCTGCACCTAGTCAGAGCTAATGTAAGTCCTTGATTCCCCAAGCGCAAATCACGGTCAATAATTGGAGCTTGCTATACATTATGCGTACTGTGTCTGCTCGAAGCCGTCGCACTTGGGGCGACTTGCCTTGCAGGCCTACCGCCGGACCCGTGTTCGCAGCGAGCCGCTCCGCAGGCCCCTGCGGATCCGGCGCACGCTAAGGCAAAGGCGCGTGGTACGGTGCGGGCGTTCGACGCAATCCAATACCAACAATCAGGGAGAATTCGCTATGACTCGCAAAATGACCAGCGCAATTATTGCCACGGCACTGCTGTTCGGCGCTGCCGCACCGGTGTCCGCGGCCGATTCGCGCTATGACGTCGGAAACGTCTGGTACGTCTCCAGTATCGACGTGCTGGACGGCCAGTTCGAGAATTACATGGCCTGGCTGGCCGACGAATGGGTGAAGTTCCGGAAGCTCAATGCACTGCACGGCAACGAGGTCGGTTATCACGTCCTGGGCAATTCCACTCCTAGGCATGGCGAGCCGGACCTGTACCTGGTGACGGTCCACAAGGATTTCCTCACGATCGCCGAGGGCCTGGCGACTGAAAAGAAGATCAATGACGCGATGGCGAAAGACCGCGCTCAATTCGAGAAGGAAGGTGCGGAACGTGCGCCCATGCGCACGGTGATGGGCGATATGGAACTGATCGAGTTCAAGCTCAAGTAATCAATTCGAGGAGGGACTCAGCGCATGCTGGGTCCCTCTTCGTATGAAGCCCCGCGGTGGCATCGCGCGACTCGAGCGCAGCAGTCACCGCATGATGTGACCGGCCCCATCGGCGGCGAGGCCCGAACCACGCCGGCGCCACGCCATCGCCGCTTGAGCCGCTACGCGCGCCGCGCGCCTCGATCTGGTCAGGGTCCGGACGCGTCGGTATCGCAGGCCGAGCACGATCGCCAGCACCACGGACGCGAAATGGACTTGCACCGCGAGCGGTGCGTCGATCAGAGGCTGCAGGTTCATTCGCGCCTGCCTGTTCGTCCGCTCGCAGCGGTCCTGACCGCAAGTCTCAGTTTGACGGGCTCGGCTCAAGCAGGTACCTTTTTACGTAAAGGTACTTGCTTTGCCAACCATGATTATCGAATCCAAGCTCGCCCCGATCCGCAAGGGACTCCTCGAGTTCCTGGTGCTGAAGATCGTTGGCGCCCGCAGCGTCTACGTCCCTGACATCCTGCGGCGGCTGGCCGGCACCGAGTTCGCCACGCAGGAAGGCACGCTCTATCCCCTGCTCAGCAAGCTGCGTCGCGAGGATCTCGTGCAGTATGACTGGCAGGAATCGGATGCCGGTCCGCCGCGGAAGTACTATCGCCTGACGGACGCCGGCCGGACGCAACTGGCGGCCCTCGACGACTACTGGAATCGGATCAACCGCACCATCGCCGACATGGGACATTGAGCCATGCAACGCATCTCGGTCACCGTCAGACTCAATCGCAGCACGCTTCAGTTCGACGACGCGGCGTATGGGCGCCTCGAAACTTATCTCGCCGAATCGGCGAGCCTGCTCGAGGGCGACCCGGACCCGCAGGAAATCCTCAGCGACCTGGAGCAGGCCGTGGCGGATCAGTGCACTCGGCGCCTGCGCACCGACCAGGCCGTCGTGACGCTGGCGGAACTGGTACCGGCGCTCGAGGAGATCGGATCAGTACAGACATCGGCGGCCTCGGTCGCACCGGACCAGACGACACGCGGGACGGCGCGGCCGTTGCAGCAGGTCAGCGAAGGTGCGGTCATCAGCGGGGTGTGTATGGGCCTTGCGCGCTACTTCGGGCTCAACGTGACCGCGCTGCGAATCTTCGCGGTCCTGCTGCTGCTGCTCTCCGGTGGCGGCGTGATCCTCGTCTATTTCGCGCTCATGTTGCTGTTCCCGTACGCCCCGCTGGAATCCGGAGGTCAACCGCTCCGCTGGCTTCCGGCCAAGAGTCGCGCATTCACGGAATTCCTGGCCCAGAAGTTCAGTCTCGCGTCTTCGCCAACCCGCCCGGAGGCCCAGAAGCCCCGTCACCCATAGTGGTGAACTCACGCTCGACCGGGCCTCACGGACCGGGCCTTCACGTCCGAAGCAGATCCCCGACCGCGCGATGCGCTTCGTCGACGGCCGCGTGCGCATAGGCCTCCCACGCCGAGTCGGAATTCGCGAATGCGACGTTCCCGATCCGGGCGCGCGCCACCTCGTTCGGCTCGACGCCATGCGGCGGCCCGGCGTCGAAGAGCGGGTTGCGGCCGTAGGAATAGCCGTGACCCCAACGGTTCACCGTGATGCCGGCGATGTCCCGCGAGGCGTCGAAGTCCCCTGCCCCGCAGATTCGCGTGAGTTCGTCACGAGCCGCGTCCTCGAATGCGGAGAATGGCATCGAATACAAGAGGCCGCGTGCGGCGCGCCATTCAGTGCGCTGGTCCAGGCCCGTGGCGCCGGTCGATGGCACGTGGACGAGGTGCAGCACGATCGGTTGATCGGGTGAGCGCGAGCAGGCATACCCACCGAGGCTGACCGGGTAGTCGAGCTTGAGCCGCGAATAGAAGCCCATCGGATTGGTGACTTCGTGGACGCCACGCTTCATCCACGCCCGCCAGTTGCGAACGGCGACGTTGACGTAGACGAGCGGAGCCTTGACGTTGAGGGCGAGCGCTTCGCGCTGCGACGCACCGAGCTCCGGCATCAGGTAGGGCGCCATCATGTTGTAGCAACCGAGGATGACATGCCGCGAACGGACACCGCGAATGCGACCCGCCCGGACATAGTGGGTCGCCACCGTCGCTTCGGCTCCCGCACCACCCACGTTGCGCACTCCGACGGCCGTGCTGCGCAGGCGCAGCCGGATCGGAGACCCTTCGCCATCGAGTCGCGAGTAGTCGAAGGGGGCGAGCACGATGTCGTCCATTCCCCGCCCTGGCGCCACGCCCGGAATCAGTGAGCGCACCAACAGCCGCGCGAGTGACGCGTTGCCGTCCGGGAAGTGATAGATATACGGGTCGTCCATTTCCGCGGCCGCCTCGGCACTGACGGGCAGGCCGAGTCCCGCGAATCCCGGATAGCCCGTCTCCATCGCCCAGGAGGCCGGAATCATGTCGATCGTCGCCGCAAAGAAATCCTGCGAGCGCTTCTGGAAGGTGTTGGCCGCCTCCTCCGACAGACCCCAGTGGCGGGTCAGCCACTCGCGGTAGCTGATGCTCTCGAGCAGCGCCTCCTTCTGCCGATCCGTCTTGCCGCGCAGCGGGTCGCGCTCTGCCGCGTAGAGTGCGACGATCTGGCGTCGCGAGGCTTCGCTCACCGGGAAGTCGGCGACGAATTCGGCGGCGGACCGGGCGTTCGTTCGGTCGGCTGGAATGTCGTCCGCGACCATGCGCGTCGGGTCGCCCGTCACCAGCCTGTCCGTACCGAAGTGCTCGCGCTTGAACAACAGACCGCGCGACAGTCCCAACCCCGGATACAGCGTCCGGTCGAAGGCTGCCTCGAAGCGGTCGATTTCGACGCCGAGGGCCCGCAACAGGCCGCTCGCCTCGCGGCTGTAGAGTGACTTCGGCGACTGCAGTGCCTCGCTGCCACCGTAGCCGATCAGCCGCCGGCCGCCAACATCGAACTCGTTGCGTTGCGCGTGCCCACCGAAATCATCGAGCGCGTCGAGCAGAAGAACCCGCGCGTTCGGCTTCTCGCGGCGATAGAACCAGGCGGCGGCGAGACCACTGATGCCAGCTCCTACGACGACCAGGTCGTAGCGCTCGTCGAGCGAAACGCCGTCCACCGACAGGCGCTGGCCGTCGCGCAGCGCGTGGGCCGTGTCCCAGCTCGCCGTCGCGGCCCCGCGGAATCCGCTCGCCGCCGGCGGATAGGCGAGAGTCGGCGGCCCCTCGAGGGCATACGCACCGGCACGGGCGTGCGCTGCCAGAAGCCCGGCGCCAAGACTGAGTGCGGCCCCGTTGAGGAAATCGCGGCGTGTGATCGAGTCCGTCATGGCATTCGATCACGCTGCCGCACGACGTCGAACTGACGCTGATTCGTTCAGTCGACGTACTGCATTAGAGCCGCAGAATGACGCTACAGCGCGTCCCACTTGCGCCAGGCCTTCATCGGCCCGGCCTCGGGTGATCGCATCATCTGGAACGAGGGACTCGCACGGTTATTGCACCAGCCGAGCGACTCGGCCAGGACACTCTTGCCGTCCTCTGCAACCCGCCGCATCCCGCCCCAGAACTGACACGTCGCACAAATACCCGCGCGCTCAGCCGCAATTGCGACGCCCGCGATGCCCCTGCCGCCACTCGGGCCGTTGCCCTGCCCTTGTGCATTCGCGCCACGTGAGAAACCCACCAGAGCGGTCCCGATCGCAGCAAGCCCACCGCTGGCCAGCAGCCTGCGCCGAGCCTCGACAAACACCGTATCCGCTTTCATCGACCGTATCCTCGCGACCTGAAACGGGTTATCTGCCCATTCGCCCTCGCCATCATGGACCGGAGCGTAGCACCGTTCGATCAACTGATGCCGGCCGGAGCCGGCTGGGATCCGGCGTCAACGCGCAGCAGACACACTCGTTCTAAGGGCACGAGCCGAGATTGACCCATCGAAAGCCAACCCACTGGAGGAGAACGCGATGATTATGTTCAGCAAGCCCGCCCGTCCAATGTTGATGCTGCTCGCAGGTGCCTTCGTGGCGACGCAACTCGGCGCCATTTCAGCCGAGGCCCGCGATGGGCGTCAGCGACAAGGCCATTCCCGTCCGCACGGCGACTACTCGCATCAGAGCCACGTGCAGCGCACGACCAGCGGGCACACGCGAAACGATACGTGGACGAACGCCCAGGGACGGACAGCGAGCCGCGACGCCGTGGTCGTGGACGACAAGCAGGCGCGCACCCGCACCCGCGACGTGCAGCGGCAGGGGCCGGAAGGCAGCCAGGGAAGCCGCCACGACGTGACACAGCGGACGCACGACGGTTACACGCGCAACGTCACGGCGACTGGATTCGACGGCGGCACACGCACGGTCGACGACGACCTGCAGCGTACGGATGACGGCTACTCGAGGCAGACGACGTTCACGCAACCGGACGGCGATGTTTCCAGCCGGAATGTCACGGCTACCTACGATTCCACGAACAACGTGTGGTCGAAGGACGTCAGCGTAGACCGGGCCGACCGCGATTGAACTCGACCCGTCGCACACGGACCAAGAGCCCGCCACCGGCAACGGTGAGCGGGCTCTTGCGCCTGGGTCATCGTGGCACCGTCCACCGGCGGACGCCGTGTTCTCAGCGCTCGATGATGATGATGGGATCGAGCGTGTAAGCGTGGCCGCCTTCGTAGGCCGTGACCGAGTACTTGTAGACGCCGGGATCCGCAAGGCGCCCGGCGAATTGCTCTGCCCCGACGACGGTGCCGGCATCTTCGTCGACCGTCGCTGACCGTGGCTGGGCGTGGGATGCGAGGAATGGCCAGTCGGCCGCCGCGGCCAGTGCCCCGTCCGCGTCATCGAGTCGCTCGAACCTGAGATCGAACCGGTCAACCGTTCCGCCGCGGACCCAGCGAACACGCCGCAGGATCTCGCCACGGATGTTGCCGCCTTTAGTACCGCTCGCGTCGATGTCGATTGCACCAGCGTTGATCGAGATCGTCAGTTTGAGCTGGCTTGGCATGGCACCTCCCCTCCTCTTTCATTCTGGTTTCACGGCTGCTCAGGTCACCTGAGCACTTGCTGTCGCGAAGCCCGCGGCGCAGGCGCATACAGTCATGCTTCCGCGACCTTCAACACGAGCTTACCGGTGTTCTCGCCCTTGAACAGCTTCAGCAGCGTCTCGGGGAACGTCTCCAGGCCTGCAACGACGTCCTCGCGGGTCTTGAGCTGGCCCGTCGCCATCCATCCCGCCATCTCCCGCGCTGCTTCTCCGTACCGGCTGGCATAGTCGAATACCACCATGCCCTTCATCATCGCGCGGTTCACCAGCAGCGACATGTAGTTGCTCGGGCCTTTCATCTTGCTCTCATTGTACTGCGAGATGGCTCCGCAGATGACGATGCGCGCGTGCATCGCGAGCTGCGTGAGCACGATGTCGAGGATCTCGCCGCCGACGTTGTCGAAGTAGACATCGACGCCCTTCGGGCAATGCTGCTTGAGCGCGGCCTTCACGTCTTCGTGCTTGTAATCGATCGCCGCATCGAAGCCGATCGACCGCAGGTACGCGCACTTGTCGGCGCCGCCTGCGATGCCGACCACGCGACAGCCCTTGATTTTCGCGATCTGACCGACCACCTGGCCGACGGCGCCCGCGGCGCCCGAGACCACGACGGTTTCGCCCGCTTTTGGCTGCCCGATCTCCAGCAACCCGAAGTAGGCCGTCATGCCTGGCATGCCGAGCGTTCCCAGGTAGACGGGCAGCGGCACCAGCTTCTGATCCACCTTGGTCAGGCCCTTTGCCTTCGCGACCGCATACTCCTGTACACCGAGGACTCCGACCACATGGTCTCCCACCGCGACGTTCGAATCGCGCGATGCGATCACGCGGCCCACGGCGCCCGCACGCATGACTTCACCGATTCCGACCGGCGGCACGTAGGACTTGCCCTCGTTCATCCAGCCACGCATCGCTGGATCGAGTGAGATGTACAGGATCTTGATCAGCACCTCGCCCTCGCCCGGCTCCGCAACCGGAGCCTCCGCGTACTCGAAGTCGCTGCGCTGGACCATGCCGACGGGCCGCTTGGCGAGCTTGAACTGGTGATTGACGAGTGTGCTCATGACAGAATCTCCACGGGTCTGATGGCAACGAGTCTACCTGTACCGCGATGAAATCACTCGGCAGGAAACCGGACGGATTGCGGCGGGAACGCATGCAATCGTCGCCGCTCTGGGACGGCGGTACGTTCCGCAACGTACATCCCGTACTGCCGAGATTGCTGCGGACGGATGTGGCGATGCCGACCGTCCGCGAGTTCCTGTTCGGCGGCGATCGGCGTGCGCCGAAGGGACCCCTGCCGTCCGAGGATCCGCTGCCCGGCTGGAAGAAGAAGCCGCGCACCGGACTGCGCACGACCTGGCTCGGCCATTCCACGGTACTGATCGAAATCGACGGGCTGCGCGTGCTGACGGATCCCGTCTGGGGCCTGCGCGCCTCGCCGTCCCAATGGGTGGGCCCAAAACGATTCCAGCCGGTACCGGTCGCCATCCGGTCGCTGCCGCCGCTGGATGCAGTCGTCATCTCCCACGACCACTACGACCATCTCGACTACACAGCGATCCGCGCGTTGGCGCAGCGGGACGTGCCGTTCGTGACCTCGCTTGGAGTCGGCGCACACCTCGAGGCCTGGGGCGTGCCGGCCCATCGCATCATCGAGCTCGACTGGTGGGAGTCGTACCAGCTGCCAAAGGCCGACCTGACGGTCACCGCCGCGCCCTCACAGCATTTCTCCGGTCGGGGCCTTCGCAGCAGGAACTCCACGCTGTGGTCGTCGATGGTCATCCGGTCGCGGCGGCATGCGGTGTTCTTCAGCGGCGACACGGGACTCACGACGGAATACGCCGCGATCCACAAGCGGCTCGGCCCGTTCGACCTGGTGATGCTCGAGGTCGGCGCGTTCCATCCAGCCTGGGGTCATATCCACCTCGGCCCGGAGAATGCGCTCGAAGCCTGGGCCCTACTCGGCAAGAGCGCGTTCCTGCCGGTGCACTGGGGCACGTTCAGTCTTGCGATGCACGCCTGGGACGAGCCCGCCGAGACCCTGCTGTCGCTGGGTCCGAAACGCGGGGCGCAACTGATGATGCCACGGCTCGGTGAACCCGTCGACCCGGCTCACATTGAACGCGTGTCACCCTGGTGGCGTATGGTCGAACGGCAGCCGCGACGGGGGATCCCCGTCCAGACGGAGACAGCCACGATTCCAAAGAATCTGCCCTGGCCGGTGGATTGACGCGCGACTCCGTCGAGGCTGGATGGCGTCAGTCGAGGTTCCGCTGCAACACGTCGCCTGCCTCGAGGGCGACATTCTCGACATTGCGGAAGTCCAGGTTTTCACTGCTGCCCGGAACCTCCTCGTCGCCCCGGCAGGTGAACGCCAGTGTGTAGTTGCCGGCGGGGAGAAACCGCAACGCGTATCGAAAGGCCGCGGTGCCTGAATCGGTCACGCCGGTCGTGGCAAACGGCTCTGCCTCGGCACCGTCCAGATCGTCGGGCTGCACGTTCCGGCCCGAGTACAGGTAAATGGCCCCATCGTCCCGCAGCACGGTGCCTGCAGGACATACGACCGCGACGCTACCCTCGACTCGCGCGGCGTCTTCGGTACGAACCGACCGCAAGGCCGGCGTCAGCGTGTATCGATCGTTGGCCTCATCGAAGCTCAAGGACTGGCGAAGATCCAGCACCAGCGTGAACTCTTCGCGGCTTTCCTTTTCGTCCTCGACTGTGAAGCTGACGGCGGCGAAAGCGCCCGCTGCGAGGCGCAAACGAGTGTCGCCGTCGCCCGTCGTCACCCTGCTCTGGTCCTGATCTGGATCGAAGAGCAGACGCACGCCGGTATACGTGCCCACCGGCAGCTCTTCGTTCGTGAACAGCCGCAGCGGATCGGCATCCCGGAGATCCAGCAGGTCGACGATCTCGCCGTCGCGAAACTCAAGCGTCGTGGTCGTGCTGTCACCCTTGCGGAACTCGAGACCGAGCAGGTTGGCCTGCACGGTGCTGATCGCGGGGTCGGCCGGCGGATCCGTGCCGAGGTCGACCGTGATCCAGGCTGCGTCACATCCGCCGAGGAGTGATGCCAGCGCCGCAATTGCCAGGCCCGAGCGAATTCGTTGATATCTGCGATGCATCGATTTACTTGGCGATTTCATTCCGTCGCCATCATGCCGCAGCTTACGCTCGAACGCGAGGGTGACCCAGCAGCCGTCCTGTGCCTCAGACGCTCAGGCTGTCGATCTGCAGGAACACTCCGAGCACCACCGACGCCATCATCAGAACTGCAGCAATTTCCATGATCGATCTCCGTTTCTGCGCCGGGGTGGCGCTGCGTGAACGATGCCGATCATAGGTGACGAATCGACTGCAATCTCATTGCGCCGTGGTGAATTGCGATGAACGGATCGCACCGCGCGACGAACCGCGGCTACGCCACACTACTCGGCGAGACTGACGCCGGAGCCGCCCATCTCCTTTGGGACGTCCTGCAACTTCGGCAATCCATCCCGGATGCGCAGCCGAGTCTCCTGGTAGTGGACGTGGACGGCCGGCTGGTACGGGAAGTCCGGAATGACCGCCGCATAAACGTCGGTGAGACCCATGCCGGGATGCTCAGTGAGGATGTGCCCACCACAGGTTTTGCACCACTTGCGCGAGCTGTGCGGCGTCTTGTTGTACGTGCCGATGTTGTCGGCGCCACGCGTGATCTGTACCGCCTCGGGCTTCCACAACGTGAAGGCGTTGACCGGGCCCGCCGACCACCGCCGGCACGACTCGCAATGGCAGTAACCCATCGCCGCCGGTTCGCCGGTGACGGTCAACTGGACGGCGCCGCAGAAGCAGCTGCCCTGGTACGTCTTCTGGTCGTTCATTTTTCCCCCTTGGTCTCAGTCCCGAATGAAATCGATCAGGTGCAAGGATACCGTGACGACATGCAGGACGAAGAGTCCCACCAGTCCTCGCGCCGCGAGAACATGGTGGCTGCGCCACGCGAGCGCCTCCTGCGAGCCCTGCATCGCGAACCACACAGCGCCGGTAACCGCGGTTACCAGCAGCAGCACCAGCAGCAGTCCCTCGATCAAACCGAACAGTCCGCCGCCCTCGGCGGCCGGGATACGTCCCCGCAACAGCCCGCTGACGTCACGTCCGGCTGCACCGAGTTGCCCTGCGAGCCACGGAAAATACAGCCGCCAGCGGCCGGCGTGAGTGCAGCTGACCGTGTAGGTGATCGCGATCGCCAGCGTGACGAACCCAAGCCCGACATGGCTGTAGTCGAGGAAACCGGCCTCGGGTGGGACCCTGCGCAGCATCGCGATCCAGGGGCTGGTCGTGATCAGCCAGGTGGACAACAGCGCCACCGCGAGGTGCTGCCGTGCGGCCAGCTTCTCGAGTGCGTTCATCATCAGAGGTTCAGCTCGGACGTTCCGGCGCCAGCGCGGCGACCTGGCCCGCAAAGGCTCGCACCTTCTCCCAGTCGGTGTAGTCCACCGTAGTATGCAGGTCGGTCGGCCCACCGGTGATCGTCATGATCAGGCGGATGATGTGGCGGTCCATGAAGCCATAGCGCTGGTAGTCGAGGTCGCCGCCGAACACGCCGACCAGCTTTGGCTTCCACGGCGATCGCGCAATGAACGCCTTCACGTAGGGGTTGGTCTCCGCAGTGTTCTTGGCCGGCTTACGCGCGACGAGGTTGACGGAGAAGAACGCGCTCGGCTTGCTCTCCAGCAAGGCCCGGTTCGCGCGGATGAAATCGACGACCGCCGGATTGTGCTTGCCGTTGCGGATGCTGGCGCCGATCACGATGACGTCATAGGCCGCGGGATCGGTCTTACCGCCGGCGATAGGCACCACGTCCGCGCGATGGCCGAGGTTCACGAGGTCCGACTGCAGCCGCTCGCAGATCTGGCGAGTGTGCCCGTAGACGCCGTAGTGCAGCAGCAGGATGTCAGCCACTCGAAACCTCTTGCCGTGACGCGGACCGCGCGAATCTTAACCAACCCCCGCCCGAGTTCGACATCGGTACTCATCCCGCGGAACGTGCTCGCTCCAGCACCGCCCGTGCGAAACGCTGGGCCGAACCCGGTGCGTGCGCAAAGAACAGCGACGGTTCGGTCAGTTCGAGCTCCAGCACGACCGGCGCGTCGTCGGCGCCGCGAATCAGGTCGATCCGCGCGTAGACCGGCCGGCTCGATCCGATCGCGGCATAGGCCTGCAGCGCAACTGCCAGCTCGTCGGGCTGCGGCTGCCGCGGGGTGATCTGCTCGGATGCGAAGAGCCCTTCGACGAGAGCAGCGCCCGCCCGCAGCAGCGGCCCCTTGCGGATCGCGTGGCTGAACTCGCCGGCCAGGTAGATCAGTGCAGTCTCCCCGTGCTCGTCCACGCGGCCGAGATAAGGCTGCAGCATGGCGCTGCGCCCCTGGGCGAGCAGTCGCCCGAGGTGTTCATTGGCTCGCGCAACTTCGTGCCGGCGATAGCGTGCCGTGTCCTTCGATCCGGCCCCGATCGACGGCTTGACAACGAACTCGACGAACGATGCCGCCGTGCCTACGGTCAGCGCGTCGGCGCCATCGCCAAGAAACCGCTCGATCTGCTGCGCGGCGACCGAGCCCGGTTCGACGAATCGAGTCGGCACCACCGGGATGCCCTTCTGCGCAAGCTCGAGCAGATAGTGTTTGTCGGTGTTCCAACGTACGACCGCCGGAGGATTGAGCAGAACCGTCTGCTGCGCGCAGCGATCAGCCCACGGCAGGAACTCGTCGATCCGCTCGACGTAGTCCCAGGTGGAGCGCAATACAGCGGCCGAATACGTTCGCCAATCGACAGCGGGGTCGTGCCAGAACGGTGTCGCCACCTCGGCCCCGGTCTGGCGCAACGCCGCCACGAGCGGCTCCATGTCTTCGTCGAGTGCCAGCGCTTCGCGCGCGCTGACCAGCGCAATCCGGGTCGCCATCGGTGGAATGTCGGTTTCGTGAGGGCCAAATCAAGTTGATCGTTGAATTTCCTCCGCAGCGGCGTATATTTCGCTCGTAGCCTCATGATTCCTCACGGGTTTCAACAGGCGGCCGGCGGGGAATTTACATTAGATAGTTGTCGTAAGTGCCTGAAATAAAAAAGCCAGATAGGCTACGACTCAAGTTGGGGTGACATGATGGGTACAGATTGGGAACGCTTTCGCGACGCGGTCGTGGTGCTGGCGGGTTCCGGCCCGCTCAAGCAGCGCCTGGCCGATGCCTGCCTGAAGCACCTGGGTGGCATCGAACTCGACGCTTTGCCGCGAGACGTGCGGGGTGAATTCGCCGAGCTGAAGGCTGCGCTGCAGAGCGGCTCGCGGACCGGCCGGTTGAGCCCGGTTGCGGCCTGCGTGCTCAAGATGTCGGAGGCGGAGGCTGCGCGCCACGCGGAGCGCATCGTCACGATCTTCGCGGGGCTGCACGAACAGCATCCGGCGCTACCGGCAAACCGTTCAGCGGCCCTGCTGCGCGCCGTGCCGAGCGACGACGACGACCTGCCGGCGTTCCTCAATCGAGCTTGAACTCGATGGTGTCGAAGCGCGTCGTCTCTTCGTGACGCGCCTGGCGCTTGATCGCGTCCACGAGTTGGCGCTTGTCCCAGGGCACCACCTCGTCGCCCATCTCGAGCACGGCGGGCGCGATGGTTTCGTGCGCGCCGAAGGGCTCCAGCACGACGACGGGCTTGTCGTACGCCTTGGCGCAGTGGAGCTGGAACTCGACCAGGTCAATGTGCTTCCGATAGAGCTGTGACGGCACGATGACGGCCTCGGCCTCGTTGATCTGTCGGCGCAGGTCCTCGCGCAAGGCTTCCTTGTCCCCGGCTGGCCGCTTGTCGGGCGTGCTCGTGTTCCGATAGAAGAAATTGTTCACGCTTTCGAGATACTCGAAGACGCGCAGGTAATCCTCGTCCGGCTGCCATACGTGACAGACGAACAAGCGGATCGGGTTCTTCTGCGTTACGCTGCTCACGGATCCTCCGTCTGCAGGCCCCAGGTGGGTACGATCGGCGTAGTGTAGCCCAGACGGCGTGATTTCGGATCCTCGCCGCGGCCTATAAAATCGGGACCGAATGCGCCTTCTGCTCTACAACATCCGGTATGCGACGGGCACCGGCGCCGCCTTTCACCTGCCGGTCCCCGGCGCGGGTTACCTGCGCAGCAATCCGCGCGTGCTCGACGGCATCACCCGGTTCATCAAGGCCGCCGATCCGGACATCGTCGGCCTGGTGGAGGTGGATACCGGCTCGATCCGCACGGGCGGGGTCAACCAGGCCGAGGTGATCGCGGAGTCGCTGGGCCACTACTCGACCTACCAGTGCAAGTACGGCACGGCCTCGTTCAACACGCTGGTACCCATCGTCAACAAGCAGGCGAACGCGTTCCTCGCGGCGCCCCGGGTCGAGGGCGAGCGTTTCCATTACTTCGACACTGGCATCAAGAGGCTCATCATCGAGCTCGAGCTCGACGACCTGTGCGTATTCCTGGTGCACCTGTCCCTCAAGTTCCGCCACCGCCACGCGCAGCTGCGCCACCTGTTCGAGCTCGTGAAACGCTCGCGCAAGCCCGTGATCGTCGCCGGCGACTTCAACACCTTCTGGGGCGAGCACGAGATGGCGTTGTTCATGGAGGCGGCGGGCCTCAAGAGCGCGAACCGCGATCGCCTGCCCTCGTACCCGGCGAAGAAGCCGCGCATGGAACTCGATTTCATCCTGCACACGCGGGGCATCGAAATCATTGCGTTCGAAGTTCCGGCCGTCACGTTTTCCGATCACCGCCCACTGATCTGCGATTTCCGCTTGACCGGCGAGCAGCTCGCCGCCGCTTGAGCGGCCGTTCCGAGGAGTTTCGATGAGCGAAACCAGCGCAGCGAGCGGCCCGCAGTGGTCGATCGAGATCGATCCGCAGCGCGTGGCATGGCTATGCTTCGATCAGCCCGGCGCGAGCGCCAACGCGTTATCCCGCACCGCAATGGAACAATTCGCCGCGCGGCTCGATGAAGTCGCAGCCGCCACTCCGCGCGGCATGGTGATCACCTCTGGCAAGTCGGGTTTCATCGCCGGCGCCGACGTGCGCGAATTCGGCCAGGTCGCGTCGCCGGAGGAAGCCGTGCCGTTCATCCGCGCGGCGCACGCCGTCCTGGATCGGCTCGAGGCGCTGCCGTTCCCGACCGTCGCCGCGATCAATGGCTATTGCCTCGGTGGCGGGCTCGAGCTCGCGCTGGCCTGCCGTCACCGCGTCTGCGTGGACGACCCCAAGGCCGTGCTCGGCCTGCCCGAGGTCATGCTTGGCATCCACCCCGGTTTCGGTGGCACCGTCCGCGCCGTGCGGCTCATCGGTGTCACGGCGGCGATGGACATGATGCTGACCGGGCGCAACCTGCGTCCGGACAAGGCGCTGCGGCTCGGACTCGTCGATCGTGTCGTCCCGGCAGCGGAATTGCGCTCGGCGGCCGCGTCGATGGCGATGAGCCCGGGCCCGGTACGTCGTGCGCCTTTCGCGCAGCGGTACCTGTCGTCATGGCCGATGCGACGTCTCATCGCGCCGAAGATCGAGCAGCAGGTGGCCCGCCGGGCGAAGCGTGACCACTACCCCGCGCCATACGCGATCGTCGATCTGTGGCGCCGGCACGGCGCGAACCCGCGCACCGGCTATGAGGCCGAGGCGCAGTCGGTCGCGCGCCTCGTCTGTACCCCGACCGCGCGCAACCTGGTACGCGTGTTCTTCCTGCAGGAACGCATGAAGGCGCTCGGTGGACGGGACCTGCCGAAAGGCGGGCACGTGCACGTGGTCGGCGCGGGCGTGATGGGCGGCGACATTGCCGCGTGGAGCGCGCAGCGTGGCTTCACGGTGACGCTGCAGGACCGCACCGCCGAACTCGTGGCGCCGGCGCTGGAGCGCGCCAGGGCATTCTTCGAGAAGCGCGCGCGCGTCCCCGGCAAGGCCGCGGAAGCGATGGCGAGGCTCACTGCGGACGTCGAGGGCCGTGACGTCGGGAACGCGGACCTCGTGATCGAGGCGATCTTCGAGGACGCCGCCGCCAAACGCGAGCTGTACGCGCGGCTCGAGCCGCGCATGAAACCGGGCGCGATCCTCGCCAGCAACACGTCGAGCATCATGCTCGAGGACCTCGCGGGCGGTCTCGCGGATCCCGGCCGCCTCGTCGGGCTGCACTTCTTCAATCCGGTCGCGCAGATGCCACTGGTCGAAGTGATCGAGTCCGCGCGGACCCGACCCGAGGCACGGGCTGCGGCGCTGGCCTTCACGCGAGCCATCGACAAGCTGCCCCTGCCCTGCCGCAGCGCGCCCGGCTTCCTGGTCAACCGGATCCTGGTGCCCTACCTGACCGAGGCCATGCTGGCCGCGCAGGAGGGCGTGCCGTTCGCGATCATCGATCGCGTGGCGACGGATTTCGGCATGCCGATGGGACCGATCGAGCTGGCCGACACGGTCGGGCTCGACGTGTGCCTGCATGTCGGCCGGATCCTCGCGTCTGCATTCGGGCGACCAGCGCCGGAAGCGGTCGCGGAGCTCGTGCAGGCCGGCAAGCTCGGCCGCAAGTCCGGCGGCGGCCTCTACGAGTGGCGGGACGGCAAGGCCGTAAAGCCGGCGGCCACCGGTTCGGCCCCGGAGGATCTCGAGGACCGCCTGATGCTGCCGATGGTCAACGAGGCGATCGCGATCCTGCGCGAGGGCGTCGTCGCCGACGCCGATCTCGTCGATGCCGGCGTGATCTTCGGTTCGGGCTTTGCGCCGTTCCGCGGCGGCCCGCTGCAATATGCCAGGTCGCGCGGGCCGGCCGTCGTCCTCGAACGGCTGCGCGAACTGGAGGCCCGGCACGGTGCCCGCTTCCGCCCGGATCCCGGCTGGGACGCCTTTGCGCGAGGAGCGCTGTGATACCATCCGTCGCCTTTGACAAAGAGCCTAGGAGCGTTCGATTCGCCACGGGCCCACGGATGCAATGACGGAGCCTTCGCCCCTCGACCTGACCTTGCTGCGCTCCTTCTCGCCGCTCGACGGCCTGAAGGGCGAGAACCTGCGCGCGCTCGCCCGGAAGACGATCATCCGCGAGATGGGCCAAGGTCGCCTGCTGTTCAAGGAAGGCGACTCCGACAAGCGCACCTTCTACCTCGTCTCGGGCACGGTGGATCTGCTCACGGGCGGCCACGTCGTCGGCACCGTCAGCGGCGGCACGCCCGATGCGCGCCACCCGATCGCCCCGGTGCTGCCGCGGCGATGCTCGGCGCGCGTCGCGTCCGATCACATCGAGTACCTCGCGATCGACAGCGACCTGCTCGACGTGCTGCTCACATGGGACCAGACCGGCACCTACGAGGTGGGCGAACTGCAGCCGGGCACCGCCAGCGACGATTGGATGACGCTGCTGCTGCAGAGCCGCGCCTTCCACAACATCCCACCGGCCAACCTGCAGGCCGTGTTCATCCGCATGGAGCGCGTCAGCGTCGCCGCCGGCGAGACCGTGATCCGCCAGGGCGCCGAAGGGGACTACTTCTACGCGATCGTGAGCGGACGCTGTCTCGTCACCCGCGAGACACCGCTCAATCGGGAAGGCATCAAGCTCGCCGAACTCGGCATGGGCGACACGTTCGGCGAAGAGGCTTTGATCTCGGGCGCTCGCCGCAATGCGACCGTGACGATGGTGACCGACGGCACGTTGATGCGCCTCGGCAAGGACGACTTCAATTCGCTGCTCAACGAGCCGATGTTGCACTGGGTCGACTACGACGAAGCGAAGGCCATCGTCGCGTCGGGCGGGCGGTGGCTCGACGTGCGGCTGCCGAGCGAGTTCGAGCACTGCCATTTCGAACAAGCAATCAACGTGCCGCTCTACTTCATTCGGTTGAAGCTGAAGACGCTGGATCCGTCGGTCTCGTACGTGGTGTGCTGTGAAAACGGCCGGCGCAGCTCGGCTGCGGCCTACATCCTGAGCGAGCGTGGCTTCGAGACGCGCGTGCTGACGGGCGGCATCGCGGTCACCGACCTGGCGGATGCCCTGAACTCGACCAGCACGGGCGGCTGAGCCGCGCGATTCCTACATCGTGTGCGTCGGCTTGTCGCCGCCCAGCGCGCCGGCCAGGTAGGACTCGATCTTGCGCTGCGTGTTGCCGCGGTCCTGCTCGCTGAACTGCACCCCGATGCCGGCCGTCCGCTTGCCCTGCGCGCCTTTCGGGGTCATCCAGATCACCCGGCCGGCCACCGGCAGCTTCTCGTCCTCGCCCATCAGGTTGAGCAGCATGAACACCTCGTCGCCGAGGCGGTAGTTGCTGTTGGTGGGAATGAAGAGCCCCCCGTTCTTCACGAACGGCATGTAAGCAAGGTACAGCGCGCTCTTGTCCTTGATGGTGAGCGTCAGCAGTCCTGGCTTGTTCGGTTGCCGTGTCACGGGACCCATCAGGCGACTCCTTTGCGCCGGAAGGCGGCCACCAGCTCGACGAGCAGGGCCTCGAGGACCAGTTGCGGCGCAGCCGGCCCTTCGAGGAGCCGCCGGGCTTCGCGCAACCGATCCACCATCCGGAATGCCGCGCTTATGTTCACTTCCGCGGCGGCCCTTTGCAACAACGGGCCGCCCGGAATCGTGAGGCGTGTCGCATCCGGCAGCGTGCGGCCGCGCAACGCTGTGCCGAACCACGCCTCCAGCCAGTCGAGACGCACCGGCAGGCCCTCCCCCATCATTTCCGCAGACGTGCGCGTGACTTCGCTGCGTCCCGACAGTAAATCGTCGAGCAGGCCCGTCATCTGCGACTCGAGGCTTGCAAAATATGGCGCGAGCGCGGCCGCCCGCAATGGCGCGCCACCCGCCAGCTCGAGCAGGCCCGCGGCGGGAACGGCACCGAGTTCGGTGCCCAGCCACTGCGTCGCCGGGACCGCGCCGGGGCGCGGGATCTCGACACGCTGGCAACGACTGCGCAGCGTCGCGAGCAGCCGGGATGGCCGCGAGGTCGCCAGCACCAGCAAGGTCCGGGGGGAAGGCTCCTCGAGCGTCTTCAACAGCGCGTTCTGGGCGTTCGTCGTCATCGAATGCGCAGGCGAAACGATCGCAACCCGGTAGCCGCTGCGCATGCTCGTCATGCCGAGCTGCTCGCAGGCTTCCCGGACGGCATCGACGCCGATCGACTTCTTGTCCTCGGGGATGCGCAGCCAGTGCAGGTCGGGATGCGAAGCGGCGCGGCTCAACGCGCAGTCGGCACACTCACCGCAGGGGATCAGCGTCGTTCCCCGGCGACTGCAGAACAGCGCCGAGGCGAGCACGGCCGCGAACCGTTCCTTGCCGACGCCTTCCGGCCCATGCAGCAGCAGCGCGTGCGGCAGGCGTCCGCCCGCGACGGCCGTCTCGAGGCGCGACCGGGCACCCTCGTGCCATGGCAACAGCGTGAGCGGCACGCTGGCGCTGGCTTCCGGTTCGGTCGCGGCGCGAGCCTTCACTGCGACTCCCCGAGCAGCGATTCGAGGCTCGCGCACACCTGGGCCGTCACCTCGTCGATGCCGTGCGTCGCGTCGAGCACGCGAAAACGATCCGGCTCGCGGCCTGCGCGCTGCAGATAGATGGCGCGCACGCGTTCGAAGAACTCATGCTGCTCGGTCTCGAAACGATCGGGACCGTCGTGCCCGTTGCGCTGGCGGGCGCGCGCGAGCCCGGTTTCCACCGGCGTGTCGAGGAGCAGCGTGAGGTCCGGCTGCAGATCCGGATGGACGATGGCCACCAGAGCGTCGATCTGCGCTACGGGCAAGCCGCGGCCGCCGCCCTGGTAGGCGTACGTGGCGTCGGTGAACCGATCGCAGAGCACCCACTCGCCGCGGGCGACCGCCGGTCGGACGAGGTTGTCGAGGTGAGTGGCGCGAGCGGCGAACATCAGCAACAACTCGCAGGACTGCGGCATCGCCTCCGGGCCCCGCTCGAGCAGGATCTCACGCAGGCGCTCGGCCCGCGGTGTGCCGCCGGGCTCGCGCGTGACGGTCACTTCGACGCCGTGCTCGCGCAGCCACGCCGCGGCGCGCGCGAGCTGCGTCGTCTTGCCGGCCCCTTCGCCGCCCTCGAACGTGATGAATCGACCCCGCACCTCAACGCTCCGTCTTGCGCTGCCGATACCGCACCAGATAACGCCGCACCGCGGCTTCGTGCTCGGCGAGCGTGCGCGAAAACTCGTGGCTGCCGTCCGGCAGGCCGGTCGCCACGAAATAGATCTCGCCGCGCTCGTCCGGGCGCACCGCGGCCCGCAACGCGTCCGCGCCCGGCAGCGCGATCGGCGTCGGCGGCAGACCGGTCCGCGTGTAGGTATTGTACGGCCCGTCACGCTCGAGATCGGCGCGCCGCAGGTTGCCATCGAAACCGGCACCGAGGCCGTAGATCACCGTGGGATCGGTCTGCAGCCGCATGCCCCGCCGCAGGCGCAGCGTGAAGACACCGGCAATGCGCGGACGCTCGCTGGCCAGCGCGGTCTCTTTCTCGACGATCGAGGCCAGGATCAGCGCCTCGTACGGTGTCGCGATGGGCAGGCCGTCCGCACGGTCCTGCCAGGCGGATTCGAGCTCGCGCCGCATGCGGTCGCGGGCCTGGCGCAGGATCTCGAGGTCCGTGGTGCCCTTCCCGAACAGGTAGGTGTCGGGGAAGAACAGTCCTTCGGGTGCCTCGCCGGCTTCGCCGAGCGTCGCCATCACGGCCGCATCGTCCTGGCCCGCCAGCGTGTTGACGAGTTTCTCGTTGCGCTCGAGCGCCTTGCGCAGGTCGCGGAAGGTCCAGCCCTCGACGAACGTCACCGAGTGCTGCACGACGGCGCCAGCTTCGAGCATGGGCAGCAGGCCGCGCGGCGTCGTGCCCCGCGGAATCGCATACTCGCCGGCCTTGATCCGCGCATCCGCGCCGCTGTAGCGCGCGTAGGCCTGCAGCCATCGCGGATGGCGCAGCGCGCCGCGTGCCTCCAGGTCGCGCGCCGTCGCGGCCAGCGACTGGCCGCGCGGGATCTCTACCTGCAGCGACGGCGCGTCGATCGCGAGCGGCGTATCGAGCCAGCGGTTGAAGCGCTCGTAAGCGAACGCCGCAAGGGCGCCGGCGACGACGAGCAGCGCCAGCAGGACGTAACGCAGCTTCACTCGCCGGTCCGGGTCGTCCGGTCGAGCAGCGTGCGCGTCACCTCACCGGGCGCCGCGTAGCGACGAATGCCGGCGACCTCGCCCACCGGCCGCACGCCGGTGATCGCGTTGGTCAGGAATACCTCGTCGGCCTCCGTCAGGTCGCCGACGTCGAGGTCGCAGATCTCGGTCGTGATCGATAGCTCACGCGCCGCCGCGAGGACCACTCCGCGCATGACGCCGGCCACTCCACAGTCGTGGATGTCCGGCGTCGCCAGACAGCCGCCGCGCACCAGGAAGAAATTCGCTGCCGTCGCGCAGACGAGCCGGCCGTCCACCGACGACATCAGGCCCTCGGCAATCGACGGATCGTCCCACTCCGCGCAGGCCATGACCTGCTCCAGGCGGTTGAGATGCTTGAGCCCCGCGAGGACTGGATTGAGTCCAAGCGGCGTCTCGCAGAGCCGCACGATGATGCCGTCCTCGGGATCGTTGCGCGGCCGTGCCGCCGTCGAAACGATCACGCGCGTCACCGAAGGGTCCGCCGGCGGACGATAGCTGCGCGGCCCGGGTCCGCGCGTGAGCATCAACTTGACCGCCCCGACACCGAGACCTTCGAGCGCGCGCTCGCATTCCTTTGCGATCAGGTCCGGATCCGGCGCGGGCAGCCCGAGCCTCCGGCAACCGTCGGCCAGCCGCTCCATGTGGCGCTCGAAGTGGCGCACGCGGCCGTTCATCGCAGCCATCGTCTCGAACAGGCCGTCGCCGTACTGCAGCCCGCGATCGTCCACCGAAATCGCGGAGGATTCGACGCCATTCACCAATCTTCGTCCGATCATGCTTCACTCCCCAGCGCCCGCAACAGGCCCCGCGCCTTGGCGCGAGTTTCAGCCAATTCGAACTCCGGGCGCGAGTCGGCGACGATGCCCGCCCCGGTGCGAAACTCGATGCCCCGCTCGCTGACGGCCAGCGTGCGGATCAGGATGTTGAGGTCGAGCGAGCCGTCGCACCCCAGGTAACCCATCGAGCCAGTGTAAGCGTCCCGGGGCCTGCCTTCGACCTCGGCCAGCAATTCCATGCAGCGCACCTTCGGGCAGCCGGTGATCGTGCCGCCGGGAAACATCGCGGCGATGGTCTCGCCCGGCGTGACGCCGTCGCGCAGCTCGCCACGCACGTTCGAGACGATGTGGTGCACGGTCGCATACGTCTCGATGGTCATGTATTCGTCCACCTGCACGGTGCCGCCGCGGCAGATGCGACCGAGGTCGTTGCGCTCCAGGTCCACCAGCATGACGTGCTCGGCGCGTTCCTTCTCGTTCAGCTGCAGTTCGGTCCGCAAGCGGGCGTCGGTCGCAACCGAGTCGCCACGCGGCCGGGTTCCGGCGATCGGGCGCGTGCTCGCGGTGCACCCCCGCACGCGCACCAGCCGTTCCGGCGACGAACTCAGCAGCGTGAACCCCGGCAGTCGCGCGATGCCGGAGAACGGTGCGGGATTGGCGTCGCGCAGCCTGCGGTACAGATCCGACGCGGGCCGGCCGGCAGGCAGGCGCGCAGACCACCCGCGCGACAGGTTAGCCTGATAGACGTCGCCGCGCCCGATCGCATCGAGAATGCGCTCGACGCCGCGCAGGAAGACCTCGGCCGGCTCCTCCTCTACGTCCAGGACCCCGTCGCGCGCTCCGCGATTCGCCGTCGCCGGCGGCGGCAAGGCGTCGAGGTCGGCGTGCAGTTCGCGGCGCATCCGCCCGGCTACGCCGGATTCGGCGTGCAGCGCGACTGCACCGGTCACGCGATCGCGCGCGATTGCGCCGTGCATGCGCCACGCCAGCGCCCGCACGTGATTCGACTGGGGCAGGCGCAGCCGCGGCTCGATCTCCTCCGCCAACTCGTAGCCGAGATAGAGAAACCAGCCGCCGGCGAACGGCTCGACGCCCTGTTCCTCGGCGGGGCTGCGTTCGGCGCGCCACCACGCATCCAGGGCCGGCAGAAACTGGCGCTGGTTTGCCGTTCGCGGCGAGGCCTCGAGCCGCCCGTCCGCCTGCAGCAGCAAGCGCTCGCCCGGCAAAGCCAGCAGCACGTCGTAACGGCCGAGGTCCGGCGGCCCTCCGACGCTTTCGAGCAGCACGGGGTAACGGTCGGGGTGCCGCTCGTGAAGTCGCAGCAGCGCGTCGTCGTCGAGGAGCGCCGGCTCGCGCCTCACTGCAGGGCGCGAAACACCAGGCTGCCGTTGGTGCCGCCGAAGCCGAACGAATTCGACAGCGCGATCCGTACCGGCGCCACGCGCGCGGTGCCCGGCACGTAATCCAGGTCGCACGCCGGGTCGGGATTCTCCAGGTTGATCGTCGGCGGGAGGATGCCGTCGCGAATCGCGAGGATGCTGAAGATCGCCTCCACTGCGCCGGCGGCCCCCAGCAGGTGGCCGGTCATCGACTTGGTCGAGCTGACGGCCACGCGAGCGGCGTGATCACCGAGCGCGCGCTTGATGGCGACGGTTTCGGCGCGGTCGCCGAGCTCGGTCGAGGTCGCGTGCGCATTGATGTAATCGACCTGCTCCGGCCCGACGCCCGCGTCGCGGATCGCGTTCACCATTGCGAGTCGCGCGCCCTCGCCGTCTTCCGGCGGGGCCGTGATGTGGTGCGCGTCGCCGCTCATGCCGAAACCGGCGAACTCCGCATAGATGCGCGCGCCGCGCGCCCGGGCATGCTCGTATTCCTCGAGCACGATGGCGCCGGCGCCTTCCGCCATGACGAAACCGTCACGGTCGCGGTCCCAGGGGCGGCTGGCACGCGCGGGCTCGTCGTTGCGCAGCGACAGCGCGCGAGCCTGGCCGAAACTGCCGAGGCCGAGCGGCGTGAACGCCATCTCCGAGCCGCCGGCCACCATGACGTCGGCGTCGCCGTACTGGATCGTGCGAGCGGCGATGCCGATCGAGTGCGTGGACGTCGTGCAGGCCGTGACGAGCGCGATGTTCGGGCCGCGCAGGCCGAAATGGATCGACACCTGCCCGGCCGCCGCGTTGATGATGCTGCCCGGGATGAAGAACGGCGAGATCTTGCGCGGCGACTTCGCCTCGAGCCACTTCGCCGTGGTGTCCTCGATGGTGCTCAAGCCGCCGATGCCCGCGCCCATGGCCACGCCCACTCGTGGGGAGTTGGCTTCGTTCACCGCGACGCCAGAGTCCTTGAACGCCTGCACCGCGGCCGCGAAGCCGAACGGCACGAACGGGTCGAACCTGCGCACGTCCTTCGCGGACATGTACGCCTCGGCATCGAAGCCCACGGCTTCGCCGCCGATGCGCACCGGGAATGCGCTCGTGTCCATTTTGGTCAGCGTGACGATGCCGCTGCGGCCGTTGCAGATGCCGTCCCAGGCGGCCGCGATCGTGCTGCCGAGCGGGGATACGATGCCAAGTCCGGTGACGACGACTCTGCGCTTCGTCAAGCTGCGTCCCCCTGGCTGGGCAAAGTGATGTTGCGCCGCGACCGCCATCCGTGGCGGCGCAGGGTCGAGCGGTCAGGCCTGGCTGCGACGCTCGTTGATGTAGTCGATGGCCTGTTGGACCGTCGTGATCTTCTCGGCGTCCTCGTCGGGGATCTCCGTCTCGAACTCCTCCTCGAGCGCCATGACGAGTTCGACAGTGTCGAGCGAGTCGGCTCCGAGGTCGTCGACGAAGGACGAATCGTTGTTCACTTCTTCTTCCTTGACCCCCAGCTGTTCGGCAACGATCGCCTTCACGCGCTGTTCGATACTGCTCATGTTCTTCGGAGTCCTCTGTGGGAAACGATGCAGCCGGCACTCCCCCGCGGGCGCCCGGCATGGGGCGCGTATTCTAAGTTAAGGGCCGGATGGGGTCCAATTAAGTGAAAAATCCATTTAGATCATGTACATGCCGCCATTGACGTGGAGCGTCTCCCCGGTGATATAGCCCGCCTGTGGCGAGGCCAGGAAGGCCACGGCGTGCGCTATGTCCTCGGGTGCGCCGAGGCGCCCGAGGGGAACCTGCCCGAGCAGCGTGGCCCGCGCGGCCTCACCCAGCGCGTCGGTCATGTCAGTGACGATGAAACCGGGCGCCACGACGTTGACCGTGATGCCGCGCGAGCCCACCTCGCGGGCGAGGCTCTTGGTGAAGCCGATCATGCCGGCCTTGGCGGCGGCGTAGTTCGCCTGGCCCGCGTTGCCCATCACGCCGACGACCGAGGCGATGTTGATGATCCGTCCACGCCGCGCCTTCATCATGCCGCGCATCACGGCCTTGCAGGTCCGGTACACGGCCGACAGGTCGGTCTCGATCACGGTCTGCCAGTCGTCCGCGCTCATGCGCATCAGCAGGCCATCGCGCGTGACGCCCGCATTGTTGACGAGGATCGTCGGCGTGCCTTCGCGGCCGTCGATGTCCTTGAAGCAGGCCTCCACCGAAGCGGCATTCGCCACGTCGAGCACGACTCCCCGGCCACCGATCTGCTCGGCGCCGAGATACTCGTCGATGGCCCGCGCGCCGGACTCGCTGGTAGCGGTGCCGACCACGCGGGCGCCGCGCCGGCCGAGTTCGATCGCTATGGCGCGCCCGATGCCGCGCGAGGCGCCCGTGACGAGCGCGATTTCATTCTCAAGCATGTTGCCTCTCCCGGCATGCGGACAGCGCCGCGGCCAAGCCCTGGGGATCTTCGACGGCGAGCATCGCGAGCTCGGGCCGGCGCTCGATGCGGCGATTGAGCGAGGTGAGCACCTTGCCCGGGCCGCACTCGACGAGCGTCGTGACGCCGCTCGCCAGCATCGCACGCACGGTATCGGCCCAGCGGACGGGCTTGAAGAGCTGCTCCTTGAGCGCCTGGCGGATCCCGTCCGGACTCGCGTGGGTCCGCACGTCCACGGTATAGACATCCGCCACGTCCGGCATCCGCATGTCGACCGACGCCAGCCGCTCGGCGAGCCGCTCGGCGGCGCCGAGCATCAGCGGGCTGTGCGACGGCACGCTCACCGGGAGCAGCACGGCGCGCTTCGCTCCGCGCGCCTTGGCCGCATCGATGGCGCGCGCGACGGCAGAGGCGTGGCCGGCAATGACGACCTGCCCCGGGGCGTTGAAGTTGACGGGTTCGACAACCTCGCCCTGTTCGGCCTCGCGGCACGCCGCGGCGAGCGCGTCGTCCTCGAGACCGAGGATCGCGGCCATGGCGCCCAGGCCGAGCGGCACGGCC
>Ga0209253_10000830_pt1 | contig 26805 bp, 27 predicted proteins | sample FrelakmetBRP12BR_FD_187145 | JGI IMG/M metagenome (GOLD analysis project Ga0209253, IMG submission 187145) | Freshwater lake sediment microbial communities from the University of Notre Dame, USA, for methane emissions studies - BRP12 BR (SPAdes)... | ecosystem: Environmental > Aquatic >...
TGGGCCAGTGCCTGTGCTTCCAGAAGATGATGTCGCTGACGTTGCAAGGCCTCGGCGGCATGTTTCTGTGCTGAGACATCCCGACCGATTCCGGTGATGCCGATGATTTGGTCCTGTCGATCCTTGAGCGCGGCTCCGGTCCAATGATAGGGAATGAGCCGCCGGTCTTTGGTCAGCAAGTGGCCTTCGAGTTCAGCCTTTCCGTCCGTGAACGCTCGTTGAATCGCGAGCGCCGTCTGTTCTTGCTCGTGAGCAGGGACAAAGGCGAGCGCAGATTTCCCGTGTAATTCCTCCGAAGTGTATCCCGTGACCTCTTCGACTCGGTGATTCCACTTCATCATGTTCCCCTGGATGTCGAGGGTGAACATAATGTCAGGGACCGTCTCCATGATATTTACGAGTGTGTGAAGAGCTTGGCGATACTCGTGTTCTGCCTGCTTGCGCTGCAGTTCCGCTGCCACGCGCGGGGCAAACACCTGGAGCAGGGCCTGCAGCTGATCCTGATGGGCGAAGGGTTTTGTGCCCATGACCACGATCAGGCCCACGACCTTCCCTTGCTTGTCTCGGATGGACACCCCCGAGTGGCTTTCCGCTCCCATCGTGGCCAGCGTGGGGAAATTCGGGAATAGCGTCTGAACACCCTGTGTAAAACACCAGAACGACTCGGTGAGTCCGGTTCCACAAGGGGCCTGCGCCAGGTCGTACTCGAAATTCTCGAGTAGGTGTCCTCCTGAGGACACTGCCAGGGTGCGAATTCTTGCGGGTGTCCCGTCGAGCACTTCTCCAATGACCGCGTACTGCATGTGCAGTGTAGACGTGAGGTGTGTGGCGAGGGACGCAAAGAAATCATCGCCCGCGGCGGCGGCGGTGCCTTCCATAATCGCTCGCAGGAGGTTTGATTGTTTGCGGAGGTCCTCCAACTCGCCGTCGATGTCCTGTTGTCGGGCCTGCATAGCCTGATCTCGTTCGGCCAGTTCTCGTGCAAGGTCGGCGACCTGCGTCCGCAGCGATTCAAGTTCGGGAAGATGTCCGGTACTACTCATACGGAAACTCCTTCGGGAATGACGGGCAGAGGTGCTGGTCCTGCAGAAAGACGGAGTCGTGTTATTTGCGGTGGCGGCAGCTCACCGGTCGTGCTGTGGGGGTGTCGGAATTCAGCGAGCAGGAATATTGAGAGGCCGTCAGTTGTGCGCGAATCGAGCGACCTTGCCGAGAAGTTCCAGGGCTGTGGGTGCAGATCGGGTTGCCGGAGCCGCATGGCCGCACGCCCTCACCGGTGGTCCTGAGCTCAGCGTCAGGAGGGGGCTAGTGTCCTACGGAACAGTCCAGAAGTCCAGATCCAAATGGGCCGGTGGCTGTCGGCTGCTTGCACAATCCGAGGGCTCATGGGGCTGTGCCGGGTTTGCCGGTGCGAGCGGTGTCGAGGCAGTGCAGTGAGGGAGAGGTGATGGAGTAAGAGGTCTCACCCGCCCTCCTATGCCTGCTGTGAGGCGACTGTCCGGCGAGTGAGATGAATTTGGTGCCGAAGGCGGGACTTGAACCCGCACGGCTTGCGCCACACGCCCCTCAAACGTGCGTGTCTGCCATTTCACCACTTCGGCTACCGGCAGGAGCTTGCAAAGCTCCCGCAACTGCGTTCTCGCATCGCTCAAAGCCTCAACGTACTCAGCCGTACGCTTCGGGCTATCGCTCGCTGCGGCCTTACTGCAGGAATTTTTGAAGCTCCTGCACCTCGGTCACGAAATAGACCGTCACTCCAGTTTCGTATCTGCGTGGGACGCTTCACGAACGATGTGCAACGGTCTGAGGGAGGCGCATTATAGAAGTAGGGCAAAATTCTTGTCAATAAAGGAGACGTCCGGTAGAATCGCCCCACTTTCACGCTGAAGTCCGCCTGTTCCCTTCTGTCGAGGAGATCGTCTGCACTATGTCGGTCGTCCCCTCCGTACCCCAACGTCGTCTGGCCACGTCGATCGCCGCATTTTTCGACGTCGACAATACGCTGTTGCCGGGTGAAGCCAGTGAAGTGCGGTTCTTTCGGTGGCTGCGGCAGCGTGGAGTGGTCGGCTGGCCGGAAGCCCGTGCGAGTGCGGCCTGGTGGCTGCGGCATCTTCCGTCGCTATCGCTGCAGCCGCTGCGTGAACGCAAATTGTATCTGGCGGGCAAGCCTTCGCAAGTCATTGAGCCGCTTGGTGAAGAATTTTGTCGTGAAGCCCTCTGCCCTCGCGTGTCTCCCGCTGCGATGACGGCTATCGACAGGCATCGCAGTGAGGGACATCTGGTGATCTTGCTGACGGGTTCGCTCGATTTTCTGATGGAGCCTATCGCCGACTCACTGCAAGTCGATCGCTGTGTGGCAAGCCGGTTGGAGCAGTTGGAGGGAGTCTATACGGGACAGGTGATACCTCCGCTGCCGTACGGCGAGGGGAAACTCACCTTCGTGCACCGTCTTGCACAAGAACTGGAATTGGATCTCGATGCCTGCTTTGCCTACGGCGATAGTCCGGGAGATCGGGCGGTCTTGGGTGCCGTGGGGCATCCGACGGTGGTGAATCCGATTCGGGGCATGGGCCGTGTGGCCCGTCGTAACGGATGGCCGGTGGAGTCCTGGCGATGAATCTGCATCCCTCAACCCAGGACCGGACACTCCGGGTTACGGAGATCTTTCACAGTATTCAAGGCGAGTCGACCTACGCGGGGCAGCGCTGCGTCTTTATCCGGCTTACGGGTTGTCCGCTCCGCTGTACCTGGTGCGATACCGACTACAGCTTTTACGGCGGGACCTCTCTCTCTATCGGCGAAATTGTGACGAAGGTGCGGGAGTACGACTGTCCCCTGGTCGAAGTGACCGGCGGCGAGCCTCTGGCGCAGCCGGAGACGCTTCCGCTGATTGTTCGTCTCTGCGACGCCGGCTATACGGTCTTGCTCGAAACCAGCGGCGCGATTGATGTGCGGCCGGTCGATCAAAGGGCGAAACTCATCCTGGACGTCAAATGCCCGGGGAGCGGGATGACGGACCGGATGCATTGGCCGAATCTCGACCATCTGACCGAAAAGGATGAAGCGAAGTTCGTTCTGGTCTCGCGTGCAGATTATGAGTGGGCGCGCGGTATTGTGGCGCAATATCGTCTTGCGGAGCGCTGTACGGTGTTATTGAGCCCGGTATTCGGATCGCTGGATCTCCGCCAGCTTGCCGAGTGGATCCTGGCCGACCGCTTGCCGGTGCGCTTTCAACTGCAGCTGCATAAGTATATCTGGGCTCCGGATATGCGGGGGGTGTGAAGAGCGGGAAATGTATCTTGTGATGCGTGTACGTAAAAAATTTAACGGATCAACGGTCGAGCGACATTTCACGAACGACGAGGGGCGAGAACGAAGGAGATGTGAATGAAGATCATGCGAGTAGATGCACGGGCGGGGCGTGTAGAGGCCGAGTCGACGGAAGTCCTAGTCTTGACCCATTGCGAGGGAGAAGCTTTCTCGAAGACGGCGGCATTGATCGATAAATCGATGGGCGGGGCCTTACGCGAGTTGCTGCAGTCGAAAGAATTTGAAGGCAAGGCCAATGAGCTTGGGCTGGTGCATACCCAAGGCAAGGTGCCTGCCAAGCGGATTCTCCTGGTGGGGTTGGGAAAAGAGAAGGATGTGACGGTGGATCAGCTGCGGCAGGCCATGGGGCATGCGGTCAAGCGCGTGCGCCAGGTCAAGGCCGGTTTCTTCACGGTCGCCGTTCCCTCCATGACCCCGAAGGGCTCGTCTGCCGTTGAGGTGGCGCAGGCGATGGCGGAAGGCGCCATTCTGGGCAGTTACCAATTCACGGCCTATCGAAGCGAGGGCGCATCGGGAAAAGATGTGAAGGGGATGTCGCTCCTGGCGGCTCAGACGAGCGAGCTTAAGTCGATTGCTGAAGGGATCCGGCGCGGAGTGGCCACGGCTGAAGCCGCGGTCCTGGTACGGGATCTGTGCAATCATCCTTCGAACGTGATGACACCGACCAAGATTGCGAATGAGGCGAAGGCCATTGCCAAAGAGCAGTCGCTGACACTGAAGATCCTGGAGCAGAAGGATATTGAAAAGCTTGGCATGGGGGCGTTGCTGGGAGTCGCGCGCGGCAGTCACGAGCCGCCAAAGTTCATCATTCTCGAATATAAAGGATCGAAGAAGAAAGACGAGCGGCCGGTTGTGCTGGTGGGGAAGACCATCACGTTCGATACCGGCGGTATTTCTCTCAAGCCGGCTGAGAACATGGAGCATATGAAGGCGGACATGACCGGCGGCGCCGAGGTACTGGCCTCGATCCGCGCCGCCGCCCGGTTGAAGCTTCCGATTCATCTCATCAGCATTCTGCCGGTGGCTGAAAACATGCCAGGCGGCCGGGCGATGAAGCCGGGCGATGTGGTGACAACCCTCTCAGGAAAGACGGTTGAAGTGCAGAACACGGATGCGGAAGGCCGCCTGATTCTGGCCGATGCGCTGGCCTATGCGACTCGCTACAAACCGGCGGCGTTGATTGACATTGCGACGCTCACGGGTGCTTGTGTGGTGGCGCTCGGGCAATTTGCCATCGGCATGTTCGGGACCGATGTACGCGTGAAGGAGTCGATGCGCAACGCCGGCTTGCGCGCCGGCGAGCGCGTGTGGGAAATGCCGCTCTGGGATGAATACTTCGAACAATTGCGCAGCGATGTGGCCGATATGCGCAACATCGGGGGCCGCGGGGGAGGGATGATCACGGCCGCGTTGTTCTTGAGCAAGTTTGTCGGGGACTGTCCCTGGGTGCATCTCGATATCGCCAGCACGGATTGGAGTGAGCGGGAACGGGCGTACGTTCCCAAGGGGCCCTCAGGGATCGGGACGAGATTGCTGATTCAGTATTTGATCGATCGCACGCTCTAGCAGGATACTGAAAAAGGCCACCAGCGGCGTTCTCGTCTGCGGCCTTGCCCGCGGAACGGCGCGTCTTGGCGCGCCGGGGTTGGGCGGGTGAGAACAGGGACCTTTGTGATCATCCTGATGATCACGCTGGAGTTGGGACGTTACGAGGGGTTGTGACTGTTGGTGTTCAGAGAGCGAGGGTTTCCTCAATCTCCTAAATCGTGTGAGGGGCAGTGCAATGTTAATGTCGCGCGAGAAGATCGGCCAATTGTTCATGGTGGGGTTCGAGGGGACCTCGGTGACGCCCGACCTGGCGGCGTTCATCAGGGAGTACAAGCCGGGCGGCGTGATTCTCTTCTCGCGCAACCTCGAAGCGATCGAGCAGATTGTCGAATTGACCAATGCCTTGCAGGCCTGCAGCCCCCATTCGCCGCTCTTGATCTCCATCGATCAGGAAGGCGGCCGTGTCTCGCGACTGCCGAAGACCTTCACGATCTTCCCTCCTTGTGAGGTATTGGGTCGCTGCAATTCATCGGAGCTGGCCTATGCGGCCGCGGCGACGATTGCGAAGGAGCTCCGGGCGGTCGGGATCAACATGAACATGTCGCCGGTGTTGGATGTGAACAGCAATCCGGCCAACCCCGTGATCGGCGATCGGGCCTTCGGGTCGACGCCCGGTCCGGTCTGTGAGTTGGGCTTGGCGACAGTGGGTGGCCTGCAGGACAATCGTGTGGTGGCCTGCGGAAAGCATTTTCCCGGTCATGGTGATACCAGTGTGGACTCGCACAAAGAATTGCCTGTGGTGACCGCGTCGAAGGAACGGCTGGAGCAGAACGAATTCCCACCCTTCCGACATGCGACGGCACACGGAGTGGCGACGCTCATGACGGCCCATGTGCTGTATCCCGCGCTCGACGATCAAAAGCCGGCGACCCTGTCTCACGCCATCATCACGGATTTCCTGCGGGGTGAGCTGCGGTATGACGGCGTGGTGCTGACCGACGATCTGGAGATGCATGCGATCATCGATCACTACGGTATTGAAGAGGCCACAGTTCGTTCTATCCAAGCGGGTTGTGACATGCCGTTGATTTGCAAAGACCGCAATCGGGAGATCGCCGCGATCACCGCATTGGACAGCGCAGTGGCTGACGGTTCGATCAGCGCCGAGCGGTTGGAGCAGTCCCTGGCCAGGATCGCCCGGTTGAAGCAGCGGTTCCTCGTCCCGTACAAACCGGTCGTGATCTCGGACGCCAAGCTGATCGTCGGAAGCCGAAGCCACCAGATATTGCTTCGTTCAATCCATCAAGCCCGTGAACGATTGGCGAAAGCCACGGTGTGAACAGTCCCCCCTCTTTTCCAGCCGGTCGTCGAGAGCTCTGGGCCTGGTGCTTCTACGATTTCGCCAACTCCTCCTTTTCCACTCTGATCGTGACGGTGGCCTACAGCGTCTACTTCATCCAAGTGGTGGCTGTGGATGTGTCGCCGCCCGGTCTGGCGGAACGGTTATGGTTTTGGGGGTATGCGCTCTCGATGCTGGTGGTGGCTCTCGTGTCTCCCATCCTGGGGGCGTTGGCGGATCTCCGTGCGAACAAGCGGCGGGTGCTCATTGTCTCGACCCTCCTCTGCGTAGTCAGCACTGCGCTCTTGTGGCTCGTCCACCGTGGTGACGTCACGCTAGGGCTCCTCATGTTCGGGATCGCCAATATCGGTTTTGACCTGGGGTTCGTGTTCTGTAGTGCGTTTCTGGTCGAACTGGTGCCGCCGCAGCAGATGGGCCGCTTGTCCGGGTACGGCTGGGGGTTCGGCTATGTTGGCGGATTGCTCTCTCTGGCGCTGGCCTACCCTTTCATCGCAGGTGGTTTTACCGAGGCGAATCTCGCCTCGTATCGGCTGAGTTTTGTCGTGACGGCGTTGTTCTTTCTGATCGGCACATTGCCGACCTTTCTGTATCTGCAAGAAAGGGCTCAGCCGCGCCCCGTGAAAGCCGGTCTGTCGGTGTGGCGTGCGGTGATGATGCAGCTGAGTGACACGGCGCGTCACCTCACCACCTATCGCGATCTCAAGCGCTATTTCATCGCCTATCTGATCTACTCGGATGCGATCAATACGGTGATCGTTGCGTCGGCGATCTTTGCGAATAAAGTCCTGGACTTCACGCCGAGCGATCTGATTATCTACTTTCTGGTCACGCAGATTACGGCGGGTCTCGGGTCGGTCGGCTTCGGGTTTGTGGCGGACCGGATCGGGGCGGTCCGCTCGATCACGATGACGTTGCTCGTCTGGATCGGCTTGGTGATCTGCGCGGCTGCGGTACAGACGCACATGCAATTCTATCTACTCGGTCTGGTGGCCGGCGCCGCGCTCGGTGCCAATCAATCGGTGAGTCGCACGCTGCTCGGTCGCTTTACGCCGCTGGGTCTCCAGGGTGAGTTCTTCGGTTTCTTTTCCGTTGCAGGAAAATTCGCCGCGATATTCGGGCCGATCGTCTATGGAGAAGTGACGGCCTGGACGGGCAGCCAGCGCTGGGCCGTACTCTCGATGGCGCTGTTCTTTCTTGTGGGGCTGGTCGTGTTTCTGGGAGTCGATGAACGACGTGGTATGGCTGCTGCGCAGGAGTGAGATCACCAGATGGCGTTGAACAAAGGCGATATTCTCGATGAGCACAAACGCCATCCGCATTCGTGCGGATTGGTGGTGAAAGTCATGGGCGGCGGGAGCGGGTTCGAAAAGATTGTCTGTTGTGAGCATGATCTCACGGATCAGGATGTCGTGGCCGAGATGGGCTCTCCTGCTGGACGGAAGAAGGGCCTGTTGCCGCCGGCGGTCATTCTGGATGAGAAGAAGCTATATCCCGATTCCTGTGGATTGCGGGTGATGATTATGGATGGGGGCGCGGGGTTCAAAGAGATTCGCTGTTGCGGCCATTCTTTGACGATCAGTTCGATGCGCGAGTTGAAATTCGGTCAGATGCGGGCCCCTGAGCCGGAGCAGACCGGGCAGACTGGTACGGCCTAGCTTGGACGGAGGTGATGTATGGGGACTGAAGAACCAAGATCTCATCGGAATGATTTGATGAGGCGGTGGTGCCATTATATGGAATGGTTGGACCGCCTGGGTTACGCAACCGCCGGGTTCAGTTTGTTGATCCTTGGCATGTTGGTGTTCATACATGCCTGGTATGTGTTCCTTGCCGGTCAGTTCGATCCGAAGGGACATGTGCTGATCCTTCCGGCCGGTCTGAGATTGTTGAATGATATCCTCCTGGTCATTATTCTCCTGGAGTTGTTCAGGACCGTAGTGCGTTTTCTCCAGACTGAAGTCCTGGAGTTGGAGCCGTATTTGTCGGTGGGGGTCATTGCCTGTACCAGAAAGATCCTGACCGCCAGCGCGGAACTCTCCCATCAACAGAACATGACAGAGACGCAGTTTTATCAATACCTCATGGACGTGGGGCTGAACATCACCGTAATCATCGCCCTGATCGGCGCGGTGTTCATGATTCGGAAGCGGCCTGAACAGATACCGCTTCCGGCCGCAGTATCGGCACGTGGGGGACAGTAGGTTGCTCTCGACTTGCCTGTTTCCCGGGAGTTATGGCATCATGCGCCCTCTTGGAGACCGGCATGGCGAATCTGCTTGAATACGTCGGCTGTGTGCATATCTACCTCGGTCCCTATCGAGGAAATCCGATTGCCTTGTATTTGAAGCGGACGGAATCCTCCTGCCAGATCAGCCCGAAAGCCTATCCATGGAACGATGTGATGGGCGTGGGCGAGACTCCCAACAAAGCCGCCGCCGATTTCGAGGATAAGTGGAAAACCAAGGGGCTTGCAGCGGAGATGTATTCCGGGCCTTCCTGGGAAGGCGGGATCAAGCCGGAAAAGCCGGCGCCACCCAAACCAGCCGCGCCCCCCAAGCCGGCCGCCGCGCCTGCTGCAGCGGGTGCCGCTCCTGCTCCCCAACCAACAGCTTCAGCCGCGGCTGTTTCTCCGGCGGTAGCCGCATCAACTCCACCACCGAACGCCACTCCGTCAGCTCCGGCGGCTTCTTCTGAACCAGCCGTCGAAACACAGTAGTCTTCCCCGCACTGAATAACTTTTAGCGATCCGTTGAAGAGCGGACTCCGGCCTCTGTTGCCTGCCCGGCCAGTTTGCTGTGTCGAATGCCGTAGAGCCCATAGATAATGATTCCGGCGAGCGTCCACCATACGAACCGATGCCAGGTAAGGGCCGGGAGTTGCCACATCAGGCCGAGGCAGGAGAGAGCTCCAAACAGCGGAATCCAGGGCATGAGTGGAGTCTTGAACGGGCGTTCCAGGTGAGGGCGAGTGGAGCGTAGGACGATGAGTCCGATGCATACGAGGGTGAAGGCGAAGAATGTTCCGATATTCGTCATGTCGGCAGCGGTGCCGATGGGCACGAAGGCAGCCATGACTGCGACGCCGAGGCCGGTCAGGATCGTGGCATGGTGCGGTGTGCCGAAGCGCGGATGGACCACGGACAGCCAGGGGCCCAGGAGGCCGTCACGTGAGATGGCGAAGAACACGCGGATCTGACCCAACATCATGACGACCAGCACGCTGGTGATGCCGGCGACGGCGCCCATGGCCACCACGGCCGCTCCCCACTTATAGCCCACGAGGCGCAGGGCTTCCGCGACCGGTGCATGAATGTCGATCTGGCTATAAGGAACGAGCCCGGTCAGGACGGCGGCGACAGCGACATAGAGAATCGTGCAGATTCCGAGAGATGTCATGATCCCGATCGGCAGATCGCGTTGGGGATTTCGGGCTTCTTCTGCCGTCGTGGTCACTGCATCAAATCCAATATAGGCAAAAAATACCGTAGCTGCTGCTGCGGTGACTCCGGTGAAGCCGTTGGGCATGAACGGGGTCCAATTGTCCGGGCTGACGGCCGGGGCTCCCACGGCGATAAAAAATAGGATCACGGCGAGCTTCAAACAGACGATGATGCCGGTGGCCCGCGCGCTTTCTTTGATGCCGATGACAAGAATGATTGTCACGAGCATGACGATGATGGCGGCCGGAATATTCGCAATGCCGCCTTCTGGTCCTCCGGGTGCGTGCGTGGCCCAGTCGGGCAGATCGAGACCGGCCAGCTTCAGCAGATTGTTGAAGTAGCCGGACCAGCCGATTGCTACGGCGACACAGGCCACTCCGTATTCCAGAATCAGATTCCATCCGGTGATCCAGGCGAGGAATTCACCCAGAGTGGCATAGGAATAGGTGTAGGCCGATCCGGCGACGGGAATCATGGCGGCAAATTCCGCGTAACACAGCGCGGCGAGGACGCAGGTCAGACCGGAGAGAATGAAGGAGAGGACAATGCCGGGGCCGGCCCCCGGCCGACTGACATCTCCGACAATCGCTGTTCCGATCAACACAAAGATGCCGGTTCCGATGATTGCTCCAATGCCCAGGGCCGTGAGGTCCCAGGCACTTAATGTCCGTTTGAGGCGATATTGGGGATGGTCGGCATCGGCCAGAATCCGCTCAATAGATTTGGTGCGAAAGAGGCGGCTCGTCACTGAGGTTGCGGTCGTTGGAGTGGCCGAGTGTGTGTCGGCGTCAGGAGGAGTAAGAGCCATATGGCGCGTAGTATAGCAGCCAGGATGAAAAAAGCTGTGTGAATTGTAAAAGCCGTCGCTTCATCGGCGTCAGGCGCGCGTACGGCCGGCCGCACGGAGCAGGGCTTGGAACAATCGACGGTGGGCGATGTGACGTTCGAAGAGAAATTCAGGATGCCATTGGATGCCGAGGAAGAATCGGTGGAGGGGGGATTCGACCGCTTCGATGACGCCATCCGGCGCGATCGCACTCGCGATCAATGAGGGTGCCACGGTTTTGACGGATTGATGATGCGAGCTATTGACCTGCATCGTCGCCTTTGTGACGATCTTCCTGAGGAGACTTCCGGGTGTAATCCTCACCGAGTGTGACGGATGGATGGCTTTGGTCGTCTGCTGGTGCGGCAGTGCGTGAGGCATTTGCGAGGATAGGTCCTGAAAGAGGCTGCCCCCGCAGGCGACGTTGACGGTCTGCATCCCGCCGCAGATCCCGAGCAGCGGGATGTCACGCGTTCTCGCATGGTGAACCAGGTCCAGCTCAAAATTCGCGCGGCGTTCGCTGACGAGGGGGAACTTGTAGCGTTGGCGCTCCCCGTACAGACGAGGAGGAAGGTCCGGCCCGCTACCGGTCAGCAGGAGTCCGTCGACGCGATCAAGAAGGCGTCGACGTCCAGCCGCATCGGCCACTAATGGAAGAATGAGGGGGATTCCTCCGAGCTCCTCGATCGCGCGGATATAGCGGGCGCGAAGGAAATAGGTAGGCTCGCGCCCGCCCCATTCCTTGCGGTCACCGGCATTGAAGTCTGGGGTCACGCCGATGACGGGCTTCATTACTTTAACGGCATGGGCTCCGTGGCAGGCGCAGGGGTCTGGACTGGAGTCTCTGCATCGGGGACACCGAGAAAGCGAATGGCCTTATCACCTTGGAGATGCTCCGGGGTAAGGAGGTAGGTTCCGTACATGCTGGTTGTCCAGACTTTTTTGGCTGACGTATCATCGAACCCGGTGAAGACATAGGTCAAGCCGCCCACGATTCCTCCGGCGATAGCGAAGGCTCCCTTGACGGCAAGGTAGGGAATCGTCGCAAGGGCCGCACCGATCTGCATCCCGGCACTCGAGGGGTTGCCACCTTCCGAAGCCGGGGCTGAAGCCGAAGCGGGTGCCTGGGCCTCTTGGCTCCAAGCCGGCGTGGCGACTAACGAGGCGAATGTCATGAGGACGACGAGTGCGATCAGCGGGAGCGTACGGACAAATCCACGGTGTGTCACAGGAGACCCTCCTTCCTCTCAAAGACAGGATTCTAGGATCGTGTCTCTATGGTTTGACGAAAAAATGATGATACTGTCATGGCGTTATAACAAATTCATCGAGGCTTGCAAACCCCCTGCCGGTTGGAATTGAGTGAATGGCGCTAAATCCACTCACGGTATCAGATCGAGCTCTGTGAGGATGTAGGTGACAACATACTCGCGTCTGCTGGTCAGCACGGCTTGATTCAATTCGGGGATGAGCTCGTTGTATAGGATGCGCTGGTTTTCCTGTTGGAGCCCGGCCGCCAGGCGAAGATCGAGTTTGCACCAGGCGATCGCTTGCGCCGTGAGATCCGGGATGCGGGCTGCAGCATCCGCACGATCATCTTCTGGTAGGGGTTCAAGGGCCTTTCTGAGCTGGTCAGTGTGTCGGATGGTATCTTGAAGGGTCGCAAGCTGATCGGCCCCAATGTCGACGGCTACCTGGATGCCGGCCTTCCAGCTGCGTTTCTTTACGTTGAATACGCAAGATTGTATGGTGGAATCGTCGTCGACCGGTTCCGGGCCAAAGAAGAGCGTGATGCGATACGTCGTGGCATCCGGTGGTGTCTCGATAGCCATAGCTGCGTATTGTAGCACGGGGGTCAATCCTTGCCGCCGGCTGATTTGACGGCCTCCCACCTCGGCGAATATGATGCCCTCACGATGATGCTCGCACGGTTTCATGAGCGTGTTGCCGCCATTCAGGAGGCCATCCGAGAGAGCGGAACGGCCGACGGCTGGCTGTTCTATGACTTTCGCGTGAGCGATCCCCTGGCCTATCGCGTCCTGCTGTTGGACTCCTCGCGTCATGTGACGCGGCGCTGGTATTATTGGGTTCCAGCCAACGGCACCCCCGTCAAATTGCTGCATCGCATTGAGCCTCATGTGCTGGCGGAGTTGCCCGGGCAGGAGCAGCTCTATGTCTCCTGGGAGCAGCAGCGGACGCTGCTGGCCTCGATTCTCAAGGGCTCGCGCCGCATCGCGATGCAATATTCTCCGCTCAATGCGGTACCTTATGTCTCTCGTGTTGATGCCGGGACCATCGATCTGATTCGCAGTTTCGGGGTGGACGTCGTCAGTGCTGCGGATCTGGTGCAGCGGTTCGAAGCGGTCTGGACTGATGCACAGCTCGAATCGCATCAATATGCGGTGACGGCGTTACGCCGGATCGTCGATGAGGCGTTTGCCCATGTCGGCTCGTCGCTCCGGGCCGGCCGATCGCTCTCCGAATATGATCTCCAGCAGTTTATTCTCGGGCGGATTCATGATGCAGGGATGGTGACATCAAGCGCACCGATTGCGGCAGTGAATGCGCATAGCGCCGACCCCCATTACGGTCCGACGGCAGCCTCGTCGTCACTCGTGTTGCGTGATAGCCTGGTGCTGATCGACTTGTGGGCGAAGCGCACGGAACCGGGGGCCGTGTACGGTGACATCACCTGGACCGGATTTACGGCCAGTGAGGTCCCATCGCGTCATTGTGAAATTTTTGACCTTGTTCGGCAGGGGCGTGATGCGGCGCTGTCGTTTGTGCAACAGCGGGTCACTGCCGGACAGTTTCCATATGGCTGGGAGGTCGATGAGGCTTGTCGTCAGGTGATCAGCCGTGCCGGGTACGGAGACCGTTTTGTACATCGGACCGGCCATTCGATCGGTGAAGAGGTGCATGGAAACGGAGCCAATATCGACAATCTCGAAACGCAGGAGAGTCGCCGGCTGATGCCGAGGACCTGTTTCTCGATTGAGCCTGGCATTTATCTTCCGGAAGAGTTCGGGATTCGTAGCGAACTTGATGTATACGTCTCTGAGCGAGCCGCGTTCGCCTACGGTCAGCCTTTACAGACGGAAATTATTGCGATTGTCTAGTCTGCCAGGAGAACCTCCGTTCGCGCTGCCCCTTTCTTGACAGTCTCTTGTTCTGGCGGCTAGATTCTTCAGTTGTATGCGGGTTGTGGGATAGAGGTTTTGACCACCTGCGAGCAAGAAGGGTGAGACCATGTTCGGGACAATGGGCATTTCAGAGCTGATCATCATCCTGGTTATCGTCTTGATTATTTTTGGAGCGGGACGATTGCCGCAAATCGGTGAGGGGGTTGGCAAAGCGCTGAAGGGTTTCAAAAAGGAAGTGAATGAGATCCCGCCTCCTCAAGAGGTCGTCCAGGCTCAGCCGGAAGTCACGGCGACGGTTGAGGTGCCTCAAGCTGACAGGGCGGCTCCTCAGCCGTCAGCATCGATTCAGGCGTCTCCGAAAGCGACGAATGTCCCCTATGTACCAGGACCCGAACTGACGCCCGGAACGACCGCGTCGATGATGTACAACATGGGTCCACAATCACCCCAGGCCCCTCGTCCGACGGGTGCCTCACCGGCACAGACAGGCGGCGGGCAACAGGCCATCTCGATGGAGGAACGGGCAGCAGCGCCGGCTCCCATGTCACGCGCGCAATATCCTCCGCTCCCACCCGGAGCTCAAGCGAAGCCGGCTGCGAAGCGTCCTTCTGCAATTGTGAACAAGGACGCAGTAGCCCGTGTGCAGGCACAGCAAGCGGCTTTGAAGGCGAAAGCGGCTCAAGCGCCGGCGGGACTGTCTCCGAACGATATGCAGGGTCTCGGTGAAGGGTTGGGCGATGCGTTGCGAACCTTCCGGCAGACAGTCGCGGATGTTCGGAATACCGTGGATCCTCAAGTCCGGACTATTCAATTTGAGATGGACTCTGCGCAGAAGGAATTTCAGCAGTCCTTGGAAGCGGCCAGAGAATTGCCGGCGGTGGAAGAAGAGCCCCCCAAACAGGCTTGAAGATCCCGGACGGTAATACACATGCATTATTGCTACGAAGACCATCGCCTAGCGTGATTGTCCTGCTCAGCCTCTGGCTTGCTACACTAGTCGGTTGCTACCAACCATCTGCGAATCCCGCCCCTCAGGTCACAGTCGACACATTACTCAAACTGTTGCAGGACCGTGATGCGGTGGTTCGGAGAACCGCTGCCGAAGCCTTGGGTAAGATCGGTAATCCGCAGGCTGTTTCGAGTCTGGTCCTCGCGTTAGATGATTCAACATCCATCGTTCGTGAGTCATCAGCACATAGTCTGGGTCAGCTAGGTTCTCTGGACATGGTCACTAGAGAGCGTATTGCCAGGTTACTCGTTGACCCTGTCCCATCGGTTCGTAACACTGCAGCACAGACCTTGGCTTCCCTTGATTCCCCGAAGGAGATCGGGGCTATGGCGCTGTCTCAGTTGGTTCATCATGATGCAGATGTGCGTCGTTCGGTTATTCAGGCTTTTGAAGGTGTCGAATCTCCCGAGGTGTTGAAGACGCTCGCAAACAGCCTGCATGATCCCGATTCACGAGTTCGCCGTGCCGCAGTCATCGCGTTGGCGGAATCAGGGGGTCCGAATGTTTCAGCACAGTTGCGTGAACGACTGACGACAGACTCTTCATCTGACGTGCGTGCCGAGTCCGCGTACCGTCTGCAATTCTTTTCTGTGGGTGAAGCAGAAGAGAGTCTGGAATTCGTGGCGAGCCACGACGAGAGCGTTCAAGTTCGGCGTTGGGCTGAACAGACGCTTAGGGGGCTGAAGGCACACGGTTTCGATTCAATGCTTCAACCAATTCCACCAACTGTGCCTGAGCTTTCTCATCGATATCCGTAAACTGTACTCCCATTCCTGGAAACAAGAGATGACGCTCGGGACGATTTCTCGTCCAGGCGACTTTCCCTTTGGCCTTGAGTTTCTCCCAAGGCCGATCCGGCAACGCAAACTCAATTGAGACTTCCGTCCCGGTAGCGAGCGGTGTGCCGCTTTCGATGAAGAGTCCGCCGCCTCCTATCCCGCCGGTGAGGCTGTCAAACTGTTTTCCTTCCGGAGTGGAATAACGCACTTTGAGGGCGAGCGGAGCTCGAGGCTGCGTGCGGCAATGGGCAAACCGCGTGTCGTCATCACTTGCGAGGAGCCGGTCGATGATATGTCCCCATGGGATTCCACCCAGAAGGACGCCGGATGCGTCATGGATGAGAATAGTCTCTTGGTCTGCGTCGACGATAAGGAGCTTTCCTTGATGGTTGGCTGTAATGGTTACGGGATATCTCAAGATTGGAAGGCCTCACTGATGTCGAGTTTGAGCAGGGAGCATTCGTTATTTCACGCAGCCTGCCCTGTGCCGTCGATGGTCTTCACGATGGCGAGGATGCGATCCCGAGCTTCGGGCGCAATGTCTGAGAAGCGCACGCCCATGCCCGGGCTAAAGGTATATTGATCGGCCTTGGGGCATACCCATGCGACGACCCCTTTTGCCGCGATCCATTCAGTGGGTTGTTCAGGGAGAGAGAATTCCATGGCCAGCTTGGTCCCGACCGGCAGTGGCGTCGTGCTTTCAATAAAGAGGCCACCTCCGCCGATCCCGCCTGCCCGACTATCATAGTGGTTCCCTTCCGGAGTTTTGTATCGCACCCGGAAGGCGAGATTTACGCGTGGTTCTGAACGTGTTTCTTTGGGAAGTGACGACTTGCGATAGGCTAGGATTTGATCAATGACAAAATCCCAGGAGAGGCTTCCGATCGCGTCACCCTTAGAGCCTAGCAGGTTGACGATTTCTCGATCGGCGTCAAGTTCGAGGACTTTGCCTTTGTGGCGTAGGCTGAGGGATACAGGGAGTTTCACGGGGCCTCCTGGCTCGATTCTGATACTCCCCAAATATAGCGGGTTATTTTACGTTGTCGAGTAATTCGTGGGAATTATCCGAAAAGTTGCAAAGCGGGCCGGGTAGCTAATATTGGGGAGAGAGGGGGCAGCCTGGCCGGTCACGTGAGCGGCCAGGCTATAACGTCGTGGTTATGCGCTCTTCGCGTCTTTGTCCTGTTCGAAAATACGAATCGGGGGATTCTTTCCGGAGACCGCATCTTCAGTGATGAGGACTTCTTTGATTTGCTTTTGTGACGGAGCGTCATACATCACATCCAGCATCACTTCTTCCAGAATGGCGCGGAGTCCTCGAGCCCCGGTCTTTTGCAGGTAGGCCTTGCGGGCCACGGCGTTGAGCGCGCCTTCGGTAAATTTGAGTTTCACTTTTTCGAACGAGAGCAATTTCTCATATTGTTTCGTCAGGGCATTGCGCGGTTCAGTCAAAATACGAACCAGCGCCCGTTCATCCAGTTCCTCAAGTGTCGCGACGACGGGCACGCGACCGACAAATTCGGGGATGAGTCCGTATTTGAGGAAGTCTTCCGGTTGGACATGGGCGAGCATTTCTCCCAGTCGAGCCTCGCTGCGTCCGCGAATCTCTGCGCCGAATCCCATCGATTTGCGATTCAGTCGTTGTTCGACGAGCGAATCCAAACCGACAAACGCACCTCCGCAGATAAACAGAATGTTGCTGGTATTGACCTGAATGAACTCTTGATGCGGATGCTTCCGCCCGCCTTGCGGAGGGACATTGGCCACGGTGCCTTCGATCAGCTTGAGCAGGGCTTGCTGCACACCTTCTCCGGAGACGTCGCGGGTGATCGAGGGACTGTCGCTCTTGCGGCTGATCTTGTCGATTTCATCAATGTAGACGATGCCTCGTTCAGCCCGCTCAACATCGTAGTCGGCCGCCTGGAGGAGCTTGAGGATGATGTTTTCGACATCTTCTCCCACATACCCGGCTTCTGTGAGGGTGGTGGCATCAGCCATGGTAAAGGGCACATCCAGGTACTTGGCGAGGGTCTGTGCCAGGAGGGTCTTTCCTGTGCCGGTCGGGCCGACCACGAGGATGTTGCCCTTCTGGAGTTCCACATCGTCGACGTCTTTTTCTTTTGAGGAAATGCGCTTGTAGTGGTTGTGAACGGCGACGGAGAGGATCCGTTTCGCACGATCCTGCCCCACGACATATTGATCGAGGTGGTGCTTGATATCGGCGGGCTTCTTGAGTTTGGACGAGATTTCTTCTTTAGCCTCTTCCCAATCCTCCGCAATGATGTCATTGCAAAGATTGACGCATTCGTCACAGATATAGACGGTCGGCCCCGCGATCAGCTTGCGTACTTCATCGCGGCTTTTCCCGCAAAAGGAACAGCGCAAATGTCGATCCACCTTCTCCTGCTTGGCCATGCGTCCTCCTGTGTTACTTACCCTTGGCCCCGTCTTTGGCTGCATCCCCGGAATCCACCGACTTGAGCGGCTTGGTCTGTCGCGTAATGACTTCGTCGATGAGGCCGTATTTCTTGGCTTCTTCGCTGGACATGAAATAGTCGCGCTCGGTATCGTGAGAGATCTTTTCGATCGGCTGGCCGGTGTGCTTCGCCATAATCTCGTTTAACCGCTCGCGTATTTTGAGAATTTCTCGGGCATGGATGTCGATTTCCGTGGCTTGTCCCTGAAATCCGCCGAGGGGTTGGTGAATCATGACGCGCGCATTCGGCAGTGCGTAACGCTTGCCCTTCGCTCCAGCGGTGAGGAGCAAGGCTCCCATACTGGCGGCCTGGCCGAGGCAGATGGTGTTGATCGCTGGTTTCACATATTGCATCGTGTCATAGATGCCGAGCCCTGCCGTGACGCTGCCGCCGGGGGAATTCACGTAGAGATTGATGTCTTTTTCGGGGTCTTCGGCCTCAAGGAATAAGAGCTGAGCAATAATAAGATTCGCGAACATGTCATCAATCGGCGCACCCAGGAATATGATCCGGTCCTTTAGGAGCCGGGAATAGATATCGTAGGAGCGTTCTCCTCGATTGGTTTGTTCGACTACGATCGGGACCAACATGTCGTTCATTCCTTTCCGCGTCGGGCTTCCGGCGCGTGTCATTCACGAAGCGATAAGCCCAGTGCCTATCCTTGAATCACGGAGTTGCGATACACGAAATCGAGTGCTTTATCCGCCAGGATGCGGGAGCGCAGTTCTTCAATGGAATCCTGTCCACCCGATTGGATCATCTTCACCAGATCGGCCATCGGCACACGGAGTTCTGATGCGAGACGGGTGACTTCGTTGTTCATGTCTTCCTGGCTGACGGAGATCCCTTCTTTCGCTGCGATGGCTTCGAGGATCAGGCCGACTTTGACGCGCCGGTTGGCCTCTTCGCGGTTTTCTTCACGGATCGTTTTCAGTTCTTCGGCCGTCGCCGTGGGCGTCGGATCGGTGGCCTTGCCGCGCTGACGTTCTTGGAGCCTCTGCCGGATGATGGCGTCCAATTCGCGTGTCACAAGTGTTTCCGGTAGATCAAAGTGATGTGTTTCGGCGAGGCGCTTCAGGATTGTATCCTTGTAGGATTCGTCGATGTCGCGCTTAAGGGCTTTTTCCATTTCACTGCGCAACTTGTCTTTAATTTCTTGAAGAGACGAGAAGGGGCCGCAATCTTTTGCGAACTCGTCGTCGAGAGCGGGAAGAGTTTTTCTCTTAACGCCTTTAACTGCGAGATTGAACTTCACGGTTTTTCCGGCGACCCGGGTGTCGGGGTGACTGCTGGGATAGTTCTGTGGGATTTCGATAATATCCCCATCTTTCTTGCCGATTAAGTAGCTGTCGATCTCGATACCAAGGAGGGCTGCTTTGGAACCGACTTTGTGAAGCTGGCCTTCTTTCTTGGTTCCCTCGAGCGACGCGCCGTCGAGAAAGCCTTCCAGATCAACCACGGCAAAATCTCCGTCACCTAATGCCGTGCCGGCTGGAGCGGCTTCAAGCCGTGCCTGTTGCTCACGCAGTACATCAAGCGCACGATCCAGCTGTTCGTCTGTGACGGTGCGTGTGTCGGGCTTCAGTGAAATCGGATTGGGGGCTTTGTAGTCACGCAGCTCGATTGTCGGCTTGATCTCGACTGTGGCTGTGAAGGTGAAGGGTTCATCCTTCTTGATTTTGACTCGTTCCAGCGGCGGGATCTCGACCTGGACCGGGCTGATGCCTGCTTCGCGGACGGCGCGGTCGTAGAAATCCGGTACGATGCTGCGAATGACATCTTCCTCGACTTCTTTGGCGTAGCGTTTTTCAAGGAGACCAAGTGGGGCTTTCCCTGGGCGGAACCCAGGGATACGTACTTGGCGGTTCAGTTCCGTATAAGCCCGGGAGAAGCGCTGCGTGACTTCATCAGCAGGGACTTCGATTTTCAACGCCCGTTTCATGGGGCCCAATTCGGTCATTTCCATCTTCATCGTCATGCGTCCATGTCCTTCCACGTTCCATGAGGGGCTAGCCCAAATGGAGTTGCCGTCAAATTTGGTGCGAGCGGAGGGACTTGAACCCCCACGGTTACCCACGAGATCCTAAGTCTCGCGCGTCTGCCAGTTTCGCCACGCTCGCACAGTGGGGAGCCTCGCGGGGCTGTCGCCGCGCATGTTGAGACAGCAAAACACGCGATTGTGTAAGCCTTTTGTACCGTTGGAGGTGACCTACTGTCAACCCATACTCCCGCGGGGTTTCTGCAATTCTGAGCGTGGAGATGGACCCCAATGGATAGCAGCGATGACTGTGTGAGGGGGGCTGTATGGATTTGACTGTCCACGGGGGAGGGGGAGGGGTGAAAACAGCCGGGTCCTGGCTCGCACTTGATGGTGGGAGTATACTTATTACAATGGTTGTTCGCCCTTATGTCCGTGTGCTGAAGGCTCATACACCCAAACTACTCCGAGCTCCCGTATTGGCAAGGAGGTGGTTCAATGTTTCGTTCCTCGGTTATTATCGCCATTATCATCAGTTGGGGCATGTTGCTGTGGTGTGCTCCGGCTCATGCGTATCGCGAATACTTCACTCCTGAACAAAAGGCACAGCTCGACAAGATTCAGGTGGTACTGGTCGAGACGCTGGCACTCACCGACAAAGGACCAGTCGACGGTAATCCGTTTTCTTCGGTCGTTTCGCGCCGTCTGAGTGAAGTCGGGTACACCGTGGTGCAGGATGCTTTGAAACCTCATGACGCGGTGGTCCGGGTGAAATGTGAGCAACGCAAGACCTGGGAAGGTACAGCGGCGTCCGGTGGGGATAATGACTTGCCGGACGCCCCTTCCCGCCTTTGGAAGGGACCGGCCTGCCAGCTGACATACGCGTTAGGCGGAATGAAGATAAAGTGGCAGAAGGAAGTCCGCACTGAATTTGAAGATGCTGCTGCAGCTTCACAGACAGAAGAGCCTGGCGCTTTTGCCATGGCCCGGTTGAGAGATCAGCTCGAGAAGTATGAGTTTCCATTGATCTTGGCGGCTGAGTGGGGACATGCCGAGCGGTTGCTGAAAGTGCTGGATGCTCCTGATACGACCGTTCCCCGGAAGGTCAAAATCATTTCACTGTTGGGTGAAATGCAGGCTGATGAGGCGTTGCCGAAGCTCAAGCAGGCCTTGCAGGATCGTGATCTGGCCAAGCAGGCATTGGTGGCGATGGGCAATCTTGGGAAGGAAGGCATTCCGCTGCTCATCGATATTATGAACACTTCTGACAATATCGAGATGCAGGCTGCAGCCGCGAAAGGCTTGGGACAGTTGGGCGGGGTGCATGGAGATGCCTCGGTGGTGCTGCCTCTCTTGGCCAAACTGCAGGATCCGAAGACCGATTGGACGGTGTTGACCGAAGTGGCCTGGGCGTTGGGAAAGATTCCCGACAAACGTTCGATTCAACCACTCTACGCATTAGACAAGAAGCTTCAGGGCCTGCGCGATCCGGACAACCAGACGTTGAAAAAATTGAAGGAAGCCGTCTTCTGGGCGATCAAGCAGTGTGATACCTGGGATCAATATAGCTAGATTGAGGAGGGTGCCTTAGGCTGTGTGAGCGTCTGGCAAGGTCGCTCAAATCTTCGTATGGCGGCGCTGTCTCTCGAAAAATGCGGCAACCTTCATCCGATTGCCGCACAGTTGCATGCTACACCATGTGCGCGTGTGGTTTTTCGAGTTGTCGTAGAAGTAAAGGATACAGGCCTCGTTCGCGCATTTCTTGATTAAGGTCGGGGTTGCGTCACAGAGAAGGTTGCTCGCCGCCTGAGCGATAGGCGCCATCAGGCCTTCATGCCTGTCCACAATCGAGTGAAAACGCTGCTCAAACCCTTCCTTGGTTTTCACGAGCTGTAGATACCCGGGTCGCTGTGACAAGCTGCCGTTGACGGACTTTATGGCTGATTCAGGAATGGGCTTGTGTGTGGCGAGTCGCTCCGCAAGCGTTCTCAAGTCGGTCCGCAGAATTTTCGCGCGCTCGAGCCACATGGTGCCCTCTTCGTTAGTCAGGGCCGTCCTTATCGAGTCTGATTGAGAAGTCGTAAGGACGTCGGCCTCAACCAGCCACGAGAGTAATGTGCTGAAGTCTCCAAGTAGATCAGTTCGCTCGCCCTTCACAATCATCTCGGTGTTGATGAAATCAAGCGCCAGATGATTGCCGACAAATAGAAACGTCGATTTCCCCATAGCCAGCATCTCCTTCACGCACTTGCTTGTAACCGACAATAGTCTATTTGACAAGTTAGTCCCCAGTCTGTATAACCATCAAAACATAACAAGAGAGGTTAATTTGAACCGACGTATTCAAGTGAGGAAGCTTTGATAGCTGCCATCATCATTCTGTCCGATCCGAAGAGCGGTTCCGAAGAAGCTCTGGGCCGAGTCTTTAATGCGCTGGCCCTGGCGTCCGAATGTAAGCAGAAGGGGACAAAGTCGCGGTCGTGTTCAACGGCGCCGGCACGCGCTGGCCGGCCGAATTGACCAATCTCTCGCATCCGGCCAATGGCCTCTACAACGCTGTCCGCGATGTCGTTCAAGGCGCCTCATGCGGTTGCGCGGAGGTCTTTGGAGCGACGGAAAGTGTCAAGGCTTGCGGAGTCCCGATTATGAAGGACTATGCATTGGCTGGGACAGCAGGCCTCTTCAGTTTGCGGCGCTATATCGCGGAAGGCTGGCAGTCAGTCGTGTTTTAAGTCAATTCCCAGGAGACGGCTTTACGTTGGTCTCCTGAATGGGCTGGAACTGATGACGAACAGGGAGAACTGATGGCAACGAAGTACCTCGATCTGATGTTCACGGATGCCGTGGGTCGTGCGCAGGCCCGCTATTACGGACAGGCAGGCAGGATTGCCGGCGCTCCTGATCGCGATCCATTGGGCCAGGCAGAGGCTGAATTTATTGCGATGCGAGACAGCTTCTATATCGGTTCTATCAGCGAAAGCGGGTGGCCCTATATCCAGCATCGCGGCGGGCCTTCTGGATTCTTGCGGTTGATGGACGGAACGACATTGGTCTTTGCCGACTATAAGGGTAATCGGCAACTGCTGAGCACGGGTAACGTGTCGGTAAACGATCGAGTAGCGCTGTTTCTCATGGACTACAAGAACCGTGAGCGATTGAAAATTCTCGGCCGTGCCCGTATCGAGGATGCCCGTGCGCATCCGGGGCTGACTGAGCAGGTGACGGACCGTGATATGCGGTCGAGCGTGGAACGGCTGGTCTTCATCGATGTAGTCTCGTTCGACTGGAACTGCCCGAAGTACATCATGCCGCGCTACTCGGCGGAAGAGGTCGAGGAGCTCGCCGGTCCGTTGAGGAAGCGTATTGCCGAATTGGAGGCAGAACTTCATACTAGAAAAACGTGATGGCCTTTTGCCGCGATCGCAAACAGCACGAGCAGGTTGTCCGATAAAAGGAGGGACCGATGAACGAGCTTTCACGGAGACGGTTTTTGCAACTGTCCGCAGCGACCGGTGGCACCCTGATATTCAGCGATCTCATTGGACAAGTGCTGGGGCTTACGGGAAGGGAGAGTCTCGCTGCCGCGAGTGATCCGATCAAGATCGGCATCCTCGATCCATTGTCGAGCCCCTACAAAACATCGTCGATTCATGATGTCCATGGCGCCAACGTAGCCGTGGATCTCTTCAACAAGAAGGGTGGTGTGCTGGGCCGGCCGGTTGTCATCCTCGAAGCGGATGATGCGTCGAATCCGGAGACCGCCGTGAAAGTGGCAACGAAGTTCATCAAAGAAGACCGGGTCGATGTGCTGATGGGAACCTTCAACGCGGACTGTGCGTTGGTCGTATCGGAATTGGCGAAGAAAGAAAACAAGCTGTTCATGGTGACGGGGTCTCATCTTCCCGAGTTGAGCGGTGCTGCCTGCAACTCCCACACGTTTGTGTTCATGCCCCACGCGAGAATGCTGGCGCAAGCGGTGGTGCCGCATCTGGTGAAGGCCTACGGGACTCGGTGGTACATGATCACGACGAGTACACTCGACGGCAAAGCCGCCGCGCAGGCGATGATGGATGCTGCACAGGCGCACAAGGTTGAGTTCGTCGGTGAAGCCTTGATGCCTTTCGGGTCTACGGACTTTGTGTCAGCCCTCAGCGCAGCTAAGGCCAAGGAGCCCACGGCGATCATTCTTAATCTCTATGGATGGGATCTCGTGCATGCCTTGAAAGGCTACGGCAAGTTGGAACTGGCTAAAGAAAAGATCGGCGTTGGGGGGATGATCAGCGGCGAGCAAATAGGTCGCCCGCTTGGCTATGCCAACAATGCGGGAATCTGGGGCCTTATCTGGGATCCCAAAATCAACACCGATAGCTCAAAGCGATTTATCCAAGGTGTGATCGAGAAGTATAACCATACCCCGACATCCCGCTGCTACTTAGGCTATGCCGCGATGACACAGATCCTCGAAGCGATTCAGCGCGCTGGTTCAACCGACACGGCCGCTCTGATCAAGACTTTGGAAGGGCACGAGTTCGATGGACTCAAGGTAGGCAAGTCAGTATTCCGGGCGGCTGACCACCAGCATGTGCAGGATGTGTTGGTAGGGGAAGCGTTTGGCAAGGAGCTGGGCTTGGGACACTATAAAATTCTGGCTACGGTTCCCGGGGATACCGTTGCCGGCGAGTTAGACAAGAACCTCTGTCGTTTATGAGCTGCAGGGCTACTGCTTCAGGAGGACTCCGTCTGGCAGTAGCCCCTGGGAGAGAGCTGGCAGCTCCGTCGCCATGCTTACGATTCAGTCAATGGCGTATGGCCTTCGGCCTTTTTGCTTTGCCTGTCGTCTGTATCCAGTTTCCTCGCTCATGGCCGTTGTCGCGGTCATGGTCGGGCCGCCTGTCAGCTCAGCGTATATTATTTCCCTAAAATCGAGTTGACCGTGGAATCTGTCTTGCCCAGTGCCTCGGAGGCCTTGGAGCTGGCTTTCTGGGTTGTTTGGTCAACCTGGCCTTGCGCTGTGTCGGTCGCCTTTTTCTTCTGCTCGGCCGCCGTGGCCTCGGCTTTGGTCTTTTGGCCTGTGGCCAGGTCCGTCGCTTTCTTCTGTTGTTCCGACGCCTTTGACTTCGCCGCCGCCTTCTGGCTTTCGGTGAGGTCCTGCGCTTTTTTCTTCTCTTGAGCCGCCGCCTGTTCAGCCTTAGTCTTTTCACTGCGTATCACATCGGTGGCTGCTTTCTGCTCCTGGGCGGCTTGTTGCTGTGCCGCCGACTTCATGTCACCTAGGGTGGGTAGCTGTTGACTAGAATCTGCCGCAATTGCATAACTCACGAAAACCAATGCGGCTGCAGCGATTGGCAGGATTGTGAGCATCCGATTCATGGAAAACCTCCTCGTTATAGGGGTCGGTGGTGGCGGAAAATCCATCACCACCGCTCCTGGTTTTCGGGCCTATGTGCCTCGGACGGCTACTAACGCGTGACGCGCACTTCGACGCGGCGGTTCCTGGCGCGACCTTCATCGGTCGTATTCGGTGCGACCGGTTTTGTGTCTGCATATCCAGACGTGGTTGAGGAGCTGAGGCCGCCTTCGGCGAGAGCCTTCGCTGCATTGGCCGCACGGGATTCAGAGAGTTCCTTGTTCGTCGGGAATTTCTTCTTCAACGAGCTGCTGATCGGCCGGTTGTCGGTATGGCCGTCCACTGCGACTTTGTATTCCGGGAAATCTTTCAAGATACCTCCTACCTGCTTGAGCGCGTCAGCTCCGGCTGGCTTGAGCTGATCTTCGCCTGATCCAAAGAGATAGCCGGAGGCCAGGTTGATCAAGAGGCGTTCGTTGTTCAAATCGACCATTATGGTGCCCTTCTCGATTTGAGGACGCAGCGCCTTGATGAGCCCACGCTCGGCTTCTTTCAATTTTGCCATCTCGGCGGAGAGGTCTCCCCGGAGGCCGGCGAGCTCCCGGTCGCGATCAGCCAACTGCTTTTCCAGATCAGTCACGCGACGATTGGCAGCCGACAATTCACCGGCCAGCTTGTCCTTGTCGCCCGAGCTTCCTCGAAGGGCGGCGAGTTCCATAGCCAATCGGCTCTTGTCATTGTTGGACGCCGACAATTCACCGGCCAGCTTATCCTTGTCATTGTTGGCTGCGGCCAATTCTGCGGCCAACTTGTCCCTGTCGCTTGACGCGAACTGGCTTGCGCTAGCCCCGGCTCCTGCCGCGGCAAGGGATTTCTCAAGGTCGCTGATACGTCCCTTGGCCAGGTCGAGCTCTCCTTGGGTAGACGATAATTGGCCGGCCAGTTTGGACGAGTCACCTCCGCTTGCTCGAAGGGCGGCGAGTTCTCGATCCCGGTCGGCCAGCTGCTTCTGTGCTGCCGCCAGGTCATCCCTCAACCGCTGCTGTTCTTTTTCCCAGGCGCTCGGGTGGCGGTATTCGAAGCCGCCGTCACAGCAGATCGCCCCTAAATCCATGGCCGATGCATAGTTGGCGCCAGCCAGAAGGCCGGTTGCGAGGACTGCGGTCGTGAACAATCTCATGGTGTTATTCTCCTAGGGTGATGAAAGGGTCTTTCACTTACACTGTGGACGTACAATGAGCGCACTTGGTGGCTTTGATCGGAATGGTGGACAAGCAATGAGGACAATCTTTGGTCGTAGGGGGTCCGGCAGGCGGCGCTTTTTTCAGCCGGTTCACTTGCTTCACCAACATGAAAATGACGAACGCAATGATAATGAAATCAAATGTGGCTTGAAGGAAGACCCCGTAGTTGATAGTGGGAGCTCCAGCAGCCTTGGCCGCCGTGAGCGAGGGTTGGGGTGTGCCGGACAAATTGATGAACAAGCTGGAGAAGTCGACTTTGCCCATTAATAACCCGATGGGCGGCATCATCACGTCGCTGACCAGGGAGGAGACGATCTTCCCAAAG
>Ga0209253_10000831_pt1 | contig 26800 bp, 17 predicted proteins | sample FrelakmetBRP12BR_FD_187145 | JGI IMG/M metagenome (GOLD analysis project Ga0209253, IMG submission 187145) | Freshwater lake sediment microbial communities from the University of Notre Dame, USA, for methane emissions studies - BRP12 BR (SPAdes)... | ecosystem: Environmental > Aquatic >...
GGTCGTCTGGCCCGCGATGGACCAGGGTGTCCCGCATTCCTCTAAGAATTGGGTGTTCAGGAATTTCAGATGGGTTTGAAGTGAGAAAACCTACGATGCCACACATGTGATTTAGGGGATGGTTTCCTTTATGTGGTAGGTTGGTTTCCCTTGGGATTCATAGTAAGTCCTGGTCATGATCTCAGCCAAAAAACCCATCAGGATTGAAAGAAATCCCAGCATTAATAAAAGGACGCTCAAGAGAGGGAGAGGGGTTAAAATAAACGAAACATCTTTTAAAAGTTTCAGATAGATAGCATACCCACCTGAAAGAAAAGCTCCTATGATCATCAAAAGCCCTATCCCCCCAAAAACATAGATTGGTTTTTGGGAATAAGACATCAGGAACTTAACCACCATAAGATCCAGGATGACTTTGAAGACTCTGCCCATTCCGTACTTTGAATAACCGGATTGTCTCGCAAGATGGTGCACGGGTATTTCAGCCACACGAGCGCCCACCCACTTCGCATAAATCGGAATAAAGCGATGCATCTCGCCATAGAGACGGATATTCTTTAAAATATCCTTTCGATAAGCCTTCAGGGTACACCCGTAATCATGAAGGTGAACGCCTCCTATGAGCGAGATGATCTTATTGGCAATGATTGATGGCAACTTTCGGGTCAGGAAGGGATCTTTGCGGTCCTTCCGCCAGCCGCTCACGACATCGTAACCTTCCTCGATTTTTTGGAGAAGAATGAGAATATCCTCCGGGTCGTTTTGAAGATCACCATCCATGGGAATGATAATGTCTCCCTTACAGGAATCGATTCCTGCGCTCAGCGCCGCCGTCTGTCCAAAATTGCGTGTAAAACTGATAATCTTTATATTCGGATTATTTCGGCTGAGGTCTATTAAGGCATCTAATGTGCCATCCGCGCTCCCATCATCAATAACTATTACCTCATAGGGTCTTCCTGTTTTTTTCAGAGCGCTATTTAGCCTATCAAATAATGGAGAAATATTATCCACTTCATTATAAACAGGAATTAAGATGGAAAGGGTTTCCCCAGATTTACCTTCCATTAGAGTTCTAACTCCTTTTTAAGTAATTGAATATTTTATGTTATTATTATATTATCACGTTTAAGATGTCAAGAACATTGATCCACCTTATATTTTAAAAATGGGATCCATCAATTTTGAAAGGACAGCAAAGATTTTCATTTCGATTACCATGATCACTGTTACCTCTTTTCTGGTAATCGGGGCGGCTTCTTACTTCTATTTCAGTCATGACCTCCCAAGCATTGAAAATTTGAAAAATTATAAACCTCCTACCATTACCAAAATCTTTTCGGAAGATGGCGATATCATTGGAGAATTTTTTTTCGAAAACAGAGAGATCATCTCTCTCGATAGGCTTCCTAACTTTTTAATCCAGGCCTTTGTCGCAGGGGAGGATGCCAGGTTTTTTCAACACAAGGGTATAGATTACTGGGCGATTCTGAGAGCGCTCTTCAAAAATATCTTCTCGGGAGAAATTATTCAGGGGGGAAGCACCATCACCCAGCAGGTTGTCAAATCACTTCTCCTCACCCCGGAAAAAAGTCTATCAAGAAAGATACGCGAGGCCATCCTGTCCTTTAAAATTGAAAAATATCTTTCCAAGGAAGAGATTCTCCACCTTTATCTTAATCAAATCTATTTGGGACACGGAGCCTATGGAGTGGCGGTGGCCGCTGAAAATTATTTCGGGAAGCCCGTCGAAGAGCTGAACCTTTCAGAATCCGCCTTGCTTGCGGGACTTCCCCAGGCTCCCTCCAAATATTCTCCTCATCAACATCCTGAGCAAGCCAAAAAGAGGCAGAACTATATCCTGAATCGTATGGTGGAGGAAGGATTCATCTCTTACGCTGAATCCCTAAGGGCATTACAGACTTCGATAAAGATCATAGGGAAACAAAATTCTCCAATTGAAAAGGCCCCCCATTTTCTGGAGCATGTGAGGAGATATGTCGAAGAGAGATATGGAAAAGATGGACTTTATAAAAATGGCCTCCAGGTCTATACAACAATCGATTTATATACTCAACGCATCGCTCAGGAAGCGGTCGGAGCGGGGTTAAAAGAGATTGAAAAAAGACAGAAGCATCGTCCGGGGGAGCCGCCTTCCATTTTAGAAGGGGCGTTGATCTGCTTCGACTTGGAAGCGGGATGCGTCAGAGCGATGGTGGGCGGAAGAGACTTCAAAAAAAGTCAGTTCAACCGCACCACCCAGGCCCGAAGACAGAGCGGATCGGCCTTTAAGCCCATACTTTTTGCTTCAGCCCTGGATAAAGGTTATACCCCTGCCTCCATTGTTGTCGACTCTCCAATCGTGTTCGAATTCGGAAATAAAAAATGGAAACCGAAAAATTTCGAGGACAAATTTTCTGGACCGACCACCCTTAGAAATGCGCTCACCCACTCGATCAATGTCGTCGCCGTAAAGATTGCCCGCGATATCGGAATCGATTATATCAAAGACTATGCTAAAAATCTCGGCATCTCCTCTCCTCTTCACGACAACCTTGCCATGGCCCTGGGCTCTTCGGGCGTCTCACTTTACGAATTAACGAAAGCCTATGCCGTCTTTGCCAACCAGGGTAAGAAGTTCAAACCCCTTTTTATCAAAAAAATTCTGGACAGGGACGGGAATTTGCTCGAAGAAAATCTCCCCCTCTATTTCCCAAAAGAATCGAACGATTCAGAACAGGTCATTAGCCCCCAAACAGCCTTTCTCATGACAAACCTTCTGGAAAGTGTGGTGCAGAACGGGACAGGATGGAGGGCAAAGGCACTCGGAAGACCTGTGGCGGCAAAAACAGGAACCACCGACCAATTTTTCGATGCCTGGTTTGTCGGTTATACTCCTGAACTCGTCACTGGCGTGTGGGTAGGTTTTGATGAAGACAGGCCCCTTGGTGAAAATGAGACCGGCGCTCGCGCAGCCTCTCCCATCTGGGTCGCTTTTATGTCAAGGGTGTTGAAGGACAAAGAGGTAAGAGATTTCCCTATCCCCGTAGGGATTGAGTTTATGAAAGTCAATCCTAAAACAGGTCAGATGGGTTCGGATAAAGGAGGGGTTCTTGAATGTTTCAAGGAAGGAACAGGACCAACCCCAAAAACTTCGTCCCGATCTATTGCAACCACCGATTTCTTCAAATTCGATATGAATCTATCTTCAAAAAACAGGTAAGATACGAAACCGGAATGATGGATCAATGGAATGATGGAATAATAAGAAGGGCGATGACCCAGAAATAAGATTTACCCAACATTCCAGTATTCCAACATTCCAATTTTTCTTTGGTGCCGAAGGGGGGATTTGAACCCCCACAGGACGTACATCCCACTAGACCCTGAATCTAGCGCGTCTACCAATTCCGCCACTTCGGCCTCTTTAAAGCACTGCATTGAAAAACATCAGATACTATTTTATATTTTATTTTCATAATGTCAAGCGATGAACATTTAAGAGAATATTTAGGATGGATGCAGGATGGAAATCATATTAGGAATCGACCAGATTAAAAAACCCTTTTTAAATCCCGCTGTCACATTGGGAAATTTTGATGGCGTCCATCTGGGACACCAAAAAATATTTGAAAAAGTCAAAGAGGAAGCCAGAAAAATCCACGGAGAATCTGTTGTCGTCACCTTTGAACCCCATCCCCTAAAAATACTCTCCCCCGAGCAATGCCCTCCCCTGCTCACCCCTTTTAGAAAGAAAATGATGTTAATCGAAAAGACCGGAGTGGAGAAAGTCCTTTGCATTCAATTTACCAGGGCCTTTGCAGAGCTCTCACCCGTTGAATTTGTGAAGAGCGTCCTCTTGGGGAAAGTGGAAGCCCAAAAGATCATTGTCGGATATAATTATCGGTTTGGCAGAGGAAAAAGCGGGGATGTGGATTCCCTTAAAGAAAATTGCGCCCTCTTCGGAGTGGATGTTGAAGTGGTAGAAGCCCTGAGGGTGACGGACACCATCGTCAGCAGTTCGAAGATCAGAGAGCTCATTAGGGATGGAGAGGTTAAAAAGGCCTCAAAATTACTGGGGAGAGATTATCCCGTGATTGGGCAGGTAATCGAGGGGACGAAAAGGGGTCATGCTCTTGGTTTTCCGACTGCCAATCTCGAAATGGCAGAAGAACTTTATCCAAAACCAGGGGTGTATGCGGTCAGCGTGAATTGGCATCAACAGTGTTTCAATGGCCTGGCTAATATCGGATTCAATCCGACCTTCGATGCGAAGGCTGTTTCATTGGAGGTCCATATCTTAAACTTTGAGCGCGAGATCTACGGCGAGGAGCTCCAGGTGTACTTTGCAGAAAGAATCCGTGATGAAATCCATTTTCCTTCAACAGAAGGTTTGATCAAGCAGATAAGAAAAGATATCGAATGGGCCGAAGCAAATGTCTTTCGAAATCAATGAGAGATCTCTGAAAAACTCCTTTTCGCTCTCTGATTACAGAGATTTCTGTACTTTTTCGGAAATCTCAATGAATTAATTTGCCAAACCTCGTCCACCTGATCTCATCCCATATCCATGGAAATAAAATATTTAAAAAACTTGGTCCGGAAAAATAAATGATAAAGGCTTTCCCCTTCACCTCGCTCACATGCACAAACCCCCAAAAACGGCTGTCCTGACTGTTGTCCCGGTTATCCCCTAAGACAAAGAGGTGATCTTTCGGCACGACTACATGTTCAAAAGGGCCAACAGGGCCAAGGTTTTTCTTCCATTCGTTTTTCGTGTCGTATTGTCCCCATGGGTCCTCCATCTGCTTCCCATTGATATAGACCTTGTTCCCCTCGATATCGATCCGATCCTCTCCGATTCCAACCACCCTCTTGATGAAATCCTTGGAAGAGTCTTTTGGATAGATGAAAACGATCACATCTCCTTTCTGAGGTTTTTTGAATTGAAACGGTTTGGTTTGGGTAAAGGGGATCTTAATCCCGTAAATAAATTTACTAACAAGGATATGATCCCCTACCTGCAGGGTCGGTTCCATCGAGCTGGAGGGGATTTTGAAGGCCTGAACGACAAAGGTTCGAATAAAAAGGGCGATCAATATGGCAATTGCAATCGGCTCTAAGTATTCCTTAATAAATTTTCTTTTATTCATCTTCTCCTCTTGCCTAAAAAAAAGTCTAAAGGTAAGGGTTACGATGCCCATATCGTTAGTAAAAGATAACGTTTATCGGTTCTTAATTCTTTACACGTAACCGTTACCGGTAACCGAAACGCCTGCCTGCCGGTAGGCAGGGGCTTCGTAACCTCAACCTTTACCTAAGACCTGTGATCATTCTCATTGTTAAAGGATGATCTCCTTATACGTCTCCGGCTTCCTTTCTTTTAAAAAAGGCCATTCTTTTCTGACCCGGTCGATGGTTTTGAGATCGATGTCGACCAAAGCGATGCCTTCCTTCATACCACTGGGTTTGTCCATCAATTCCCCTTCCGGAGACACGCAGAAGGATTTACCATAGAAGTCCTGTTTCTCTTCACTTCCCACCCGGTTCACCCTGAAGATAAATACCCCATTTGTCATCGCATTGCTCGAAATCACTGTCTTCCATCTCTCCTGTGAGGCAAAAGCAGCTGCCGTAGGGGAACAGATGATCTGGGCTCCTTTGAGGGCCAATATTCTGGATCCTTCCGGAAAAAAATTGTCCCAACAGATTTGAACGCCGATCACGGCAAACTTCGTTTGAAACACAGGAAACCCAAGGTTACCGGAAGAGAAATAGAATCTCTCTTCCCAGAGGGGAATCTGTGGAACATGGACCTTTCGATAGATTCCTAAAACCTCTCCTCCTGCATCGATGACCACTGCGGAATTATAAAACGCCTGCTCGTCTTTTTCAAAAATCGGGCAGACCAAAACCACCCCGTACTGTTTAGCCAATTCTTGCATCCTCATAACGGTTTGGCCGTCTGCTGTCTCGGCCAAGAGAAAATGGCCGGGATTCATCTCTCTTGGAAACCAGTGCGTGGCAAAAAGTTCCTGAAAACAGATGATGTTGGCTCCCCGCTCGACAGCAATTTGTGCAAATTTTATTGCCTTTTCGATATTCTTCTCTTTTTCTTCATTACAAGATGTCTGGATTCCCGCCAGTTTGATCAATGGCCATCTCTCCTGTTTGAAAAATTTTAAAAATGCTAACAGAGTTGGAGGGATGGTGTCAAGCAAAAGGGAAAAACAAATTCGATGTTGCAATTTTTTATATTAAATTTATAATGTTATAAAGATATTGTATTGCCTGATGGGAAATCGCAGATGAGAATTCTTGTCATAGAAGACGAGATCAAAGTGGCCAATTTCATTAAAAAAGGGCTCGAAGAGGAGCACTACGCCGTTGATACGGCCCTCGATGGGGAGTCGGGCCTTTATATGTCAGAGGTCAACGATTACGATTTGATTGTGCTCGATTTGATGATCCCCAAAATAGCCGGGCTGGATGTTTTAAGGAGAACCCGAAGCAATAAAAATAAGGTTCCCATTCTGGTGGTCACGGCAAAGGACACGGCCGAAGATATTGTGAAAGGCTTGGACTCCGGATGCGATGACTACTTGACCAAACCATTTGAATTTAAAGTATTTTTGGCCCGGGTTCGCGCCCTTTTACGCCGGGAGAAGGTGGATACGGAACCGATTCTACGGTTGGCTGACTTAATCCTATCCCCGGTTACCCACAGGGTGACAAGAGGAGAGAAAGAGATCGAACTCACCAGTAAGGAATATGGACTTTTAGAATATTTTATGAGGAATCCGAACAAGGTACTTACGCGGACCATGATTTCAGAGCACGTCTGGGATTATCACTTTGATTCTATGACGAATGTCGTCGATGTCTATGTCAACTACCTCAGGAAAAAGATCGATAAAGGATTCGAACCTAAACTGATCCATACCATCCGGGGGGTTGGATATATCCTCTCTCCAGACAGGCCCTGAACCTAATATGGTACAGGACAGGAAGATTGTAAAAAGGGAATAAATGGATTTCAGAAGCCTTCGTTTTAAACTCACCCTATGGTATGTCCTCATCTTGGGAATTCTATTGATCTCTTTCAGCAGTTTTTTATACCTTACCCTCTCCAGAAGCCTCTATCGTGATGTGGATCATAAATTGAGGTCTCTTGCCGAGTTGATCGCTTCGGAATCGACCTCGCCATTATCCAAATTCGGTTTCGGGAACATCGATCAAACTCTTGAGGCTTCTATGAATTTAAAACCGATCGGGAAATTCATTCAAGTTCTCGACGAATCGGGGAGAATTGGTCGAACGTCCGAAAACTTAAAAAGCGTTCAGCTTCCGATCAGCCTGAATGCTCTCAGGAACGGCTCAAAGGGTTTGATCACTTATGAAACCAATCATTCACTGGGGAACACCCCGTTGCGGATCATCACTTACCCTGTGAAAGAGAACAACCAGGTGACCAAAATGATTCAGGTCGCCTCCTCCCTTGAAGATGTGGAGGATGCTCTCAACACCCTGTTGATCATCCTGATCGTCACGGTTCCATCGATCCTCGTGATTGCCAGCCTCGGAGGGCAATTTCTTGCCAATAAGGCATTGAAACCGGTCGATCGTGTTACCCAGACAGCTCGAATGATCACCTCGCAAAATTTGAACCAGAGGATCCAGACCCTCAAGGTCAAGGATGAGATATCAAGGCTAATCGATACCTTTAACGAGATGATCTCCCGACTGGATCAGTCCTTCCGCCAGATCAAACAATTCACCACAGATGCTTCTCACGAATTAAAAACCCCTCTGACCATCCTCAAGGGAGAGGTGGAGGTCGCCCTCAGGAAGAAAAGACCGCTTCACGAATATGAACAGATTCTGGAGAGCAATCTCGAAGAGATCGACCGAATGTCGAAGATTGTAGAAGACCTCTTGCTTCTCTCCAAGGCGGATATCGGCGAGATCCGATTGAATAGAGAAGATATCCATTTGACCCGGTTCATCAGTGGATTGACCGAACAGATGAAGATCCTGGCCCAGCCCAAGAACATCCGGATCGAAATTTCGAATCACCAGAATGAAATCCACGTCTTCGGAGACACCCTCCGAATGAGGGAACTCTTCATCAATTTGATTGAAAACGGAATAAAATATACTGAAGCGGGGGGGAGCATCCTGATCACTCTAACAAAAGAGACAGACCCGCCCCCAGACCTTGAACATGGTCCCGCAAAGCGGGAAGCCTTGCGGAGGGCAGGTGGTTCCGTAAACCTGCTGACTTCAAAAGAAAAAAAGGCTGTAACGTTTGCTAAAATTATCGTTGCAGACACGGGCATTGGAATTGCCAAAGAGGATCAGGAGAAGATTTTTAATCGATTTTTTAGGGTGGACAAGGCCCGTTCAAGGGAACAAGGAGGCAGTGGTCTCGGACTCAGCATCTGCAAGTGGATTGTCGAGGCTCATCAAGGCGAGATAACCGTTGAAAGCGAACCCGGGAAAGGAAGCTCCTTTATTGTCAGATTACCTCTCTATTCCCACCTGAGAGAGAATCTGGATAATTATTAACCAATGGAACCCTTTTTTTCGCAACCATTCGTAGATTAAAAATTAAAGAATTAAATTAATCTAATTATTTCAAGGGATTAAAAAATGGCAAAATTTGGCACTCATTTTGCTTCTATTACATTTGGACTTGAGATGATTTCATGGGATTTAATATCCTAATTCATCGCAGTTTGTTATGAGGGGGTAAGATTTGTCAGAAAGATTAGGCGAACTGCTCATTAAAAGAAATTTTATTACCCCTGAACAACTGAAAAAGGCGCAGGATGAGCAGAAACAGAAGGGGGGACGTTTAGAGTCGAACCTGGTAAAGTTGGGCTATATTAAAGAGGATGAACTTCTCTCCTTCTTGAGCGCCCAGTATCGGGTCCCCTCTGTAAAAATCTCGAAAATCGAAATCAACCCCAACATCGTTAAATTGATTCCTCCGAGTACCTCCAAAAAATATTTTATCATCCCCATTAATCGTGTAGGCCCAAAATTGACACTGGCGATGGCCGACCCCAGCAATATTGTCGTCATCGATGAGGTCAAATTTATGACCGGCTTCAATGTTGAACCAGTGGTGGCCTCGGAGACAGAAATCGTTGATGCCATAAAGAAATATTACGGCGGGGGGGGGAGTGTGGCCGGACTGGGGACGACGACTTTCCAGGCCGTCGATTACTCCCTTGATGAGGATAAGTCTTCGGAGTCTGATTTCGACCTCATCGACAGCAATTTGGTCGATGTTGATGATTTTGATAAGTTAGTCCATGGAGCGGTCGATAATATTGAGGTCGTGGAAAACCAGACCGGGGACGAAACAGAGGAGATCGGAGGCCCGATCATCAAGATCGTCAACGGGGTCCTGATCAAGGCGATCAAATTGGGGGCCAGTGACGTCCATTTCGAACCTTACGAAAAGAGTTTCCGTGTCAGATACCGTGTCGATGGCGTCATGAGGCGAGAGATGACGCTCCCCATGCAGATCAAAAACGCTATCGTTTCCCGTTTAAAAATCATGTCAAAGCTCGACATCGCTGAAAGGCGCCTTCCTCAGGATGGAAGGATCAAATTGCGCCTCGGCAAAAACCGGGAGATGGACTTCCGGGTTTCCACCGTACCTGTCCTCTTCGGAGAAAAAGTGGTCCTTCGCCTACTCGATAAATCGTCTTTACAACTGGACATGGTCAAATTAGGGTTTGAAGAATCGTCCCTTGAGGATTTGAAGAATGCCCTCCGAAAACCGGTAGGGATGATTCTGGTCACCGGGCCCACGGGAAGTGGAAAGACGACTACCCTCTATTCGGCCCTATCCGAATTAAATAAAGAATCGGAAAATATCACCACTGCCGAAGACCCTGTGGAATATAATTTTATGGGGATCAATCAGGTCCAGATGCATGAAGAGATAGGGCTCACCTTCGCCTCTTCGCTCCGTGCCTTCCTCCGTCAGGACCCCGACATTATCATGGTGGGCGAGATCCGGGACTTCGAGACCGCCCAGATCGCCGTTCAGGCCGCCCTTACAGGACATCTCGTCCTGAGCACTGTCCATACCAACGATGCTCCCGGGACCGTGACCCGATTGATCGATATGGGGATTGAACCCTTTCTAATCTCCTCTGCCGTCATCCTCATCCTGGCCCAGAGATTGATTCGGAAGATCTGTATGGAATGCCGGGAACCTATCAAAGTTCATCCCCAGCTTCTGATCGACCTGGGAGTTTCGCCGGATGAGGTGAAAACCTTCCCGGTTTACAAAGGAAAAGGATGCTCTATATGCAATAATACAGGCTATAAAGGCCGGGTCGGACTCTATGAGGTAATGTCCATCAAAGAGGAGATCAAAGAACTCATCCTGTCCCGTGCGTCGACCTCGGAGGTTAAGAAGGAAGCCATGCGGTTAGGGATGAAGACCCTCAGACAGAGCGGGATCTTTAAGATTCGAGATGGGTTGACTACGATCGAAGAAGTGCTAAGGTCGACCATGGACGACCGATGATCTTTAAAAAGAAGGAGAAGATGAAACATGATCGAATTACAGAAACTGCTTGAAGTCATGATAGAAAAGAAAGCCTCAGATTTACATATCACCACAGGCTCTCCTCCCCAGTTCAGGATCGATGGAAGGTTGATGAGCATCGACTCAACCGTCGTCCTCACCGCTCCCGATACCAAACGGCTCTGTTACAGTGTGCTCACCGATGCACAGCGCCATAAGTTTGAGGAGGAGACAGAGCTGGACTTCTCCTTCGGCATCAAGGGACTGAGCCGATTCCGTGGAAACATCTATATGCAGCGGGGAGCCGTGGCTGGAGCCTTACGGGCCATCTCTTTCGACATCCTCAACTTTTCTGAACTGGGAGTTCCTCCCATCGTCAACGAATTGATCAAGAAGCCCAAAGGCCTCGTATTGGTAACAGGCCCCACCGGCACCGGGAAGTCCACCACACTTGCGGCCATGATCGACAAGATTAATAATGAGCAAAATGCGCATATCATTACGATCGAAGATCCGATCGAATACCTCCATCGCCATAAAAATTGTATCGTAAATCAAAGAGAAGTCAACTCCGACACGAAAAGCTTTACCGCTGCCCTGCGGCACGTCCTCCGTCAGGACCCGGATATCATCCTCATCGGTGAGATGAGGGATTTGGAGACGATTCAAGCGGCTCTTCTGACGGCTGAAACAGGCCATCTGACCTTTGCCACACTGCACACGAACTCCTGCGCGGAGACGATCAACCGGATCATCGATGTCTTCCCGCCCCACCAGCAACAACAGGTGCGGACACAGCTTTCCTTTGTCCTTGAGGGAATCCTATCCCAGCAGCTCCTTCCCAAATTAGGAGGGAAAGGCCGGGCCTTGGCCATGGAGGTCCTTATTCCGAACCCTGCCATCCGAAACCTGATCCGTGAGGATAAGATCCAGCAGCTCTATTCCCTGATGCAGGTCGGCCAGACCAGATTCGGGATGCAGACGATGAACCAGGCCCTCCTCTCCCTTGTGGAGCGTCATTTTATCTCCCTGGAAATCGCCATGGAGCGTAGCCATAATCTCGATGAATTCCGTCAGATGTTATCCAACGCGGGCATTCAAGGTGGGAAAAGAGAAAGGCAGGCCAAAACAACCTAAATCGTAATCCCTTCTCCCCCCCTTTAGTAAAGGGGGGAGGGGGAATTTGGAAGGGTGAATTATGCCAATCTTTAAATGGGAAGGAAAAACGCTGAAGGGATCGATCAAGAAGGGTGAGATGGAAGCCCCGAGTGAAGCAGCCATCCGCATCCATCTGAGGCAGCAAAACATCATCCCCTCAAAAATCGCAACCAAAGGAAAAGAGTTCAAGATTTCCCTGCCGGGGGGAAAGAAGGTGAATCAGCGCAGTATTGCCATCTTCACCCGGCAACTGGCAACGATGATCGACGCCGGGTTGCCTCTGGTCCAATCGCTGGACATCCTCTCTTCGCAGCAGGACCATAAGGTCTTTAAAAATATCATCCGAGAGATCAGGGAGGATGTGGAGGGCGGCTCTACCTTTGCTGGAGCCCTTAAAAAGCACCCTTCCACCTTCGATGACCTCTATACGAACCTTGTCGTGGCGGGTGAGGAAGGAGGTATTCTCGACAATATCCTGAACCGACTGTCAAACTATATCGAAAAGGCGGAGGCCCTGAAAAAGAAGGTCAAATCCGCCATGATCTACCCCGCCATCATTGTGTCGGTGGCCATCCTCGTCGTGATTATCCTGATGATCTTCGTCATCCCTGTCTTTGAGACGATGTTCAAATCGGCAGGCCAGTCTCTTCCGCTTCCCACCCTCATCGTGCTCGCCATGAGCAAGATCGTCAAAAAATATATCGTCGTCATCATCCCCGCAGCCATCCTTTTCGTCTTTCTTTTCAGAAAGTTCTATAAGACGGAATCTGGAAAGACCCTGATCGATCGCCTCATCCTGAAAGTGCCTGTTTTCGGAATGCTCCTTAAAAAAGTCGCTGTGGCCCGATTTGCCCGGACGCTGGGAACGCTGGTGAGCAGCGGCGTTCCCATCCTGGACGGGCTCCTTATTGTCTCGAGGACGGCTGGGAACAGGACGATTGAAACAGCCATCATGAGTGCGAGAGCCAGCATCCGCGAGGGTGAAACCATTGCAGAGCCTTTGGGCCGGGGCGGGATCTTTCCACCCATGGTGATTCAGATGATCTCCGTTGGAGAATCAACGGGCGCCCTGGATTCCATGCTGTCAAAAATTGCGGATTTCTATGACGACGAAGTCGATGTGGCTGTAAGCAATCTGACCTCCCTCCTCGAACCTTTCTTGATGGTCTTTCTGGGGGTGGTGATCGGAGGGGTCGTCATTGCGATGTATCTGCCAATCTTTCAGATGGCCTCGGCCGTGCAATAACCCAGATGTTGCAACGGGCGGGTTAACCTTTGACCTTTGGACCGTTTCGGATGATGGGGTCTTATGAATTCGAATCTGAACTTTCCTTCCGACGCCCAGCAGAAAATCCTAAAAAATGTGAAAGGGTTGATGGTCTCCCGGATCATCATCCTCACCCTTCTGCTAACCATTGCCTACATCTTTCAGCTCTCCGAAAGGAAGTACTTCTTCATCTCCATGTCCAACCAGTTCTACTATTTCATCAGCCTCTTCTATCTGGTGACGATCGTTTATGCCTTCTTTCTCAATCGTATCAAAGACCTCCGCCGATTCACCTTTGTGCAGATGGTGATCGATCACCTCTTCATCGCCGGCCTCATTTACTACACCGGAGGTAAAGGAAGCTACTTCCCGATCGCCTACATTTTCTCAATTATCGGAAGCAGTATTCTCTTCTATAAACGGGGGGCTTTCTATTCAGCATCGCTCTCCACCTTTTTCTATGGCTTCATTTTACTCCTTCAGCTCTACGAGTGGATCCGTCCCCCCGGTCAGATCGTCACGCCTGAACCCAGTCAGGTCTTCTACTCCCTGATCACCTATCTGGCCGCCTATTATATCGTCGCCTTCCTGAGCAGCACCATCTCCGAGGAATTAAAGAAGAAGAAGAGCGAACTCATCCAGAAACAGGTCGATTACGATCAACTCGAAGCCTTCAACCGGAATATCATCCAGAGCCTCGACAGTGGACTGCTTACCATCGATCTCAATGGCAGGATCAATTTCCTCAACCGGACGGCAGAAAAGATCCTGAACCGGAGAGGAGAAGAATTAAAAAATATCTCCATCTATGACCTCTTTCCCGAGATTGGCGGGGTCCTCGAAGAGCTGAAAAGGAAGGCATCAGACTTTTCTCCGGATTACCAGCGTTATGAAACCCTCCTCGCAAATCAAAACGGAGAAAAAATCTATCTCGGGTTCTCCATCTCTCCCCTGACCGACCCCAAAGGATCCGTGATCGGACATACCCTCATCTTTCAGGACATCACCCGTTTCAAGGAGATGGAAGATCAGATGAAACGATACGATCGGATGGCTGCTATCGGGGCCCTCGCCGCAGGGATGGCCCATGAGATCAGAAATCCCCTCGCCTCATTGAGCGGATCGATTCAGATGTTGAAATCGGAACTCTCTCTCGATCAACAACAAGAACATCTGATGGCCATTACCCTCCGGGAGTCGGAGAGGCTCAACGCATTGATCACCGACTTCCTCCTCTTCGCCCATCCCCCTCAGACCCATCGATCCGCCTGGGAGATCGGAAAGATTCTCGACGAAACGGTTGAACTCTTCATCCACTCTCCGGCCTTTCATGAGGGGCTCCATATCACGAGGACCAACAGAAATGGAGACATAGAGGCGCCGATCGACCCGGACCAGATGAGGCAGGTCTTCTGGAATCTTCTGATTAATGCGGCCCAGGCGATCCCGGATGACGGTGACATCCGGATTTCCATCGAAAGGACAAACGATACGTTCGGAGGAGGGCTTCCCTTCCATTCGCCTGCAAGAGGGAAAGATTGGGTGAAGATCGTGATTGCTGATTCCGGGAGCGGGATTCCCCCGCAGGAAAAAGAAAAAATCTTCGAGCCTTTCTACACGACCAAAGAAGGAGGGACTGGATTGGGTCTCTCCATCGTCCATAAAATTATTGAAAACCATAACGGAGTGATCAGGGTGGAAAGCGATGTCGGCAGGGGAGCCATCTTCAACGTCTATCTGCCTGGCGGATCAGAGGTTAACCAAACCAATTAAAACAGAGGGAAAAGAGATTGTTAAAGGATAAGATTCTGGTCGCAGATGATGAAAAGAGCATGAGAGAGTTTCTGGACATCATGCTGAAAAAGGAGGGCTATAAGGTCACGCTCGCCTCTAACGGAGAAGAGGTGATGAAACTGATCGAAAAGGATATCTTTGACCTGGCCCTCGTGGATATTCGCATGCCCAGGGAGGATGGCATCTCCGTTCTGAAAAAGATTAAATCGATTTCACCCGAAACGGTTGTGATCGTGATTACCGCTTATGCCTCTGCCGATACCGCCATTAAAGCGATGAAGGAAGGGGCTTATGATTACATTACGAAACCCTTTAAGATCGACGAGATCAAGCTGATCATCCAGAACGCTCTTGAAAAGAAACATCTCCAGAAGGAGAACCTCCTCCTCAAACAGGTGGTCAGGGACCGGTACCATTTCGAAAACATCATCGGGCAGAGCTCCAAGATGCTGGAGCTTTATGACCTTTTGGAGAAGGTCGCCCCCACCAAAACAAATATCCTGATCACCGGGGAGAGCGGAACCGGCAAGGAACTGGTGGCCAAGGCGATCCACTATAACAGTCCTCGCAAGGACAAACCTTTCGTCACCTTAAACTGCGGCGCCATCCCCGAATCCCTCATTGAAAGCGAACTCTTCGGACACATGAGGGGAGCCTTTACCGATGCCATTTCGACCAAGAAGGGTTTGTTCGAGGTGGCTGACGAAGGGACCATCTTTCTCGATGAAATCAGCGAGCTCCCCCTGATGATGCAGGTCAAATTACTCCGTGTCTTGCAGGACAGGGAGTTCAAACGGGTGGGAGGAACCGAGGACATCCGGGTCGATGTCCGGATCATCTCTGCAACCAATAAAGACCTTGAAGGAGCCGTCCGTGAAAAACAGTTTCGAGAGGATCTCTTCTACCGGCTCAATGTCATTCAGATCAGAATCCCCTCTCTGAGGGAGCGGAAGGAAGACATCCCTTCTCTGACCGGCCATTTTTTAAAGAAATATTCGGAAGAACTTGGAAAGCAGATCTCCCAGGTATCTCCGGAAGCCCTCCGGACCCTGGTCCAATATGACTATCCCGGCAATGTGAGGGAACTCCAGAATATTATCGAGAGGGCCGTGGCCCTTGAAACCTCTCAGGAGTTGACTGTCCAAAATCTCAGTTCTTATATCGAGGAACAGCTACCCATTAAGAAGAGGCCCCTCGATCTCGAAATCCCGAGCGAAGGGGTTGACCTTGAAAAGATCGTGGAGGATGTCGAAAGGACACTTCTGCTCAAGGCCCTCGACCGGACAAAAGGGATTAAAAAGAAGGCGGCCGAATTGCTCCATATCAATTTCCGGTCCATGCGCTACCGTTTGGAGAAATACGGATTGAATCATAGCGACGAGTCCTAACCCGCCTCAATTCCGCTTGAACTGTCTGTTCATCTCATCGAGAGTAAGAAGAAAGAAGACGGGCCGGCCATGCGGGCAGGTGGTCGAAGGGCTGAAGGGATAGAGATTTTGGATCAACTCTTCCATCTCTTCCCGCCTCAAAGGGAAGTTGGCCCGCACCGCAGAATGGCAGGCCAGGGATATCAGAAGGGCATGCAGAGGGGTCGAACCCTCCCCTCCCCTCCTTAAAAGAGAGAGTTCCTCAAGCATCTCCCTCACCCTCTGCCCCGCCTCCTTCTGCTCGATAAAGGAGGGAATGGATCGAATGGCGTAGAGCCTTTCTCCAACGGATTCGATTTCAAATCCGATCGCTTCAAAGGCCTCTTCAGACGAACCGAGAACGAGCGATTCCTCGAGTGATAATTCGATCAGAACAGGAAGAAGTAATTTCTCGGTGGCCAGGGACCGTTCCTCATAATTTTTTTTAAATTTCTCATACAGAATCCTTTCGTGGGCGGCGTGCTGGTCAATGAAGATGAGAGTCCCCTCTGCCTCGCAGAGGATATAGGTCCCCCAGAGTTGACCGACAATTCGGTAAGGGGTCCTCTTCTCCACTTCCCATCCAATGCCTTCTCCCTCTCCCACCTTTGGAGGGTTGATCTCCTCTTCCCAGGCTTTGGAATAGGGTTTCCATGAATTCTGGAAGGAAAGAGAGGCCTGGAGCTCTCCTTCCCGAATGACCTCTTTCCTTTTCTCCGGTGAACCCCATTTCCCATGCGGAGGAACTTCTTCCAGCGCTCTCCGGATCGAAGACCATACGGCCTGATAGATTCTCTCCGGTTCTTTAAATTTCACCTCCGCCTTGGTTGGATGAACATTCACATCGACGGAAGAAGGAGGAAGGCTGATCCATAGAATGGAAACGGGATATTTATCAGCAGGAAGAATATGTCGGTAAGCCTCCAGGATGGCCTTATAGAGGATTCGATCCTTCACGTATCTGCAGTGGATATAGAGGGAGATCCCATCTCTGTTTCCCTTTGCGAGGGAGGGAAGGCTTGTAAAACCCTCAATCTTAATCTCAGCCTCCTCAAACCGGATGGTCTCGAGGTGGTCGATCACCTCCCTCCCGAGAATCGCTTCGACCCTGACCAGTAAAGACTCCGTTTTCAACAACTCCTGGAGGGTGCGGCCGTCATGGATGAACTTAAACGTGATGGAGGGATGAGCAAGACTCACTCTGTGAAAGTGAAGGAGGGCGTATCGGAGTTCCGTGCGAATCGATCTTAAAAATTTTCTCCGCACCGGAAGATTGTAGAAGAGCTGATGGACTTCCACCTCGGTTCCAACGGGGCAGCCGGTCTCTGAAATACTTTTTATCTCGCCTCCTTCGGAGACCACTTTTGTCCCGCTGATTGAATTCGATGGCCGGGTTTTGAGAACCATCTGTGAGACAGAGGCGATGCTGGGCAATGCCTCCCCCCTGAACCCCAGCGTCTCGATGGCATAGAGGTCTTCGGCCTTCCGGATTTTGCTGGTGGCGAATCGCTGGAGGGCAAGAGGAACATCTTCGGGAACCATTCCTTCCCCGTTATCGACCACCCGGATGAGCTGGAGTCCGCCCGATCTGAGCTCCACGACGATCTCAGTAGCCCCCGCGTCGATTGCGTTTTCCATCAGCTCCTTCACCACAGAGGCCGGCCTTTCAACGACCTCTCCAGCCGCAATCTTTTGTGCAACAGCCTCCGGCAAAACTCGAATTTTACCTGCCATCATTTTCTCGAAAGTAGAAGGTAGAAAGTGGAAAAGGGAGGAGAGATTTTTATTTTTTGGGGACTCTACTTTTCACTCCCCTCGAGAAAGGTCCCCATCTTTCTGAATTTCTCATACCGATTCTCCAAGAGGGAAGCTATTTCCATCTTCTCCAACTCCATCAGATGTTTTTCCAACGTCCCTTTTAAACGGTCGGCCATCACTCCGGGGTCCCGATGCGCCCCTCCCAGGGGTTCATCAATCACCTCATCGATGACTCCCAATCTAAACAGATCGCCGGCGGTCAATTTTAAGGAATCCGCAGCCACGGCCTTGCCCTTTTCGCCGTCTTTCCAGAGGATGGCCGCACATCCCTCCGGAGAGATGACCGAATAGATGGAATATTCCATCATTAATATTCGGTCCCCTACTCCGATGGCCAGGGCGCCTCCGCTTCCCCCTTCTCCGATGACAAGGGTAAGGATCGGTGTCCGGAGCATCGCCATCATTTTGAGATTCCGGGCAATGGCCTCAGCCTGCCCCCTTTCCTCGGCCCCTATTCCCGGAAAGGCGCCCGGCGTGTCAATCATAGTGATGACCGGTTTTTGAAACACCTCCGCCATCTTCATCAGCCTCAATGCCTTCCGGTATCCCTCCGGATGAGGCATCCCGAAATTCCGGTCCGCCATCTCCTTGACGTCGGCTCCCTTCTGGTGAGCCACCACGATGACCGGCTTTCCATTAAACCTGGCCATTCCCCCAATGATGGCCGGATCATCCCCGTAATATCGGTCTCCGTGGAGTTCAACAAAATCTTTGAAGATCGCTTGAATATAATAGGAGGCTTTGGGCCTGTCGATATGCCGGGCCAGCTGCGTAACCTGCCAGCCCGTTAGGCTCGAAAAGACCTCTTTCCGCAACCGGCGAAGCTTTTCTTCGAGGTTCCTGATCTGTTCGTCGATATGGAGATGTTTCCCTTTTGAAAATCTCTTTAAATGTTCGATCTCGTTTTCCAGTTCGACGAGTGGTTTCTCAAAATCGAGATAATGCTTAACCATCTTCTAACCCCATTCGAAAGTGAGTCGTGGAGAGGGAAATAGCGTTTTGATGTGATCTTGAAATATCGGAGAGGGATCAACCCGGTACTCATCGGAAAAGGCGATCACGGTCTCCTGTTGCTCTCCGTTGGTGATGTGGAAAAAGATCCGGCAGGACCCCTTATGGGAAAGGATCGCCTCCTTCAGTTGGGCAAGACTCGCTTGCGATAAAGAGGAGCGAGGGATCTTTAAATGAAAGGGCCTGGGGGAAGAGGATGCCAAATCGGCAAGGGATCGCACCTCCGTCGCTTTGATTTTGATGCGGTCCTCTGCGAGATCGAGACTCCCGCGAACCAGGAGGGGATCTCCTCCCCTGAGGCAGCTTGAAGCGCTTTTAAATACCTCCGGAAAAAGGATGACCTCTACAAACCCCTTCATATCCTCAAGGTTTAAAAAGGCCATCCGGTCCCCTTTTTTGGTGACGATCTCCTTCAGACTGCTGACCAGGCCGCAGATCTTCACCTCCTGCCCATTCTGCAACCGGGGCAGGGTTGAGGTATCTTCGTTCGTATGCCTCTTGATCTCCTCCTGATAGGCCGACAGGGGATGCCGTGAGATATAGAATCCGATCGTCTCCTTTTCAAAAAGAATCAATTGACTTTCAGGAAACTCATCGATCTCAGGGTAGGACTCCTCTCTCTCTCCTGATGAGACTTCCCACATGCTCATCTGGGTGGCATCTCTCTTCCGCTGACTTCCCTGTGATCGCTCCAGGATCTCCTCCAGAACGGTCAGCATCTGTGAACGATTTGCCTTTGAGAAGTCGAACGCGCCGCATTTGATCAGACTTTCGATCACCCGGCGATTCACCTTTCTCAGATCGACCCTCCGGCTGAAATCGTAAAGGGATTGAAACCTTCCCTTCTCTTCCTTCTCTTTGAGGATAGCCTCGATGGCGGCATCCCCCACGTTCTTGACCGCAGCCAGCCCGAACCGAATCTGATTTCCCACAACGGTAAAATCCCTGTGACTCTCATTGATGTCAGGAGGCAGGATGGAAATGAACATCTCGCGACACTCTGCGATATATCGCATGATCTTATCCGGGTTCTGCACTTCACTGGTCAGAAGGGCGGCCATAAACTCGATCGGGTAATGGGTCTTCAAATAGGCGGTTTGATAGGCGATGAGGGCATAGGCCGCGCTGTGTGATTTATTGAAGCCGTACCGGCCAAAGGTCTCCATCTGCTCAAAAATCTTTTCGGCCTTCTTGGGAGAGATGCGGCTCTTTTTCGCTCCCTCTAAAAACTTCTCCTTCTGCTTTTCCATCTCTGCGGAGTCCTTCTTGGCCATGCCCCTTCGCAGGTTATCCGCATCTTCGAGCGTAAAATGGGCAAGGCTGCTCGCAATGCGCATCACCTGTTCCTGGTAGACGATGACCCCATAGGTATCCTTCAGAATCCCTTCAAGAGCCGGAACTTCATAGGAGATGGCCACCTTCCCGTGTCTCCGCTTAACAAACTCCTCCACCATTCCGCTGTCGAGAGGACCTGGCCGGTAGAGGGCCACCAGGGCGATGATATCTTTGAAGCTTTCCGGTTTGAGTTTGGTCAGGAGATCCCTCATCCCGGAACTCTCCAGCTGGAAAATGCCGAGATTGGAGCCGGCTGCAAGTGATGCAAATACCCCGGAGTCATCGAGAGGGATCTCCGGGAGTTCAATCGTTATTCCCCGGTTCATCTGAATGAGGTTGATGGCATGGTTCACCATCGTCAGGGTCTTAAGCCCCAAAAAATCGAATTTGACCAATCCGATGGCCTCCACCTCTTTCATCGCATACTGGGTGACCACCTCACCGTCCTGCACGCGGTAGAGAGGGAGGTATTCCATCAAAGGCCGGTTCGAGATGACCACTCCTGCTGCATGGGTGGAGGCATGACGGGTCAACCCTTCGAGTGATCTGGCAATCTTAAAGAGGGAGGCGATTTTCGAGTCCTTCTGGATCATCTCCTTCAATTGAACCTCTTTTTCCAGAGCCTCTGCAAGACTGATATTGGGAGTGCCCGGGATGAGCTTGGCGATTCGGTCCACTTCAGCATAGGGAATACCCATCACCCGGCCCACATCCCGCAGGACCGCCCTTGCCTGCATCTTTCCAAAAGTGATGATCTGAGCTACATTCTCCTTTCCATATTTATCCATCACATACCGGATCACCTCATCCCTTCCCTCCATACAGAAATCGACATCCACATCCGGCATGCTGCTCTTGCGACCCGGATTCAAAAATCTTTCGAAGATGAGGTCATATTCGATGGGATCCAGGTCCGTGATATTGAGGGCATAGGCGACCAGGCTTCCAGCCACTGAACCTCGCCCGGGCCCGACCGGAATTCCTTTCTGTTTGGCATAATGGATGAAATCGGCCACAATTAAAAAATATCCGGGATATCCCATGGACGTGATGATCTTCAATTCCTCTTCGAGACGACCACGGTACCGCAAGGCCCGTTCGTGGAAATCCTTCTCGTTTCGATAGGGCAGAAGTCTTCGCTCCAGTCCTTCCCGTGCAAGCCTTTCGAGATGGCTGTCCGGTGATTCTCCGGAAGGGACGGTGATTCGAGGAATATGCTTCTCGTCAAACTTCAACTCCAGGTTACATTCCTCTGCGATCTCCATCGTGTGAGCGATGGCCTCCGGAGTCTCTCTGAAGAGGTCCATCATCTCCTGAGGAGATCTGAAATAGAATTCATCCGAAGAAAATCGCATCCGTTCCCTATCGCTGAGCGTCTTGCCGGTCTGGATGCACAGCAAAATCTCATGGGCTTGCGCATCTTCGCGGTGGAGATAATGGCAATCATTGGTTGCTACCACGGGAAGGAAGAGTTCTCGACTGATCTCGAGGAGTCGTTCATTGACCAGGGTCTGGTTCTCAACTCCATTCTTCATGAGTTCGATGAAGAACCGACGATTGTCAAAGATCTTTCGATATTCTTCGGCGGCCTGGAGACCTCTCTTCATCTCTCTCCGACCTGCCAGGACGGCAATCTCTCCCTTGAGGCATCCGCTGAGGCAGATCAACCCCTCGTGATACTTGGTCAGAAGTTCCTTATCGACCCTCGGCTTATAGTAAAAACCCTCGAGATGGGCAAGACTGATCAGTTTGATGAGGTTGAAGTAGCCTGTCCGATTTTTGACCAGGAGGGTGAGATGAAAGGGACCCTCTCCCCCTTCCGCCGCGGTCTTTTTCTCAAACCGGCTTCCGGGAGCCACATAAACCTCACATCCCACGATGGGTTTGATCCCGTGTTTAATAGCCATCTGGTAAAATTCGATGGTTCCGAACATATTCCCGTGATCGGTCAGCGCCACGGTATCCATCCGGTACTTCTTTGCTAAATCGAAGACCTCATCAAACCGGATGGCTCCGTCCAGCAGGCTGTACTGACTATGGAGATGGAGATGGACAAATTCGTTGTGCGCCATAGGAATTAACCGACGGAATTATGGGCAAAAAGAACCGGAATGTTGGAATCATGGAATATTGGAATAATGGGTTAAAACCATTCATCCAAAAGTAAACCGGTTTCTTCAACTTTTCTTCTTGATTTTTGCCACTTTTTTATTATTCCATTTTATAATTTATTCTTCAATCCTCCAATATTCCATCATTCCATTATTCCAGTTTTTAGTTTATTCCCATTCAATGGTGCTGGGCGGCTTGGAACTGATATCATACACCACCCGGTTCACTCTCTTCACCTCATTGATGATCCGGTTGGCCATCTGTTCCAGGATCCGATGGTCCAACTTCACCCAATCTGCCGTCATGCCGTCCTGGCTTTCTACAATCCGCAAGGCAACCACATTTTCATAGGTCCGTAAATCGCCCATCACGCCCACAGTCTTGATGGGAAGCAGCACCGCAAAACATTGCCAGACCCGATTCAGGAGATCGTTCTTCCTCATCTCTTCTATGACGATCTCATCCGCATCTCTCAAAATCTCCAGCCTTTCCTTATTGACCTCTCCGACGATTCGAATAGCGAGTCCCGGCCCCGGGAAGGGCTGCCGGTGGATCACCTCCGAGGGAAGGCCCAGTTCCCTGCCCAGATCTCTCACCTCATCCTTAAACAATTCTCGCAGGGGTTCCACCAGCCTCAATCTCATCTTCTCCGGCAATCCCCCCACGTTATGATGACTTTTGATCGTGGCAGAAGGCCCCTTCCACGAGATGCTTTCAATCACATCGGGATAGAGGGTTCCCTGAGCCAGATATTTCACCCCACCGATCTTCCTCGCTTCCTTTTCGAAAACACCAATAAACTCCCTCCCGATCTTCTTCCTCTTCTCTTCCGGATCGGTCACTCCTTTCAACCGTTTCAGAAAATGGACTTCGGCATCCACATGGATGAGAGGGATATTAAAATGGCGGCTGAAGAGGTCAACGACCTGCGAAGCCTCATTCCGTCTCAACAGTCCATTATTTACGAAGATACATTGCAAGCGATCGCCGATCACCCGATTGAGAAGAAGAGCGACGACCGTGGAATCGACTCCTCCGCTCAGGCCGCAGATCACTCTTCCCGAACCGATCCTTTTCCTCAGATGACCCGTAGCCTCCTCCATAAAAGACCGCATGTTCCAGAGATGTTGACATCCGCAAATATGGAAGAGAAAATTACGGATGAGGTCGATCCCTTTGCGGGTATGGACCACCTCCGGATGAAACTGAAGCCCGTAGATCCTTCTCCGGCGATCTTCGATGGCGGCAAAGGGCGTGTTGCCGGAATGAGCGACTGCATGAAACCCGGGAGGCATCCGCCGGATCTGGTCTCCATGGCTCATCCATACCTGGAGCGAATTTCCTTTTTCTCCAATCCCTTTAAAGAGTCTTCCCACACGGTCGATGATCAACCTGGCTTTTCCGTATTCTCTCTTCTCCGAATGGGCGACCTCCCCTCCTAAGAGGTTGCCGATCAATTGCATCCCATAACAGATCCCTAAAATGGGAATCCCCATTCGCAGGAGTTGGGGGTCGCAACAAGGGGCTCCTGACTCATAAACGCTGGAAGGCCCTCCCGAGAGGATGATCCCCTTCGGAGAGAGGGCCCTGATCCCCTTTAGGGGAAAATCGTAGGGTTGGATCTCGCTGTAGATCTGGCATTCCCTCACGCGACGGGCGATCAACTGGGTATATTGTGAACCAAAATCGAGTATGAGTATCTTATCGAAGATTGAAGATCTCTCCATTCTTTTCCTTCGGGATCATAAGATGAGATAGGGATGTGAAAAACGGAAAAGGCTTGCTTCAATGCTTCAAAATATATTTCCCATCTTTCAACTCATACTGATAGGAGACGCCTTTACGATAGAAGAGGTCGCTTTTCCGGATGAGCCGGGCAGCGGCCAGCTCTTCCAGTTTTTGAGGATAGGCTCCCCTCTCCAGATAGAATATTTCCAGTGCGCTCTTGATCCGGTCAAGTTGAGCTCGATGAACGAAAAGGGCGGGCGTTTCGATATTGACCCGTTCGATCTTCGAATCCCAGAAGAGTTGCAAAAAATTGGGCTTAAAGTAGATCAGGAGGAGAAAGATTAAGATCAAAAAGACGCCATAATAGACGAAAGCCAGCGCCTCCCTGAAATTGATCATCCTTACCTTCTTGATGAGGCTCGGGGTGCGGATCCCGACCACCTCGATAAAACCCATTTCCATGAGGTTGAGTAAGATCTCACTGGTGTTGAACTTCCCCAGAAGGCATCGGTCGATGATCTCCTGGACGGTTCGGGTCCCATCGACCAGGTTCATGATCAACTCCTGTTCCGAAGTCAGCTTCTCCCTCATCAGGCTCTGAGGGGAGAGAGCGCCCGCTGATTTCTCCTCTACCCCAAGGGGTTTTCGAAAGACGAGGTGAGGAGAAAAGATCTTTTTTTCAATCTCCGACCACTCATCCACCATCCGGAGGATGTTCAACAGGACCTGCTCCGTACTGAGGGCGAAGGGGATCTTCTTATAACTTTCCACCAGTTTGAGATCGAAATTGAAGGTCCCATCCTCCCACCAGAAAAGGTCGTAGATCGTCTCATAAATCTGAGTCGTGATCACCTTCAGGATGTCTTCTTTCGTCAACAATCCGAGCTCGACCAGAATCTCTCCTATATATTTGAGCGTCTCTTTCTGAACCTTCAGCACCCTTTCGAGTTGTTCGTCGGTGATCAACTGGGCCTTGACCAGGATCTCGCCAATGAGGTCTTTCTCTCCCCGGTAATTGGAGAAGACATGGACGATCATCCCGTCGACAAAAGAGATCTCGACCAGACTCTTTCCCCGGCGTATCTTCAAGACTCCTGTTTTGAGCTGCTGTCCGATGAGCTGGATGATCTCGGTGATGCTGAAGTCTTTCAGTGTCCCTTGAAGCGCCATCGATTTCTCCTCTTATTTGGGGATCTCGAACTCCGGTTTTTGTCGCCGCTCACGTCGATAGGAGAGGAAGTAGAACAGGCCGAAGAGACCTCCCCAGAAAAAGAGGCCTCCCCAGGAAAGCGGCGATTGGAGGCTCGCCTCCGGGAGAACACCGCTCCAGAAGACAAACCTCAGGATGAAGATGAAAAAGAGGGAGAGAAGCAGGAGTCCCTTTAACGGATGTCCTCTCCACAGGTCGCCGAACCCAACCAGGATGTAGGAAAGAAATTTCCCCGTAAAATGGTCCTGCTTCTGAAATGAATTGGCCTGGAGGGATTTCTTCTCCATGATTTTGGGATGGAGCTTCTCTTTCTGGACAAAAAGCCGATAACAGTTAGAACAGATAAATTCCTGCTCCAGGGTTTCCGAAGTGCTTAAATAGAACCTGTGTGTGGGGGTCCCGCACATGGGACACCGGGTTAAGAAACGCTTCGCCCGGGAATATCTCGACATCCCGATGAGAAAGGCCAGGAAGAGAATGGGCGCCAGAAGGGGAAGGGCGGAAGGAATCCCCTCAAACCAGGCCTTGAAGAGGCGAAACAGCAATCCCTCCCTTCCGATATACTGTTCCAGAAATCTGTTCCAGAGCATCTGCGTGGTCAGGACCTCATCGATCACCAGCCGGTTCATATTGGAAGAATCGATCGCGGAATAATACTGGACCAGTCCGGGATCGAGTTGCCTGGCCTTCTGGAAGGCCCTATCCGACTTTCCGGAGAGAAAGGTCTCCTGGGAATAGGCACGATAGAGGTTGTAGTGGTACGATCCTTTCTCCGGATTGAGATCGATTGCCCGTTGATAGGAGGCAATAGCCAACTGGATTTGCTTCTGGGCCAGATAGACATTCCCCAGATTGGAATAGGCATCGCTCAAATTTGGATCGCGTTCGATCGCCCTCCGGTAAAAGTCTTCGGCCTGGGAGTAACGTCCCTGCTTCTTTTCGATCAAGCCCAGGGTGAAGAGGGCTGCGGGGTCATCAGAACCGGAGAGCGACCAGACCTTCAATTTCTCCTCTGTCCCCTTATCCCAGTTTTCATGGTTGGCCTCATTCATCTCTAAAATGATATCCGAAGCAGGCCCATTTAAAAAAGAGGAGGAGGTGCGGAGGAAGAAGGGAAGATAGACTAAAACGATCAGAAAGACGATGACGAATTGCCTCTCCCTTGCCGGCACATATCCCCACAACAGAATGGACCAGAAGAGAATGGCCCACGAGAGATCAAGTCGCAGGAAGAATGGGATGAAAAGGATGAAGACCTTCAGGCCGTTGACGAAGAGAGTGGAGACCTCTTGTGTTAAATTTCTCCGGATGTCATAGAAATAGAGGGGGAAGTATTTCCAGAGGATGACGATACCGAAAATGATGAAAGCCATCAGGATGGCGTTGGAGAAAATATAGAAGATATGGTA
>Ga0209253_10000832_pt1 | contig 26781 bp, 23 predicted proteins | sample FrelakmetBRP12BR_FD_187145 | JGI IMG/M metagenome (GOLD analysis project Ga0209253, IMG submission 187145) | Freshwater lake sediment microbial communities from the University of Notre Dame, USA, for methane emissions studies - BRP12 BR (SPAdes)... | ecosystem: Environmental > Aquatic >...
ATCAGCTCGCGGCGCCCGCCGAAGGCTGCGAGCGGCATGCCGCCGCCGACGATCTTGCCGAGGCAGGTGAGGTCCGGGCGGATGCCGTAGCGTTCCTGCGCGCCGCCCCGGGCGACGCGGAAGCCGGTCATGACCTCGTCGAACACGAGGAGGGCGCCCGCGCGCGCCGTCTCCTCGCGAAGCGTGTCGAGGAACCCCACAGCCGGCGGCACGCAGCCCATGTTCCCGACCACCGGCTCGACCAGCACGGCCGCGATCTCGGGGCCCCGCGCGCGCAGCAGCCGGCGGACGCCGTCCACGTCGTTGAACTCCGCGACCAGCGTGAGGCGTGCCAGCGCCTCGGGCACGCCCGGGCTGTCGGGCATGCCGAGCGTCAGCGCCCCGGAGCCCGCCCGCACCAGGAGCGAATCCGCGTGGCCGTGATAGCATCCGGCGAACTTCACGATGATGTCTCGCCCGGTGGCAGCGCGCGCGAGGCGCACGGCGGCCATCGCGGCCTCGGTCCCGGAGCTGACGAGGCGCACCTGCTCGATCGAGGGGACGGCCTCGACGATCAGCCGCGCCAGCTCGATCTCGATCGCGGTCGGCGCGCCGAAGCTGGTCCCCTGTCTGGCCCGCTCGGCGACCGCGCGCACCACCTCGGGATGCGCATGCCCGAGGATCATCGGGCCCCACGAGCCGACGAAGTCGAGGTAGGCAGCGCCGTCCGCGTCGGTCACGTACGCGCCACGCGCCCGCTGGATGAAGAGGGGTTGGCCGCCGACCGCGCGCCAAGAGCGCACGGGACTGTTTACCCCACCCGGGATCACGGCGCAGGCCTCGGCGTAGAGCTTCCGCGACGTCTCGCCCATCGGCGTGAGCGCTAACACGCGCCTGCCGAAGCGGCAACGCGGGCGCGTCGTGCCTCCCGGCCGCGAGCGAGTCGCAGCCACGCCTTGCGCCGGGCTCGCCGGCTCGGGTAGCGTCTGCGGCTTCGAAAGCGAGCGATGGGGACGCGGACCGCATTGCAGGACGCCGACGTCGCCTGGCGTGCGATCCTGCAACGCCTGGCGGCCGAGGTGCCTCCCGACGACCTCGTCGATCTGCTCCGGCCGCTGCGTCCCGTGCGGCTCACCGCCGCCGAGCTTCGCCTCGAGGCGCCAAACCCGCTCGTGCTGTCGTGCGTGACCGAGCAGTACCTCGCGCTCCTCAGGAGCGCGGCGGTGGCCGTCCTCGGACCGCGGCAGGTCGTGGTGGACATCGCCGTTCGCGAGCAGGGGGAGCTGTTTCCCGAGACGCTGCCCCGGCGGGTCGACGATGCCGCCCGCGCGAAGCAGGCGTCGCTGGACCCGCGCTACACCTTCCGCAGCTTCGTGGTCGGCGCCTCCAACCAGTTCGCGCACGCCGCCACTCGCGCCGTGGCCCAGCGTCCCGGCACGCACTACAATCCGCTCTTCATCTACGGCGGAGTGGGTCTCGGCAAGACCCACCTCGTCACCGCCATCGGCCACGAGGTGTTGAGCCGCTCGCCGGACGCCCGCGTGCGCTACCTGTCGTGCGACACCTTCATGAACGAGCTGATCGGCAGCCTGCGGCGCGACCGCATGGAGGAGTTCAAGCAGCGCTTCCGCGAGGTCGACCTGCTGATCCTCGACGACGTGCAGCAGCTCGCGGGCCGCGAGCGCACGCAGGAGGAGCTCTTCCACACGTTCAACGCGCTGCACGAGCGGCGCCGGCAGGTGGTGCTCGCCGCGGACACGCTGCCGAAGGAGATTCCCGACCTGGAGGAACGGCTGCGCAACCGCTTCGAGTGGGGGCTGATCGCCGACATCCAGGCCCCGGACGTCGAGACGCGCGTGGCCATCGTCGAGCGCAAGGCCGAGCTCGAGAAGATCCCGCTGCCGCACGAGGTCGCACTGCTGCTCGCGGAGCGCCTGGTCTCGAACGTGCGCGAGCTGGAAGGCTGTCTGCGGCGGCTCGGCGCCCACGCCTCGCTCGGCCGGCGGCCGATCACCCTCGACTTCGCGCACGAGGTGCTGCAGGCGCTGCACGCCGAGCGCCCCCCCGCGATCACCTTCGAGCAGATCACCCAGGCCGTCTGCGCGCACTGGGCCCTGCGGCCCGACGACCTGCATTCGCGCCGCCGCAGCCGCCACATCACGCAGCCGCGGCAGGTCGCGATGTACCTCTCCCGCCGCCTGCTCGGCGCCTCCCTGCCCCGGCTCGGCGAACTCTTCGGGCGCGACCACTCGACGGTGCTACACGCCATCCGCGAGACCGAGCGGCGGCTCAAGCAGGACCTCGCCCTGCAGGCGTCCATCCAGCGCGTCGAGGCCGAGCTGCGCCGGGCTTCCGCCGCCTAGCGGCTCCCTTGCCACGGTCCCCGACCGCAGCGCCGCACTGTGGACATCCTGCGGGCGATCCTCTAGGGAACTCGCGGCCCGAGGGCGTTGTCCACGTCATCCACAGCCCCTACGACGACGACGGTGATCGAGAGAAGACGGATTCCGGAGCACTCGACCCTGCGGATGACCGGGGAAAAGCGCACTCGCCGAGGTGGCACATGGAGGTGACGGTCAAGCGCGAGGAGCTGCTGCGGGGGCTCTTCCTCGTCCAGGGCGTGGTCGAACGGCGGTCGCCGCAGCCGATCCTCGCCAACGTGCTGCTCGAACCGGGCGACGCCAGCATCGCGCTCTCGGCGACCGACATGGAGATCGGTCTGCGCGCGCAGCTGGCGGCGCAGGTGACGCGCAAGGGCGCCGTCACGGTGAACGCCCGCAAGCTCTTCGAGATCGCGCGCGAGGTCGGGGCCGCCGAGATCCTGCTCCGGTCCACGACGCCGGGCTGGGTCGACGTCGTCGCCGAGCGCTCGCGGTTCAAGGTCGTCGGCCTGGAGCCGAAGGACTTCCCCGAGCTGCCCTTCGGCGCCGAACGTGCGGGCGTCCCGATCCGACTCGCGGCAGGCACGCTGCGCGAGATGATCGACAAGACGCTGTTCGCCGTGTCGCAGGACGAGACGCGTTACAACCTCTCCGGCGTCTTCGTCGAGGCGCCGGAGCCCAACGTGCTCCGCATGGTCGCCACCGACGGCCACCGGCTCGCCCTGATCGACCGGTCGTTGCCGGAGGTGTCCCTGCCCCGCGGGGTCATCATGCCGCGCAAAGGGCTGGTCGAGGTCCGTAAGCTCCTCGACGAGACCGGCGAGGAGGAGCTCACGTTCACCGTCGCCGAGAAGGACGTGCAGGTGCACACGCCGAGCGTCGCGTTCTTCATGCGGCTCGTGGAGGGCGAGTTCCCCGACTACAAGCAGGTGATCCCGAGCGCGGCGCGGATCCGCGCGCAGGTGCAGCGGGACGAATTCATGGCGGCGCTGCGCCGGACCTCGTTGCTGGCCAGCGAGCGGTCGCATGGGGTCAAGCTGCGCCTCGAGCGCGGCTCGATGGAGCTCTCGACGAGCAATCCCGACCTCGGCGAAGCGAGCGAGGACCTCGAGATCGGCTACACGGGCGAGCCCATGACCGTGGGCTTCAATGGCAGGTACCTGCTCGACGTCCTGAACGCCCACGCCACCGGCGACACGGTCGAGATCGGTCTCACCGACGAGGTCGGCCCGGGCCTGCTCCGGGGCTCGCAGGACCCGACGTACACGTACGTGATCATGCCGATGCGGCTCTGACGCGGTCTCCTCCAACGTGGCGTCGCGCACGGCGTCGCGCTATAAAGACCCGTTCGACGCAGCACGACCATGAGTACGCCTCCCAGCGCTGAGCCCGGCGAGTACGGCGCTTCGAAGATCAAGGTCCTCGAAGGTCTCGAGGCCGTCCGCAAGCGGCCCGGGATGTACGTCGGGGACACGAGCGAGCGGGGGCTCCACCACCTCGTCTTCGAGGTCGTCGACAACTCCATCGACGAGGCGTTGGCCGGTTACTGCACGCGGGTCGACGTGACGATCCACATCGACTGCAGCGTCACCGTCGACGACGACGGCCGCGGCATCCCGGTCGACATCCATCCCACCGAGGGCGTGTCCGCGGCGCAGGTGGTGCTGACGAAGCTGCACGCCGGGGGCAAGTTCGACAAGGCCGCGTACAAGGTCTCGGGGGGCCTCCACGGCGTCGGCGTCTCGGTCGTGAACGCGCTCTCCGAGGCGCTCGACATGGAGGTACGCCGGGACGGCAAGGTGTACGAGCAGCACTACCGCCGCGGCGACCCGCTGGGCCCGGTCGAGGAGACCGGCGTCACCGACCAGCGCGGCACCAAGATCACCTTCAAGCCGGACGCGCTCATCTTCGAGACCACCGACTTCAGCTTCGACGTGCTCTCGCAGCGGCTGCGCGAGCTCGCCTTCCTGAACCGCGGCGTGCGCATCACCATCACCGACGAGCGCGACCAGAAGGGGCACGAGTTCCACTACGAAGGCGGCATCGTCTCGTTCGTGCAGCACCTGAACCGCGCCAAGACGCCGATCCACCCGGACGTGGTCCATCTGCAGGGCACGCGCGACGGCGTGGACGTCGAGATCGCGATGCAGTGGAACGAGAGCTACGCGGAGAACGTCTACTCGTTCGCGAACAACATCAATACGATCGAGGGCGGGACGCACCTGATCGGCTTCCGCGCCGCGCTCACCACCACCCTGAACAGCTACGCCGTCGCGAACGGCGTGCTCAAGAAGGACGAGGAGGCGCTCCAGGGGGAGGACGTCCGCGAGGGCCTCACGGCCGTCATCAGTGTGAAGGTGCCCGAGCCGCAGTTCGAGGGACAGACCAAGACGAAGCTCGGCAACACCAACGTCAAGTCGATCGTGCAGACGCTGGTGAACGACCGGCTCGCCACCTATCTCGAGGAGCACCCGCCCGAGGCGCGGCGCATCGTCGCCAAGGGGCTCGAAGCGGCCCGGGTCCGCGAGGCGACGCGCAAGGCGAAGGACCTCGCGCGGCGCAAGGGCGCGCTCGACGGCAGCTCGCTGCCCGGCAAGCTGGCCGATTGCCAGGAGCGCGACCCCGCGCACTCCGAGCTGTTCATCGTCGAGGGCGACTCCGCCGGCGGCTCGGCGAAGCAGGGCCGCTCGCGCAAGAACCAGGCGATCCTCCCCCTGCGCGGCAAGATCCTGAACGTCGAGAAGGCCCGCTTCGACAAGATGCTGTCGTCGCAGGAGATCAAGATCCTCATCACGGCGCTCGGCGCCGGCATCGGCAAGGACGACAAGGACCTCGGCAAGCTGCGCTATCACACCATCATCCTGATGTGCGACGCCGACGTCGACGGCGCGCACATCCGCACGCTGCTGCTCACGTTCTTCTACCGGCACTTCCAGGACCTCATCGAGGCGGGCCATCTCTACATCGCGCAGCCGCCGCTCTACCGCGTGAAGCGCGGGAAGACCCAGCAGTACCTGAAGGACGAGGCGGCGATGGAGGACCACCTGATCGAGCTCGGCGCCGGCGACGTGTCGCTGCACGGCGAGGGTGGCCCGCCGCTCAGCGGCACGCCGCTCAAGCAGCTCGTCAAGAAGGTCATCCGGCTCGAGAAGGTGCTCGGCATCCTCGAGCGCAAGGGCCGGAACCGACAGGTCGCGCACGCCCTCGCCCGCCAGCCGCGCTTCGATGCGGGCGCGCTGGCCGACGAGGTGGTCGTGCGCGAGGCGATCGGCGAGGCCGAGCGCTACCTGCGGGTGGCGGCCCCCGAGGTGATGCCCGTGGCGTTCGCCCTCGAGGACGATCGCGAGCACGCCTGCTTTCGGCTGATCGCCGCCACGAAGGGCAACGGCCAGGCGCACCGCGCCGTGTTCGACCGCGAGCTGCTCGCCAGCGCCGAGTTCGAGGAGGTGCGCCGCCTCGCGCGTGAGCTGGCCGCGGCGGGGGAGCCGCCGTTCACGCTCGGGGTGGGCGACCAGAGCGAGGTGGTCCCGAGCCTGCAGCAGGCGCTGGCGCGGCTCATGGCCGAGGCGCGCAAGGGTCTCGAGATCCAGCGCTACAAGGGCCTCGGCGAGATGAACCCGTCGCAGCTGTGGGAGACCACCATGGATCCCGTCACGCGCACGCTGCTGCAGGTCAAGATCGAGGACGCGGTCGAGGCCGACATCATCTTCTCGACGCTCATGGGCGACGAGGTGGAGCCGCGGCGCAAGTTCATCGAAGAGAACGCGCTGAATGTCCGCAATCTGGATGTCTGAGCGCATGGGCGCCGACCGCCAGGGCATCCAGCGCCGCAGCCGTCTGGTCGAATGATGGAACACGATCCGCAGCGGGTGCCGGTCAACATCGAAGACCAGATGCGCCAGTCCTTCATGGACTACGCGATGTCGGTCATCGTCTCGCGCGCGTTGCCCGACGCACGCGACGGCCTCAAACCCGTCCACCGGCGCATCCTCTACGCGATGTTCAACGAGGGGCTGCTGCACAGCCGGCGCTACTCCAAGTGCGCCGGCGTCGTGGGCGAGGTCCTGAAGCGCTACCACCCGCACGGGGACTCCGCCGTCTACGACGCGCTCGTGCGCCTCGCCCAGGGCTGGAACGTCCGCTACCCGCTGATCGACGGCCAGGGCAACTTCGGCTCGGTCGACGGCGACCCACCCGCGGCCTACCGCTACACCGAGTGCCGGCTGACGGCGCTGGCGGAGGAGCTGCTCGCCGACATCGACGCGGAGACCGTCGACTTCGTCCCGAACTTCGACGACTCCACCCAGGAGCCGACGGTCCTGCCGAGCCGGGTGCCGAACCTGCTGGTGAACGGCGCGTCCGGCATCGCGGTGGGCATGGCGACGAACATCCCGCCGCACAACCTGCGGGAGGTGTGCAACGGGCTGATCGCGCTGATCGAGGACCCCGGGCTCGGAATCGACGAGCTGATGCAGCACATCCCGGGGCCCGACTTCCCCACGGCCGGGTTCATCTGCGGGCAGCGCGCCATCCGCGAGGCCTACACCGAGGGCCGCGGCATCCTGACGGTGCGCGCCCTGGCGGAGGTCGAGACCGACGAGAAGACCGGACGCTCGTCGATCATCGTCAGCGAGATCCCCTACCAGGTGAACAAGGCCCGGCTGCTCGAGCGCATCGCCGAGCTGGTGAACGAGAAGAAGCTCGCCGGCATCTCCGACCTGCGCGACGAGTCGGATCGCCAGGGCATGCGCGTGGTGATCGAGCTCAAGCGCGATGCCGTGGCCGAGGTCCTGCTGAACCAGCTCTACAAGCACACGCCGCTGCAGGAGTCGTTCGGCGTGAACATGCTGGCCATCGTCGAGGGCCGGCCGCGCCTGCTGAACCTCAAGCAGGCGCTCGAGGTCTTCCTCCGGCACCGGCGCGAGGTGGTGATCCGGCGCACCGTCTACGAGCTGCGCAAGGCCGAGGAGCGGCTGCACGTCCTGGCCGGCCTCAAGATCGCCGTCGAGAACCTCGACCTCGTGATCCGGATCGTGCGCGGCGCGCCCGACCCGCCGAACGCGCGGGCGGGCCTGATGAGCGCCCTGGCGCTCTCGCAGATCCAGGCCCAGGCGATCCTCGACCTGCGCCTGCAGCGGCTCACCGGTCTCGAGCGCGAGAAGATCGTCGAGGAGTACGCCGAGGTCGAGCGGCAGATCGCCCGCTACCGGGCGATCCTCGCGGACGAGCGCGAGGTGGCGAAGATCGTCGCGGACGAGCTGGTGGCGATCCGCGACCGCTACGGTGACGCGCGGCGCACGAAGCTGGTGGGCGAGGTCGGTTCGATCTCGGTCGAGGATCTGATCGTCGAAGAGGACATGGTCGTGACCATCTCGCACGGGGGGTACGTGAAGCGGAACCCCGTGGGGCTCTACCGCGCGCAGCGGCGCGGCGGGCGCGGGAAGATCGGCGCGACCACCCGCGACGAGGACTTCGTCGAGCACCTCTTCGTGGCCTCGACGCACGCGTACCTGCTGTGCTTCACGAGCGCGGGGAAGGTGTACTGGCTCAAGGTGCACGAGATCCCCCAGGCGGGGCGCGCGGCGCGCGGCCGGGCCGTCACGAACCTGCTGGCCCTGAAGCCGGAGGAGAAGCTGACTGCCTTCCTTCCCGTGCGTGAGTTTCGCGAAAATGCATATGTAATATTCGCTACGCGTCGTGGATTGATCAAGAAAACAGACTTGATGTCGTATGCGTCGCCACGCCCCTCGGGGCTGATCGCCATCGCGCTCGAGGAGGGGGACGAGGTGGTCGGCGTGCGCCTCACGGAGGGCTCGAACGAGGTGATCCTGTCGACCGCGGGCGGGCAGGCGATCCGCTTCGACGAGAGCGAGGTTCGTGCGATGGGCCGCTCGACCTACGGCGTCTTCGGCATGAAGCTCGAGGAGGGCGACCAGTTGGTCGCCATCGACCTGGTCGAGCCGGGCGCGACACTGCTGGCCGTGTCCGAGAACGGCTTCGGCAAGCGCACGGGCATGGACGAGTACCGCAAGACCCACCGGGGCGGCAAAGGGATCATCACCATGAAGACGACCGAGCGCACCGGCACGGTCATCGGCGTTCGCATGGTGACCGACGACGACCAGCTGATGCTGGTGACCAGCGGCGGGAAGGTGATCCGCTTCCGCGCCAGCGAGCTCCGGGTCATCGGCCGCAACACGCAGGGCGTGCGCGTGATCGGGCTGGAGGAGGGGGAACGGCTGGCGTCGGTGGCGCGCCTGGCGGAGCGGGAGGAGGAGGCAGTCGTCGCGGCCGCAGCGGACGAGGGCGGCGGGGACGCGGTGGGCGCGGGGACCGGCGAGGATGGTGCGGGGGGCGAGGGCGAGCCGGTGGATGAGGCCCCCCCGGATGACGAGGGCAACGGCGGAGGGACGGCGGAAGACTGACCGCCGCCGGCGGCGCGCGGAGGGGGCCAGGTTCGTGCCCTGGCGCCCGCCCCTGACGGACCGCTGCCGAGCCGACGTGGGCTTGCGCCCGTGCGGGGCTTTGGGCAGGCTCGGCGCCCCATGGCGACCGCCGTGACCGTGCTCGGAGGAGGCGCCTGGGGCACGGCCCTGGCCATGCACCTCGCCGGTCTGGGCTGTGACGTCCACCTCTGGGATGCCAGCCCCGAGCTGCTGGCGACGCTGCGCGGGCGCCGCCAGCACCCGACAGCCCATCCGGGCATCCCGTTCCCGGCGAACCTCGTGGTGGCGGACGACCTGGACACCGCGGTCGAGCGGGCCGAGGCGGTCGTGGTCGCGGTGCCGTCGCACGCCGTGCGTCCCGCCGGGGTCGCCGTCCGGCCGCTGCTGCGCGCGCAGCCCCTGGTGATCTCGGTGGCCAAGGGCATCGAGGAGGGCAGCTCCAAGACGATGTCCGCCGTGCTCGAGGAGGTGCTTGGCGCGGAGCACGCGCCGCGGGTAGCGGTCCTCTCCGGACCGAGCTTCGCCCGGGAGGTCGCCATCGGAATGCCGACGGCCGTCACCGCGGCGGCCGGCACGCTGGAGGTGGCCGGGGCCGTGCAGCAGCTCTTCAACGGACCCACCTTCCGCGTCTACACCTCGACCGACGTGGTCGGCGTCGAGATCGGCGGCGCGGTGAAGAACGTCATCGCACTCGCCGCCGGAGTCAGCGACGGTCTGGGGTTCGGACACAACACGCGGGCGGCACTGATCACCCGGGGCCTCGCGGAGATCTCCCGGCTCGGCATCCGGCTCGGCGCCAACCCACAGACGCTCTACGGGCTGTCGTGCCTCGGCGATCTCGTGCTCACGTGCACCGGCGACCTGTCGCGGAACCGGACTGTCGGCCTGCGGCTCGGGAGGGGCGAGACGCTGAAGCAGATCCTCGCCGACATGCGCCAGGTGGCGGAAGGTGTTCGCAACACGTTGTCGGTCTGCCAGCTCGCGCACGAGGTGGGCGTGGAGATGCCGATCAGCGAGCAGATGCGGCTCGTCCTCTACGAGGAGAAGCATCCCAGGCAGGCCGTGGTCGATCTGCTCAGCCGGCGGCTCAAGCAGGAGGTGGAATAGCGCGCAGCGACCACGGAGCCCGCGCGCCGAAGATTGACATTCCCCACACCCCGTGGAAGTGACTGCGGTTTGCCATGAAGCGGACCTACCAGCCGAGCAATCGTCGCCGGAAGCGGACGCACGGGTTCCGGGCGCGCATGGCTACCCCGGGAGGCCGTCAGGTGCTGAGGCGGCGTCGCGCCAAGGGCCGCAAGCGCCTGAGCGTCTCGATTCCGCGCAAGCAGCCAGGGTGACCCGGTGGCGGCCGCGTACGGCTTCCCGAAGGCCCTTCGGCTGCTGCTGCGGCGTGACTACTTGAGCCTGCAGCGCGAGGGGCGGCGCCGCCATACGCCGAATTTCGTGGTGATCCGGCACGCCGGCGGGAGGCCCGTGTCGCGCCTCGGCGTAACCGTCAGCTCGCGTGTCGGCGGGGCGGTCGAGCGCAATCACGTGAAGCGGCGGGTGCGGGAGTTCTTCCGCCAGCGCCGAGCCGACCTTCCCGCGATCCTGGACATCGTGGTGATCGCCAAGCCGGGCGCCGACAGCTTGACCTATGCCGACACGGCCAGCGAGCTCGAGCGGGGCCTCGACCTCGGTCCGCGGCGCTGAGCTGCAGCGGCGGTCCGTGGCCGCCGCTGCGCTGTGTGTGCTCGTGCGGGCCTATCGGCTTGTCGTCCGGCCGCTACTGCCCCCGTCCTGTCGCTTCGTCCCGAGCTGCTCCGAGTTCGCGCTCGAGGCACTGCGGGAGCACGGGGCGAAGCGCGGCGCGGGTCTGGCCATCCGCCGGATCGCGCGCTGTCACCCGTGGAACCCCGGCGGGTTCGATCCCGTGCCGGCGAGGAGACGCTGAGCGTGGACCAGCAACGCGTATGGCTGGCGGTGGGGCTGTCGCTCCTGCTGCTCGTCCTCTACCAGGAATTCGTCGTCCGCCCGTACCAGACGGCGCCGCCCGGGCCGATACCCGTCCAGGCGCCGGCGCCCGGGAAGCCGGTCGAGCCCATCGGGCCCGAGAAGCCGGTGGAGCCCGCGGGGCCCGGGCAGCAGGCGGCGCCGAGCCGTCCCGTGGCCGCGCCCGCCGCAGCCGAGCGACCGGTCGCGACCGCCGGACTGGCGGTATCTCCCGGCGACGCGCCGGTGGTCACGGTCGAAACAGATTTGTTTCTGGCTAGATTGACTTCCGAGGGCGCGCGGCTGGCAGGGCTGGAGCTCGAGGGCTATCGACGCGCCGTCGCCCGCGACAGCCCAGCGCTGAACCTGGTCGATCCCGGCGCCGGGGCCCTCCCGCTCACGCTGCAGCTCGGCGCGACTGCGACCGATGCCGGCGTCCGCTACACGTTCGACAAGGACCGGCTCGTGCTCTCGGGCAGCGACGAGGGCGAGGTCGTGTTCAAGGGCACGCGCCCTGACGGCTCCCCGATCGAGAAGCGGCTCCGCTTCCGGGGCGACAGCTACCTGTTCGATCTCCGGGTCGACACCCCCGGTCCGGCCGTGGGCCTCGTTCTCACGCCGATCGCGGCCGAAAGTGCGGCCGGTGGGCAGACGCCTGGCGAGGAGAAGATCGTCACGCTCGCCGGCGGGAAGCTGAACGAGCGGACCTTGTCGTCCGTCGCGGAGGGCGTACCGCCGGTGGAGCAGGCGATGTGGAGCGGCTTCACGGCCCAGTACTTTGCGGCGCTCGGGATGCCCCGCGAGGGCACGGCCCGGGTGGTGATGGGAACGGTAGACGGCCACACCATCGTGCGTCTCGACACGACTCCGGAGTCGGGCGGGCGCTACGGCTTCGAGCTCTTCTACGGTCCGAAGGAGCGCAAGGTCCTCGCGCCGCTGGGCCACGACCTCAGCCGGGTCGTCGACTACGGGTATTTCTGGTTCATCGCGATCCCGCTCCTGAAGCTCCTCGAGCTGCTGCATCGCGTTACGGGCAACTACGGAATCGACATCATCCTACTGACGACCTTGGTGAAGATCGTCACGATTCCGCTCACCCAGACGTCGTTCCGCAGCATGAAGGCCATGCAAAAGCTGCAGCCCGAGATGCTCCAGCTGCGCGAGCGCTACAAGGACGACCAGACGGAGCTCCAGAAGAAGATGATGGAGCTCTACAAGAGACACAAAGTGAATCCGCTCTCCGGCTGCCTGCCCATGCTGCTGCAGATCCCGATCTTCGTCGGCCTCTACAACGCGCTCATGCATGCCATCGAGTTGCGGCACGCCCCGTTCATGCTCTGGATCAACGACCTGTCGGCGCCGGACCGCCTGATGGTTGCCGGTGTCGGGATTCCGGTCCTCACGCTGTTGATGGGTGCGAGCATGCTCCTACAGCAGTGGATGAGCCCGCAGCAGGGCGATCCGACACAGCAGAAGATGATGATGATCATGCCGGTGGTCTTCACCTTCATGTTCATCAATTTCCCGGCAGGACTCGTGCTCTACTGGCTCGTCAACAACATCCTCACCATCGGACAACAGTACTGGATGCTGCGGTCGTCCTGAGGACGAGGAGGGAAGCAGATGCGAACGGTCGAAGCCGAGGGCAGCACCGTGGACGACGCGATCGCGAGCGCGATCGCGTCGCTGGGCGTCGCGCCTGACGAAGCCGAGATCGAGATCCTGGAGGAAGCGAGCCGGGGGTTGCTCGGGATGGGTAGCCACCCGGCGCGCGTGCGCGCGACTGCCCGCGGCGACCAGGTGACGCAAGGCGCCGGAACAGCGGCGGGGCTGGTCGTCGGCTCGGGTGTTTCCCGGGAAACGGCAGAGCCGGCGTGGAGCGACCGGGTCGAACAGGCGCGTGAGCTGCTCTCGCGCGTTCTTCACGAGCTGACCGATGGCTTCAGCGTCCGGGTGGCCAGCAGTGAAGACCCGGCCACGATCAGCCTGGTCGTCGATGGTGGGGACGCAGGGATCGTGATCGGCCATCACGGGCAGACCCTCGACGCCATCGAGCACGTGCTCAACCGCATCGTGTTCCGGGACGAAGGTCCGGCGAGGGGTCGGGTCGCGATCGACATGGAAGCCTATCGGACCCGTCGTCAGGAGCAGCTCGAGCAGCAGGCGCTCCGGCTTGCGCAGAAGGTACGGGAAACAGGGCGCAGCGTGCCGATGAATCCGATGAGTGCACGCGACCGGCGGACGGTGCATCTTGTCCTTCGCAACTGGCCGGGAGTGACCACCGAGAGCGAAGGCGAGGGATACGATCGGCACGTCGTGATCGCGCCTGATACTACACGCGCGCGCAACCCCTCGCCCGGGTGTTCCTGACCGCGTCGGTGGGTTTCGGGCTGCGTCGATCGCGCGTCCAGTCACGGCCTGTGAACCGATCCGCACCCGATTCCGTGCGGCCGATGCATCCTTCCGGGCGGGGGAGCTCCTCCTCGTCCGTGCCTCCGGTCATGACTCGTCGCCATGCCTTGCGCAGCGAACGCCTCGGTCACGCGGCTCGGTTCGGGGAGTGATCCACACACTCTCAGCCGCCGAACGGAGCGCTCTCAGGGTAGGCGCCGCCCACGTCGGGGCCGATGTCGATGACGACTTCGAGAGGCGGGTGGCGGTCCAGCTCGACTTGATCGGGGTCTGGGGAGCGCGGCTGCGGCTCACCGGCGAGCGCGACCGGGCGACGCTGCTGCGCAAACACGTGGTCGATTCGTTGGCGCTCGCACCGTTGCTCCCACTGGCCGGTGTCGTCGTCGATATCGGAAGCGGGGCCGGCTTTCCGGGCCTCGTGGTTGCAGGTCTCCGTCCGGATCTCGAGGTGGTGCTTGTCGAATCGCGTCGCCGGAAGGCGAGCTTCCTGGGAGACGTCGTCCGGACCATCGGGCTGGATCGTGTACGCGTCCGTAACGCGCGCGCCGAGGACGTGGCAGAGGAGATCCCGGAGAGTTCGGCCCTGGTGGTTTCTCGCGCTGTCCGCCTGGAGGCCTTCCTGCCGGTCGCCGCCCGGGTCGTTGCGCCCGACGGTCGAGTCGTCGCCATGCAGACGCCGAAGCAGCGAGAGATCGCGGCAGTCACCGGGGCGGTTTCCGGCCTCGGGCTCGAGAGCGTGCGCGAGTATCGCTTGCTGGACGGCGAGCCCCGCACGCTCTTCGTGTACCGTCGCTGAGCCGCAGCGGCCGGTGGATCCGACGCGCGCGTCTCGCGTCATGCTCCTCCGGCGGCTGGCCACCGAAATGGCGGCGGTCCCAAATCGTTCCTGCACGTTCCGGTACGATGCACGCGGACATGTTTCCCGGGAAACGCCGGTGTGCTAGAGGCTGACGCGTTCCTGCTGGACGTGTTGGGCGGACGTGTTCGCCGGCCGGCTTCGGCAGGCGTTTTCGGAGGTGAGGTGATGGGCCGGGTGGTCGCGGTCGCGAACCAGAAGGGTGGCGTCGGGAAGACGACGACGTCCGTGAACCTCAGCGCGGCGCTCGCTCTGGAGGGCGAGCGTACCCTGTTGGTCGATATCGATCCCCAGGGCAGCGCCACCACAGGCGTCGGCGTCCATCCGAGTGATGTGGTCGCCTCGATATACGACACGCTCCTCGAGCGCGGTGCGACCCGGGAGATCGTCCGCCGGACGAGCATCGAGCACCTCGATCTGCTTCCAGCGACGCGAGATCTCGTCGGTGCCGAGATCGAGCTGGTCACACTCCCGCGCAGGGAGCACCGGCTGTACGAGGCGCTCGCTTCGGTGCGGGACCACTACTCCTGGGTCATCATCGACTGCCCCCCGTCGCTGAGCCTGCTCACGGTGAATGCGCTTCGCGCGGCCGACGGCGTTCTCGTGCCGCTTCAGACCGAGTATTACGCGTTGGAGGGCCTGACGGCGCTCCTCGACACCGTGCGCCGCGTTCGGGAGGGACTGAACCCGACCCTGACCCTCGACGGGCTCGTGCTGACGATGTTCGACGGTCGCAACAGCCTCGCCCGCCAGGTGCAGGCAGAAGTGCGGACGCATTTCGGCGACGCGGTCTTCGAAACGCTGATCCCGCGCAACGTACGCCTGTCGGAGAGCCCGAGTCACGGCAAGCCGGTGCTGCTCTACGACCCGGCCTCGCGCGGCGCGCTCGCGTACCGCGCGCTCGCTCACGAGGTGCTGGCCCAGCGCGACGGCGCCGCACGGGCCAGCGCAGCCGGATGATGCGGCCAAAGCATATGAGTCCGCACTCTCTCTATTTCCAATTCTTGTTGGAGTCCACTCGCCATGCGTAGAGCACTCGGCCGCGGTCTGGAAGCGCTGCTGCCCTCGTCGGGCCCGGCCGGTGTTCCCGAGCCGGCTCTTGCGCCCCTGCCGGCACCCCCGGCCAGCGCGGGGCCCGGAAGGGTCGCGCCGGTCGGGGGCGCCGCGGCCACGGCACCAGCCGCGGCGGCCGCTCCCCCACTCGCCCCTGCCGCCCCCGCGACGGTGGCCGTCGCCGACATCACGCCGAACCCGGAGCAGCCGCGCCGCCACTTCGAGGAGGAGGCGCTCGAGGCGCTGGCCGCGTCGATCCGCCGCCACGGGCTCCTGCAGCCGTTGATCGTCCGCCGCACGGCGGGCGGCTACGAGCTGATCGCCGGGGAGCGCCGCTGGCGGGCCGCCCGACGCGCGGGGCTGAGCGAGGTGCCGGTGGTGCTGCGCGAGGCCGGCGAGGGGCCGCAGCGGCTCGAGCTGGCGCTGATCGAGAACGTCCAGCGCGAGGATCTGACGCCCCTCGAGGAGGCGGAAGCCTACCGCCAGCTGATCGAGGTGCACGGCCTCACCCAGGACGAGATCGCCGGCCAGGTCGGCAGGAGCCGCCCCGCAATCGCCAACGCCCTGCGCCTGCTCGGCCTGCCCGACGCCGTGAAGGCGCAGCTCGAGAGCGGCGAGCTGACGGCGGGCCACGCGCGGGCGGTGCTGCAGCTCGACGGCGCCGACGTGCAGGTCGAGTTCGCGCGCGAGATCGCGGCCGAGCGGCTGCCGAAGAGCGAGGCGGAGCGCCGCGCCGCCTCGCGCCGCAGCGCCGGGGCGGCAACCGCGACCTCCCGCGGCAACGGCCGGCGCCCCGCGGTGGCGGGCGGCGACGTCCACTGGAAGGCGCTCGCGGACGAGCTCACCGGCGCGCTCGGCACGCGCGTGCGGCTCTCGCCGCGCGCCAAGGGCGGCACGATCGAGATCGACTTCTACTCGCTCGACCAGCTCGACGGGCTCGTCGCCCGCCTGCGCGGCGGGCACCCCGCGCCGGGGACCGGCGTGTTTTGACTCGCCGCTTCAAGCGGTGCTAGAACCGCCGGGTTCCAGGTCGGTCGCCGCGTCGGCGGTCGTCGGTCGGGACTCCTCGGAGTACGTCGATGGCGATATTCGGGAAAGATCGTGAGCGGAACGACCGGGGCTTCGGCCTGTCGCCCGTCGTGGGGTCCGGACCCGGAGAGGCGACACCGGTCGAGCGCGACAGGAGCAGGGCGATGCCCGACGACGCGAGCGCGAGCAGCGCGTTCCTGGGGAAGGGCAGCCGGATCAGCGGCAAGGTCGCCTTCGAAGGCCCGGCACGGATCGAGGGCCACATCGAGGGTGAGATCACGGCGCAGGACACGCTGACGATCGGCGAGGGCGCGGTGATCACCGCCCAGATCACCGGCAACTCGGTCGTCATCCAGGGCCGGGTCACCGGCGATGTCACCGCGCGCAAGCGTCTAGAGATCCGCGCCCCGGGGCGCCTCCTCGGGAACATCGTCACGCCGAGCCTGGTCATCCACGAGGGTGTCGTGTTCGAGGGGCAGTGCACCATGGGGACGGCGACGGCCGAGGCGCCCCGCCCCGAGAAGGAGCGGAAGCTGGCGCACTTCCCCAAGGAAGAGCGCCCGGAACCGCCGCGGGCCCACGCCGAAGGCGCTGCCAAGTAACGGGCGGCGGTCGACCGGCAGCATGCTCCAGCTCGACGCGTCGCTCGTCTACCAGATCGTCCTCTTCGTGGCGCTCTGGCTGTTGTTGAAGCGCCTCTGGTTCGATCCGGCGATGGCGGTCCTGAAGGAGCGCACCGTGCGCTCGGAGGGTGCGATCGCCGAGGCGCGCAAGGTGCGCGAGGAGGCCGAGCGCCTGCGGCGGGACCACGAGGCCGCGCTCGCACAGGCACGGGTGGAGGCCCAGCGCGAGGTCCAGGAGATCCTGCGCGCGTCCGAGCAGGAGCAGCGGCGGCTCATCGACGAGGCGACCGCCGAGGCGCAGCAGACGCTCGCCGACGCCCGCGTGCGGATCGCGGAGGACGTCGCAGCCGCGCGCAAGCACCTGCGTGCGGACGTCGACGGTATCGCGCGTGAGATCGCCCGCGCGGTCATGGGACGGACGGTCTGACGGTGACGGAGCACGGCGTACACCACGATCCCTCGATCGCCGACCTGTTCTTCCCGGCGATCAACTTCCTCCTCTTTGCGCTGCTGGCGTGGCGGATGCTCGGCGGCCCCATCCGCGAGTACTTCCGCTCGCGCACCGAACGGCTGCGTGACGCGCTCAGCGCGGGCGCCAGGGCCCGCGCCGAGGCGGTCGCCCTGCGCGCAGCGATCGAGCGGGAGCTGGCCGAGCTGCCAGCCGTGCAGGAACGCTTGAAGGCCGACATGCGCGAGACGGCGACACGCGAGCGCGACGACGTGCTCGCGCAGGCACGCCGGTTCGGGGAGCGCATCCGGGGGGACGCGCAGCTGCTGGCGGAGCAGGAAGTCGCGGGGGCCCGCCGGGCCGTGCGTGCGGAGGTCGGGGACGAGGCGGTCCGCCGGGCGACCGAGCTGGTCCGTGGGGTCATGGATTCCGGCGACCACGAGCGCTTCGTGCGCGAGTTCGTCGAGACGGCGAGGGTCGAAGGGTGAACGGCAGCCTGTCCAGACGCTACGCCCGCGCGCTCCTCGGTCTCGCCCGCGAGCGCAACGCCTTGGACGAGATCGGCGACGACCTCGCGCGCGTCGCGGCCACCTTCGACGAGCCGCGGCTCCGCGCCGTCGTGCTCAATCCGGGCATCGACGCCCGCGCCCGCCGCCGCATCGTGCGCGAGGTGGTCGCTGCGCTCGGCCTCTCGGACGACGTCCGTAACCTCGTGCGTCTGCTGGCCGACCGCGACCGGCTGCCGCTCCTGCCCGACCTGCTGCGCGCCTACGAGGGGCTGGTCGACGCCAGCCTCGGGCGGACTCGGGTGGCGGTGCGCAGCGCGGTGGGCCTCGGCGCCGCCGAGCAGACGGCGGTCACCGACCTCGCCCGCCGCCTGGTGGGTGGCGAGGTCCTGGTCAGCACCGACATAGATCCCGAGCTGCTCGGCGGCGTCGTCCTCGACGCGGGCGGCACGGTGTACGACGGCAGCGTGCGCACGCAGCTTGCGCGGCTGGGCAAGCAGATCGCCGGGGAGAGCGTCTAGCGCGCTCGCCTCGAGCCCGGGGGGAACTTCATGTCCATGCAGATCCGCGCCGCGGAGATCAGCGACATCATCCGCGAGCAGATCCGGGAGTACGAGAAGCAGCTCGAAGTGCGCGAGACGGGCGTGGTCCTGTCGGCCGGCGACGGCATCGCGCGTATCTACGGGCTCGACAAGGTGGCCGCGGGCGAGCTGATCGAGTTCCCGCACGGCATCTACGGCCTCGCCCTGAACCTCGAAGAGGACAACGTCGGCGCCGCCATCATGGGCGAGGCCTCGCTGGTGAAGGAAGGCGACGAGGTCCGCCGCACGGGCCGGATCGCCGAGGTCCCCGTCGGCGAGGCGCTCCTCGGGCGCGTGGTGAACGCGCTCGGGCAGCCGGTCGACGGCAAGGGTCCCATCGAGACGCCGCACCGCCGCCGCATCGAGCTGAAGGCCCCCGGCATCATCAGCCGCCAGCCGGTCAAGGAGCCGCTGCAGACCGGCATCAAGGCGATCGACGCGCTCATCCCGATCGGCCGCGGCCAGCGCGAGCTCATCATCGGCGACCGCCAGACCGGCAAGACCGCCGTCGCCATCGACACCATCATCAACCAGCGCGGCGGCGACGTGCACTGTTTCTACGTGGCGATAGGGCAGAAGCGCTCGACGGTCGCGCAGGTGGTCGACCGGCTGGAGAAGCACGGCGCGATGGCGTTCACGACGGTCGTCGTCGCCTCGGCCTCCGAGCCGGCGCCGCTCCAGTTCATCGCACCGTACAGCGGCTGCACCATGGGTGAGTACTTCCGCGACAGCGGGCGCCACGCGCTGGTGATCTACGACGACCTCTCCAAGCAGGCCGCCGCGTACCGCCAGCTGTCGCTGCTGCTGCGCCGGCCGCCGGGTCGCGAGGCGTACCCCGGCGACGTCTTCTACCTGCACTCGCGGCTGCTCGAGCGCGCCGCGAAGATGAGCAACGAGCAGGGTGGCGGCTCGCTCACGGCGCTGCCCATCATCGAGACCCAGGCCGGTGACGTCTCGGCCTACATCCCGACCAACGTCATCTCGATCACCGACGGGCAGATCTTCCTCGAGACCGACCTCTTCTACTCGGGCGTCCGCCCGGCGCTGAACGTCGGCATCTCCGTGTCCCGCGTGGGCGGCAACGCCCAGGTCAAGGCGATCCGGAAAGTCGCCGGCCCGCTGCGCCTCGAGCTGGCGCAGTACCGTGCCATGGCGGCCTTCGCGCAGTTCGCGTCCGATCTCGACGCGGCGACCAAGCGCCAGCTCGACCGCGGTGAACGGCTCGTCGAGATCATGAAGCAGGGCCAGTACCAGCCGCTGCCGGTCGAGAAGCAGATCGTCATCGTCTACGCGGCGGTGAACGGCCACCTCGACACGCACCCGGCCAGCGCGGTGCAGCGCTACGAGCGCGAGCTCTACGCCTTCATCGAGGCGAAGCACCCGAAGGTGCTGCCGGCGCTCCGGGAGAAGAAGGAGCTCACCGATGTCGTGGTGCGTGACCTCGACGCCGCCCTGGCCGACTTCGACGGCCACTTCGCGGCCTGAGGCGCCATGGCGAACCTGAAGACCCTCCGCAAGCGGATCGCGACCGTCCGCTCGACCCAGCAGATCACCAGGGCGATGAAGATGGTCGCCGCGTCGAAGCTGCGCCGGGCGCAGGAGGGCGCCGAGCGGGCGCGACCGTACACCCAGAAGCTGGCGGAGATGTTCGGCGCGGTCGTGGCCGAGCTGGGCGAGGACGCCCACCCGCTGCTCGCGCGGCGCGACGAGCGCCGCGCCGACCTCCTCGTCGTCACCAGCGACCGCGGGCTCTGCGGCGGCTACAACGCCAACCTGCTGCGCCTCGCGCAGGGATTCGTGGTCCACCGGCCGGAGACGCAGGTGTCGCTGGTGGTCACGGGGCGCAAGGGGATCGACTTCTACAAGCGCCGGAGCGTATCCCTGCTCGGCGAGCGCCAGAACATCATGGCCACGCCCGCGATCGAGGTCGCGCGCGAGCTCGCCGGGATGCTGGCCGCCCGCTTCGCCGAGGGCGAGACCGACGCGGTGTACATCCTCTACAGCCGCTTCCGCTCGGCCATCTCGCAGGTGCCGACGCTCACGCCGCTCCTGCCGGTGGCGCGCCCCGAGGGTGGCGCCCCGGCGGTCGAGTACATCTTCGAGCCGCCACGCGCGACACTGCTCGCGCAGCTGCTGCCCCGCTACGTCGAAGCGATCCTCATGCAGGTGATCCTCGAGTCCATCGCCAGCGAGCACGGATCGCGCATGACCGCGATGGACAGCGCCACGAACAACGCCGCCGACATGATCGACCGGCTCACGCTGTCGATGAACCGGGCCCGCCAGGCCACGATCACGACCGAGCTGATGGAGATCGTGTCCGGCGCCGAGGCCTTGAAAGGGTAGTCGCACGCCATGCCCAGCAACGGACGCGTCACGCAAGTCATCGGCCCCGTCGTCGACGTGGAGTTCCCCGACGGCGGCCTGCCGCCCATCTTCAACGCGCTGCACGTCACCAACGCCGCCATCAGCGACGAGCCGTGGAACCTCGTGCTCGAGGTCGCCCAGCACCTCGGCGAGAAGACCGTGCGCACGATCGCGATGGATGCCAGCGACGGTCTCGTGCGCGGGGCCGAGGTGCGCGACACCGGCATCGGCATCTCGGTCCCCGTCGGCGACGGCACGCTCGGGCGCATCATGAACGTGATCGGGCAGCCCGTGGACGAGCGCGGGCCGATCAGCGGCGAGACGCGCTGGGCGATCCACCGCGACACGCCGTTGTTCACGGACCAGGAGACGCAGGTCCAGGCGTTCGAGACCGGCATCAAGGTCGTCGACCTGCTCGCGCCCTACCAGCGCGGCGGGAAGATCGGGCTCTTCGGCGGCGCCGGCGTCGGCAAGACCGTCATCATCATGGAGCTGATCAACAACGTCGCCAAGCAGCACGGCGGCGTGTCGGTGTTCGCCGGCGTGGGCGAGCGCACGCGCGAGGGCAACGACCTCTACCTCGAGATGCAGGAGTCGAAGCTCTCCGACGGCAACCCCGTCATCACCCGCGCGGCACTGGTGTACGGCCAGATGAACGAGCCGCCGGGCGCGCGCGCCCGCGTCGGCCTCACCGGCCTCACCGTGGCCGAGTACTTCCGCGACGAGCAGGGCAAGGACGTGCTCTTCTTCGTCGACAACATCTTCCGCTTCGTGCAGGCGAACTCCGAGGTGTCCGCGCTGCTCGGCCGCATGCCGAGCGCCGTCGGCTACCAGCCGACGCTCGGCACCGACATCGGCGAGCTGCAGGAGCGGATCACCACGACCAAGAAGGGCTCGATCACCTCGGTCCAGGCCATCTACGTGCCCGCCGACGACCTCACCGACCCGGCGCCCGCGACCACCTTCGCGCACCTCGACGCCACCACGGTGCTCTCGCGCGGCATCGCCGAGAAGGGCATCTACCCCGCGGTCGACCCGCTCGACTCGACCTCGCGCATCCTCGATCCCGGCATCGTCGGCGAGGAGCACTACCGCGTCGCCCGCGCCGTGCAGGGGACCCTGCAGCGCTACAAGGACCTGCAGGACATCATCGCCATCCTCGGCATGGACGAGCTCAGCGAGGACGACAAGCAGGCGGTGGCCCGTGCGCGGAAGATCGAGCGCTTCCTGTCGCAGCCGTTCCACGTCGCCGAACAGTTCACCGGCTTCGCGGGCGTGTACGTGCCGCTCGCCGAGACCATCCGCGGCTTCCGCGAGATCGTCGAGGGCAAGCACGACGACATGCCGGAGCAGGCGTTCTACATGGTCGGGACGATCGACGAGGCCATCGAGAAGGCCCGCAAGCTCGCGGCCTGACGGGACGCCATGGTCGAACGGCTGCGACTCCGGCTCTACACCCCCCTGGGCGCCCTCCTCGACGACGACGTCGAGCAGGTGACCGCGCCCGGGGCCTATGGCGAGATCGGCGTGCTGCCCAAGCACGCTGCGCTCGTCACCACGCTCGAGCCCGGCGTGCTCACCTACACGCAGGGCCTGCGCACGGTGCGGTTCCGCATCGGCGGGGGGTTCGCCGAGGTGCGGGACGACGTCATGACCGTGCTCGCGGATTCGGGGGAGGAGATCGCCGGCTGACGGGTCGCTGCGCGGCGCCGTTCGTACCGCGACGCTGGCGCCTCATGGCTCCCGACCGCGCCGCCCATCGGCGCGACCCCCAACCCGCTACGCGACCCCCGGCCCCGCCGCGCGACCTGCGGCGATCGCCTCCCCGGACTCGCTCGTCGCGGCGGGGGGATCAGGCGGCTTGGGCGGGCTCCGCTGCGACGCGGGGTCTCGTTGGAGGTGAATCATGGGGAAGCTGGATGGGAAGTGCGCGCTGGTCACGGGGGGCGGTCGCGGCATCGGCCGCGGCATCGTGCTCGACCTGGCGCGCGAAGGCGCCGACGTCGCCATCAACTTCCGCCGCAGCCGCGAGCAGGCCGAGGCGACGGCGCGCGAGGTCCAGGCGATGGGCCGGCGGGCGGTGCTCGTGCAGGCGGACGTCGGCGACTACGCGCAGGTCGAGCGCGCCGTCGGCGAGGCGGTGGCAGCGCTCGGCGGCCTCGACATCGTGGTCGCGAACTCCGGGGTGGCCAGCCGCCCCGCCATGGTGAAGGACCTCCCGCTCGAGGAATGGCGGCGGGTGCTGGAGACCGACCTCGACGGCCCCTTCTTCACCGCTCGGGCGACGCTCGAGCACCTGCTGGCGCGCCGCGGCACGCTCGTCTTCATCTCGTCCATCGGCGCGGACGCCGCGGCGCCGGGCGGGGCGCCCTACTACGTTGCCAAGGCGGGCGTGAACGTCCTCACCAAGGTAATCGCGCGGGAGGTGGCGCCGGGTGGCGTCCGCGTCAACTGCGTTGCCCCGGGGCTCGTGCGCTCCGACATGGGTGAGCGGATGATCCAGGCACTCGGCGACGTCCTGCTCCAGGGCATCCCGCTCGGCCGGGCCGGGGAGCCCGGTGACATCGGCAGGGCCGTCGTGTTCCTCGCCTCGAACGACGCCAGCTGGATCACCGGGAAGATCCTGCGCGTCGACGGCGGCCAGTGGATGTGAGGGCGCCGCTGGGCGGCAGACCAGGCGACGACTCCCCTCGGTCGGGTTACCCTGCCGTCAGAGCGGACGACGCGGAGGCGTGCCCGCGGTCGCGGCGGCCGCCACGCCCGTCGCCACCGAGTCGTGGTAGACCCGACGGGCCCCCTTCGTCGTGGCGCGCAGGGTGCCCCATGGCAGGTCCCGCACGGTAGTCTCGGCAGCGCGAAGCGGGCGGCAGCGCGGCGCGGGGCTCGACTCCTCGGACGTCGCGGCGCTCGCCCCCGGGGTGCCGTTCGTGCCCGCGCGGCTGCTCGCCTCCGGGCCGAGCACGGCATGCGGCGGCAGGAGCACGTGCGATGCACGGCAGAGCGCGTCCACGGCGCTCGCGAGCGCCCCCGCGTAGCGTGCGATGAGGTCGACGCAGCGCTCCTGCTCCTCGCCGTCGACCGCCGGGTCGCGGGCGATCTCGGCGTAGCCGAGGATGACGTTGAGCGGCGTCCGCAGGCCGTGCGAGGCGTTCGCGAGATACTCCGTCGAGGCGTGCCACGCGCGCTCGAGCTGGGACCGCAGCGCCTGGTTTGCCAGCCCTACCGACCCGAGGTCGGCAATCAGCTGGGCGAGGCGCAGTGCACCGGGCGCGAATCGCCGGCGCCGGACCGCCACCTGCACTCCGACGACGCCCTCCGCCTGTCGCAGCCCCATGCAGAGCGCGCGCACGGGGGGATCGGCTCCCACCAGCGGGCTCACATCCTCGGCGACGCCATCCTCCTCCAGCCGCGACAGCAGCTCATGGATCACCGGGCGCGCTACCCCCGTGGGCCCCGGACCAGCCGCGGTCCGACACGGGTGCCAGTCGACGTCCAGCCCCTGACCGGCCACCCGCACGAACACGTCGCGCGCGCGGTCCTCCAGCAGCGTCCAGCTCGCATCCGCCCCGAGCAGATCGACGCTCAGCCGACATAGACGGCCGGCCAGCGCAACGTCCAACGACGCGCCCTGTCCGACCTCCCGACCCGGGCCCCTGTCCGCCACCGGCCCTCCGGCCTGCGCTAGCAGCAGTCGCCGAAGCGAGCCGCCGGCGCGTCGCAGGCGCGCTCGATCGCGTCGAGCACCATCGTCACGGGGGCCGGCTTCTCGAGGTAGCAACATGCCCCGACGGTGAGCGCCCGCGGTCCATAGGTGTCGGCCCGGCAGCCGCCCATCGCGATTATGGGGACGCCGGCCATCGCCGAGAGGTCCCGCAGCTGGTGCACGATTGCGAAGCCGTGGCCGTCGGGCAGCCCGAGGTCGAGGAGGACCACGTCGGGCCGCTCCCGTCCGGCGGCGTCGAGCCCCGACCTCCCGTCCGGCACGACGGCGACGTCGTAGCCGCGCGCGGAGAGCGCACGGCGGATCGACTCCTGCACGCAGGCATCGTCGTCGATGAAGAGCACGCGCTTCTTCTCCATGGTTCGCATCCTCCCGGATCCAGTCGCAGGCGCGACCGGAGATGCGATGCAGGATGCGTGCCCGCCATAGACTTCGCGAGAACGGCCGTCGGTGCTGGTCGAGTGCGGCGGATCGCCGCAGCTGGGGCGATTCGCCACGGCCCTCCGGGGCAGGGTGGCTCAGCCCCGCAGGCCCCAGCGTTCCAGCTTGCGATACAGGGTCTTGCGATCGAGCCCGAGGGTGCGTGCCGCGACCGACATGTTGCGACCCGCCGCGTCGAGAGCGCGCATGACGTGGCGGCGCTCGACCTCCTCGAGCGGCAGCAGGGGATCGGCGGCGGCGGCCGGCAGCATGGCTGTGCGCGACCGCCGGATGCGCTCGGGCAGGTCCTCGACGCCGAGCTCGTCCCACCGCGTCAACACGACCGCCTGCTCGATGCAGTTCTCGAGCTCCCGGACGTTGCCTGGCCAGTCGTGAGCCAGCAGACAGGCTGCGACCGCGGGCGAGACGCCGCGCACGCTCTTGCCGGCGCGGCCCGCGGCCTGCTCGAGGAAGCGCTGCGCCAGCAGCAGCACGTCGCTGCCCCGCTCGCGTAGCGGCGGCATCTCCACGTGGACCACGTTGATGCGGAAGAAGAGGTCGCTGCGGAACCGCCCCTCCGCCACGGCGCGCTCGAGGTCGGCGTTGGTGGCGCAGATCACGCGCACGTCGCAGCGGATCTCGGCGTCCGCGCCGACGGGCCGCACGGCGCGCTCCTGCAGCGCGCGCAGCAGCTTCGGCTGGAGGGTGAGCGGGATCTCGCCCACCTCGTCGAGGAACAGGGTTCCGCCCGCCGCCTGCAGGAAGAGCCCTCCGCGCGACGAGCGGGCGTCGGTGAACGCGCCGCGAACGTGTCCGAAGAGCTCGCTCTCGAGCAGCGCGGGATTGAGGGCCGCGCAGTTGACGGCGACGAACGGGCCGCGGCGGCGGCGCCCGCGCTCGTGCAGCACCTGCGCGACCAACTCCTTGCCCGTGCCGCTCTCCCCCGTGACCAGCACCGGGGCGTCGGAATCGACCACGCGATCGAGCACGCGGTGCAGCCGCCGCATCGCGGCACCGGTCCCCAGCAGCGGGGATGCCCCCTCGACGTCGGCCGTGACCCGGCGCAGCCGGCGCAGCTCGTCGTGCAGGCGCCGGTGCTCGAGCGCGCGGCGGACGGCGATGACGACCGTCTCCGCGACCGGGGGCTTCATGAGGAAGTCGAATGCCCCGGCGCGAATGGCCTGCACCGCCGTCGCCACGTCGCCGAACGCGGTGACGATGAGCACCGGCCGGTGCGGGCACTCGGCGCGCAGGCGCTCGCAGAAGGCGATGCCGCGCACGCCGGGCATCTCGACGTCCGTCAGGATGACGTCGGGATCGTCGGCTTCGATCCGCGCCAGCGCGTCGTCGGCCGACACGGCGCAGGAGGTCACGAAGCCCGCGCGCCGGAGCACGTCGGCCAGGAACGCGCGCGCCAGCGGGTCGTCGTCGACGAGCAGAACCCTGCCGGGTTCGGAGCGATCGGGGAGCGAGGAGCCGTGTTCGCCGTCCATCGTCAGACGCGCGATCATTCTTCCACGATCGGCCCCGGGGAGGCAAATGCCGCGCCCGCCCCGCACGACAGCTAGCCAGCTCCTCTACTTGACTCCTGTGGTAATCCGCTTCACGGCCGGCGGTGCGCCGGGCGAGCCCGATGACGCCGCGCGTAGGGCCGCCGCAGCCGCGGCGGGGGTCGATCGGGCCCCGGAGGAGGGGTCGGGTGGACGCGTGGTCGACGGAGCGCAAGGCGACCATGGGCTTCGTGCTCGCGCTCCTGCGGATCGTGGCCGCGGGAGCCGTGTCTCAGCTGAGCCTCCGGCGGCAGCTCGCGGTCGCCGCCGAGGTGACGCGCGCGCACCGGGTGCTGCGGAGCCTCGCCGGGCTGCTGTCGGCCGTGCAGGACGTGCAGAGCGGCCGTGATCACCGGCGACGAGGCGTTCCTCGCGGCCCGGTGATGGACGTCCAGATGCCGGTGCTGGACGGCTTCGGCGCCACCCGCGCGATCT
>Ga0209253_10000833_pt1 | contig 26772 bp, 23 predicted proteins | sample FrelakmetBRP12BR_FD_187145 | JGI IMG/M metagenome (GOLD analysis project Ga0209253, IMG submission 187145) | Freshwater lake sediment microbial communities from the University of Notre Dame, USA, for methane emissions studies - BRP12 BR (SPAdes)... | ecosystem: Environmental > Aquatic >...
CAGCGCATTCCGCTTGTGTAGTCTGATATTTTTGCATCAATTCTTACTTTTGTTATCAGGTTTGCTACTTTGCTGATTACCATGCGCCCTATGCTCCATTCGCGCGTACCGCCGCCTTGGACGTATCGGCTTCCGACCACAAGGTCGCATCCTTTTCGCACAGGAGCCAATAATTTAGGGATTTCTTTGGGGTTGTGAGAATAATCTGCGTCCATGGTGACCATACACTTCGGCGGATACGTCATCGACAAAATGGTCTTGAAACCGTCTGTTATTGCGGTTCCCAGTCCCAGCTTTTTCTCGCGGACAAGAAGCAGAACGTTGCGATATGTTTTCTGGAGCTTTCTCACAATGCCGGCTGTCCCGTCGGGACTTGAATCGTCAATAACCAGTATTGACAGCTTGAGGTCTGAGTGTTCCAGTTCTAAAATAAGCTTCTCAATGTTCGCCGCTTCGCAATACGTAGGGAGAATTAGTGCAATTTCAGATTTGAGGTCGAGATTCCCTTCTACTTGCGAAGACTCCATTAGTTTTTCTTCCCTTTCAAAGACACCCTTGTGAATTATCAATCTTCATATATAAGGTCTACTACGTTCTACTCAGTTTTGTAAGCGTCCTTTCTGCCGCGCTTCAGCCTCATCCTGTAATAAGACAATGGGTGACGTACTCTTTCACACAGCTCGTCCGCGTTCACACACACTCCATGCGTTTTCAAGGTTTCACATTTCGGCGGAATGTATCTTGTCCTTGAGCCTGTCTCTCCTGCTATGTGCTCTACCTGGTAACGCGTGAGTTTTTCGTTGAAGTCTGAGATGTTCTTGAAAAGCTCAATCACCTTGTCAGGTGACATTCCGATGTTTATGAGAAACGACGTTAGCGCGAACCTGCCTATGTGTGAAATGTGACGTCCCGATGAGAACGCAAGGTACAGCGCACTAATGCATGGGGGAAATGCCTCTTGAACCATTACCTTCGGAATTTCCTCCATTTCAGTAGGGCCGATTTTTTCAGCCGACAATTTCTTGATTTTTTCAGCCATTTCCATTATTCTCTTTGGGAAACCCGGCAGTTCCTTCGCTTCAAGCCTTCCTTCAATATGCCTTCGCACCTCTTCACTCAGCAGCCGTGCAGTCTCATTCCTTGACAAGAGGATATTTCCACTGTTCAGGGTTCTGTTGACCAATTTCCATTTCTTGTCTCGAAGATGCGTCGCATTCCTCAAGTAATCTACGAAGTGTACTGAAAATTCATTGAAGGACACTGTTCCTTGGATTAGGCTCAGCTTCCATCCGAAGTTGTGGGCAATCTCCAGAATTCGCTCTCTACTTTCTTCCTTAATGTCTTCGAAAGTCTGTTTTGCCTCGGCGAGAGCATACCTTTTCTTGATGAAGTTGTTTCCAGTTGCGATTGCCAACATTATCGCTACCGGAAAGGAAAGTATTTCGATTTCTTCTTTGCGTGTCTTTCTGTCAACAATAGCGTACAAGACTGCTTCTTCGACTCTTTCTTCGGCTCTCTCGAGAACCCTTTCAAATTCAGGGTCTGCGAGGTCTTCGAGTTTCAGGTCCAGTTTCCTTACGTATTCCGTGCTCTCTTTGAGAAAAGGATACCTGGCTAGGTCGGTCTTGGCGAACCTTGCAGAAGACATCTCATTTCGTTTCTAAAGCTATTCCGTCTCTATTCTAGGCGCTAAATAGAAGCTCAATTTCCCTTCCTTAGGCTGATGAAAATCAAGCTTCACAGGCATGTCAGATGAAAACTCCAACGTTGCAATGTCAGACGTGGCCGAAGCAGCCTTTATGATTTCAGTTAAGTAACTGAGACTGAACGTCGCCTTCTGATGCTCTTTTGCTTCCAAATCAAGCAAGGCGTCACTTCCCTTCTGCAGAGTAATCGTCGCGCCCATAAGATCACCTGACGCGTTGAAGACCAATTTGTCAGGGTCGGCTTCAATTTTCACATGGTCACTCACAAGCTGCGCATCCTCGATTGCCTGGCTCAGTCCCTCAGTCGTCGCTTTCGCTTTGACATTGAACGTGATTTTTGGAGTAGGCACCTCTTCCTCCGAAGCTTCGAGAGTCGGCATTGTGAAATTGCGAGCGTACCTTCCCATGATCGCGATCTGCAGCTTTCCAGTTTTTTCATCAAGTGAAAGCTCGACAGTCTCGTCTTTTCCAGCCCTTTTAAGCAGTTTCAGAAATTCGGTGATGTTGATACACATTTTTGTCGGTTCCGTGCATGTGTATTCTTCGAAGATCGTTTTGGGCCATTCAAAGTCAATCATAGCCACCCGCGAAGGATCCATCGCCCTCAATTTCAACCCTTCTGAGTCTATTTTGAATGTGGCCTCGTCTACGAGAATCGAAATTGAAGTCACCATGTCTCTGAGGAGTTTGGCATCGGCCATTTTGAGCCTGAACATCGGAGTCACCTTTGTACTGCATATTATCAGTCGGCAATAAAGACTTTACGCGTTGTAGCCCGTGGTCAGTTCGTAATGTTCTCTCTCTGGCAAAATGCTTGAGAGGGCTCTTGTGCGCATCGAAAATTCCGGAAGGAACAGCTCTTTGCGGACGCCACACTGCTTTTTTGCTAATGTCTAACTGTATTCTCTGAATGTGTAGCTGCATTTAGTGCAACGCAAGAACTGTGTTGAGGATTCATCTGCGCCTCTCGTTTGCACCTGCCACACGTAGGCCAGATTGTTTCCGCATTTGGGGCATTCGATTCTTACAGTGGGGAGAGTTCTCAGTTTCTGTTCTTCTTTCCCTATGACTGCCACAAGATGTTGCGGCTTGTGTTGTATCACTTTCGCGACTTTTGGTTCGACTTTCTTGCCTGCAGGATGTTTCTTGTAGCCACATTTGGGACAGGCCAAGACTAATGTTTCTTCTTTTCCCTTTTTTGCTTTCTTAGGAGCGAGTCGCGTGCCACATTTTGGGCAAAATTCCATAGAACGTTTCTCCGTTGTCCGTTTCATTAGCCTTAGCATGGTCTCTTTTATAGTTTTTCTCGTTTCAATACGTAGCAGGATTACATTTTGGGCATGCCAGAAGCGACAAGATGTGCCACGCGTAGAGCTTCAGGGATGCTGCTTCTTGTGGAGGTGAGCTTCAAGATTTTTCGAGCATCTTCTTCGAGAACACCGCAGATTTCCATGTACACTTTTTCACCTTTTTCTCTTGTATTGACTTCGGAAATTTCTCCCGCGTTCATCACGGCATTCCACCGCTTCTCGGGCGATGACAAATGCTGCAATGCCTTTTGGATTCCTTTCAGGTCAGGTCTGTCTCGCGTTACTGCAATTATGGGAAGTTTGGTAATCGCATTGAGTTCCTTAATGTCGACGATGTTGAAGCCGGCAAACGTGACGCCGTCGAGCATTATGACTCTCAACTGTTTGTAATGCGGAGAGGATGTTATCATTGAAGCGATTCTTTCAGTGGCGTCAAATCCGTCAACCTCGACTCTTGTGCTCATGACGCCGTCGAGCCAATAGCCTCCGCGAAAAACCACTCCGATAATGGGCGCGTAGCTTTTTGAATGGGGAACAAAAACTCCGTCATCGACACCGAGGACCCGAATCTCAGGTTTGATGGCGCGGAATCTCTTCGGCGGCAAAATGATTCCTCGAAAGTACTATGTAAATATGACTGGGAAAGATGTTATAAGTGTAGTGAAAAAGCACTGGAAAGGGGGCTGAAGTCTGAGCAAGCAACGCGTTGAACTTGGTTTCTCAAGTGTTCGTAGCTGTCTTGGTGATATCCTGGTTGATCATGGTTTGGCATCGCTTGGAGACTCATACGTGAACTTTGTTTTTTCACTGGCTTTGTCAAATCGGAAAAAAGCGCCTGTGGGCACTAAAGTGAAAGGGGCATTGCTTGCAGAAGCACTCAGGCGAGCTGGATTGAGGGAATGTTTGCCTTCAAGAATGTCAAGACATGAGTTGGCTGACGCTGCAGAAGCACTAATAGTCTACGCTTGGCTCAACAACTTTTTGAGCCTGAACGAGAGCGTCGTACTCATTGGAAAACACAGTGACCCTGCAGAAGGTTTGAGTCGGCTGCTTGTTGCTGCAAAAGAGCGGGCTACTTTTCCTTAAGAGCTCTGGCTAACTCCTTTCCGAATTCTTTGTTCATTTCTCGCGTCTTTTCTATAGCGCTCTTGAGGATCTGTTCGGGTTTAACCTTGCCCTTCGTGCGGACATATATGATCGGGTTTGACGCGAGCGGATGTGGGACGTCATATCCAGCCAGGTCCACGTTTTCTTCTTCCAAAAGCTTCTTCTGGAGCACATTGCAGAGTGTGTGACCAGCGCCTTCCACTTCGATTCTGAGTTCGTTGGGGGTTTTCTTAATCACATTAACCTTCATTCTCATCGTCACCTTTTGTGCGCTCAATCAATCCTTTTCCATAGTCTGAAGCGGTTTTGCGTCTTTCAAGCCGCCCGCATTTTGGACAATGCATTCCTTGTCTTCTTGGCTCAAGCAGTGCTCCGCAGCTTGAACAGAACGCGTAGATCACGCCTAGGTTTCTGTCCTTTGTTGACAAGTGGTAGGTTCGGTTCTTTTCACTGATTACCTTCGCTCTTATTATGTCGCCTGCTTTGCATATGTCAAACATGGAGTCCACATAGCGTAACTGCACGTCTGAAACGTGAAGTATTCCAGCGAAGGCACCTGAGACCTCGTCACTGCCAATTTCAAAGATGCGGACTCCCGCGGTTTCAGACTGGGCGTTTGAAACCTGTCCCACGACGGTGCTTCCCGCAATCGGCACTTTCGCACCGTGAGTCAACTGGTGAACTGACACGCGTTTGTGTACCAAGTCAATCAAAACGCGGCCGACGACTTTGGAATAGATCACCCCTTCTTTAACGAAGGTTCCTGCGTCCGGTATGAACTCTTCAATCACGCCGAGGCGATCTCCAGGAATTACCAGTTGACCGGTTTTTTGTCCATTGTCTTTGGAAGTCATTTCAAATCCCTTTTTTTCAACTAACTCACATATCAAATGCGCTTGCACATGTAGGCGCTGGCGTTTATCGAATGTTTATAACTCTACTTTCTGTGCTCATCAATAAACCTTTTGATACGTCAGAAGGAAGCGTGATTATGTTGGTTTTTCTACATGAGGGATCATTTTCTACGCATGACATACAGATCAACTGGAAACTCGTGTTTTCCTTTGGTGTGAAAGTCAAACATGCGCGGAATGGTCATCAACAAAGCAAAGACCCCTTCGATTCTTCCGCCATTCTCTTCGACGAACCTTTTCATGAAGGTAGATGCAGAAACCGTTATCACGCCGTCGCTGGTCGTTTTCAATTTTCTGACGAGAGTCAAATCTTCGCCCGGTCTCTTGTGTAGAGAATAAACCACATTTCCCAATTCCAGCGCCTTTGCTATGAACTTTCTGTCAGCTCCTCTTTTTTGCACTCCGAAGGGGGGATTCTGCAAGACTGTATCGAAGTTGCCTCGAATAGAATCAATGTCTCCTGCGATCCATTGGGTCTTCTTTGCAAAGCCAGTCTTCAAAGAGTTTTCATAAGCTGCTTTCACAGCAGTCTTGTCTATGTCTATGCCCATTACTTCGTTTGCGCCCAAGAATGCTGCTCCGATTGCAAGTCTGCCTGTTCCGCAGCCTAGGTCGATGACTCGCTTCCGGATAATGTCTTTGTTCGCGTAGGCTGCGATGTATAGCAAAGTTGCAGCGGCGTCAGCGGGAATTGTGTATTGTTCAAGGTCAGGTGATGGCTCCGGGTGAGGTTTGACCTTCTGGAGCATTCGTTCAAGGTCTAACTTTCGAGTAAGCCTTTCTTGCATAGTTCTTCCCAGGATAGCCTCCCGATAACCACCAATGTTTCGTTGGTCGTTAGAACAGGTTTCTTGAACCTGGCAGCGTCGTCGAGAGAAATTCTCGGGCAGGCTGTGTTCACGAAGGCGTCGACGTTTGGAAACTCCATAAGCACTTCAGGAGTGATCTCCCTAGCGGCAAGAAGATTAGCAACTTTACCGGCTTGCTCGAGCTTTTCCTTGATGTGCAATGCCTCCTCCATCCGTTTCTGCATGGGCTTTATTCCAATGATGATCCCGAAGTTTTTAGCTTTCTTTGCCTCCTCTATCGCAGCCCACCTCTGCTTCAGTATTCTTTCAGCTTCAGCGTCGACAGAGAACGCGGTGTCGTCAAAAGGGTCGGCGACAACTGTTGGCTTCGAAGTTGAAAGGGCAACTCCTAGAGCATGGAATTGTCCTCCGCCAATGAAGAGGAAAGCGTCAACATTCTTTGCTATCGATATTGCGTTGCTGTAATCGCATCCGACAACTTGTCCCGGATAACTGAGCCGTCTGGTGTCGCCCACCACAACTGTTTTTCCTGAACGAATCATCATTTCTCTTACTTCGTCTAACGTTTGAACATGCTGAACTGTTGTAACCAGTCCTATCTTCCGCCATTTTTCCATCAAAGGCAGAGCTTTCTCAACAGTAGAATCTGCTTTGAGGGTCGCACGAGCTTCGATGTAGAGTGTTGGAACACGTTCATACTTGACCAGTTTCGTGTGCCCATAATGGATTATCAAGTCTACTCCTAGGCTTTCGGCTTCGGCTATGGCCAAGTCGCATCCACCATAGCATGGATCTGCAGAGATTATTGCTTGCACTCCGAGTTTTTCGATAGTTCTTGCGATGTGTGGCGCTTCAGGCTTCAACCCTTCTGGAACCTGGATCAGAACACGTTTTGCCCCTAGTTTAAGAATTTCTTGTTTGATTCTTTCTTCTTCTAAGTCAAAATTCTTCATGTAGCCACATCCCAAACTTGAGAGTGTGTGCGAAATCTAAAGGATATAGCGGGGGTTTTAGGGGTTCCATTCCCAGGGCTGAGTTGGCTTCTTCATAGGCTGTCCCTGGGCTCTTGCGTTCATTTCTGCCAGTCTTTCGAGAATTATCTTTTGTTCTATGCTGGCAACAAGCTTCCTTGTCGCTATGACGGCGTCGTTGTTTACTGAGATGCTGTCAATTCCAACTCTCACCAGGAATTCGGCGAAGTCCGGGAGGTTTGATGGGCCTTCTCCGCATATTGAAACCGTTGCTCCATTCTCATGGGCCACTCTGATGAGGTGGGCGATTATTCTGGTGACTGCTGGGTCTCTTTCGTCGAAGTATCCCATCTGCCCGAGGCGCTCTGAGTCTCTGTCTATCATGAGGATGCCTTGGGTCATGTCGTTTGATCCTATTGAAAATCCGTCAGCAATCTTGGAGAATTCGTCGGCAAGTATCGCGATTGATGGGGTTTCGGCCATGAACCAGACTTTGAAGTCCTTTGATCTTTCCAGTTCTTCTTGGCGCATGATTTCGAGAACAGCCTTCGCTTCCCATAGCGTGCGAACCACTGGCAGCATTACCCACACGTTTTTCAAACCCCATTCTCTTCGGCATTTGACTATTGCCTGGCATTCGAGTCTGAAGGCTTTCTCGTACCATTGGCTGATATAGCGGCTGCATCCCCTCCATCCAAGCATCGGGTTGGCCTCAACGATCTCATATTTGTCGCCGCCTTTGAGTTCCCTGTATTCGTTGGTTTTGAAGTCGCTGAACCGAACCACAAGAGGGCGTGGCTGGATTGCTCGGGCGACCGTCGCTATTCCATCTGCAAGTTTGTCAACGAATTCCTGGCTTTTTCCGGTCTCAACGTATTCAAGCGGATGTGTGCCTATGTAGCTTGCCAAGATGAACTCTGTGCGCATGAGGCCTATGCCTTCGAAAGGCAGGTCCTTGTAGTCTTCGATTTTCTCAGGCACACCAAGGTTCATGTAGATCTTTGTCGCTGTCGTTGGCACGGCTTGGAACGTGCCGCCTGCAACGACCCCTTGAGAGGTGGATAATCCGGCTGCGGAGGTGAGTTGTGTGGTCAATGATGCTACTGCACCCTCGTACACGACGCCGCTTTTCGAATCAACAGTGTATTCTTTCCCAGTAATCATTAGCTTCGTAGCCTTCTCCGTTCCGACGACGCAGGGAATGCCTAGTTCCCGACTGACGATGGCTGCGTGACACGTCACTCCGCCCTTGTCAGTGACTATTGCGCCTGCAAGCTTCATGAAAGGAACGTAATCAGGATTGGTCATGTCGGTCACAAGGATGTCGCCTTTGTGCATGACTTTGGCAGCTTCCTGCGGGTTTGACACGACTCTTGCAATGCCAATTCCGAAGCCTCGCTTTCCTGCCGCAATTCCTCTTATTACGACTTTCAATTCAGGTGCCTTCGTCTCTACTGCTTCGCCTTTTGAAGGGGCCCCAGCAACTTCCATGCTCCAAACTGTCTCAGGCCGGGATTGCACTATGAACGTGTTCTGTGGTGCAGTGGCGATGTCTTGGTCTATTGCCCACTCGATATCTTGGGGTTTGCCGTAGTGTTGTTCAATGCGTTTAGCCAGTTCTGCAAGTCTGACTATTTCCGCATCAGTTATACACGGCAATTGCTGTTTCTCTTCAGGCACTTCCTCGTGAATGGTGTGTCCAGTCTTCGGATCCCTTACGTACTGGATATTTTTCTTTGCAAGGCGTCTTTCGGTTATTCTTAATGATACTTTGTCAACGACGAAGTCGTCAGGGGTGACTGAACCTGAGACTACTGCTTCACCCAAGCCGTAGTTACCTTCGATGACTATTTGCTTCGTATCCCCCGTAACCGGGTTCAAAGTGAAAATGACACCAGCCGCCCTGGAGTTGACCATTTTCTGCACACCAACACTGATGAATACTTTCTCATGTGCGAAACCTTTCTCGTTGCGGTAGAAGATAGCGCGCGGAGTGAACAGGCTTGACCAACATTTCACTGTATTCTGAAGGACCCCCTTGATTCCCCGCACGTTCAGAAAGGTTTCTTGTTGTCCCGCAAACGATGCATCTGCCAAATCCTCAGCGGTTGCGCTCGACCTCACCGCCACGAACACGTCTTTTGTGTTCAATTTCCGGTTCATTTCTTCGTACGCATTTTTTATGGCGCTCTCAATCTCTTTCGGCATCTGAGTGGAGTCGATTAATTCGCGAATTTTGATCGATGCTACCTCATACTGAGCCGGGTCGTTCTTGTCTGTCACTGTTTCGTCTATGATCTCATAGATTTTTGCAGCTATCTTCGTCTCTTCAATAAACTTCTTGTATGCATAGGCTGTGATGGCAAATCCCGGGGGTACAGGTATACCGACGCTTGTCATTTCTCCTAGGTTGGCGTTTTTTCCTCCTACGGACGGAATATCTGTTTTTCTTAGTTCTTCAAACCATAGGACTAGATCTTGCTTCATTTCAGTCAACTGTCTTCGCCTCTTCAAGTCGCAATTTTTCAATAACTATCTTGCATGGCATCGGAAGCTTTGCACTTCCGCGCTTCAAACATTCCTTCATAAGTTCGACAGCGTCATGGTTCACAAAGACGCTGACAATAGTCTGGTTCGGTTTGACACGCGCGGCTGTTCCTATCGGTTTTCCGAATGATCTACGCATGCCGTCTTGGAGACGATCGGCATGTGCCCCGAAAATCATCTTGTTTTCCCGCAGTATAGTGTGTGGGTAGGGATACACCGTCAATTGGTAATTATTCACAAGTTTCTCCATCAGCAAACGGTTTGTAGCCACACGTGTCGCTTCCAAGGCATTATGACGGATCTGAGCCGATTCAAGGGATATGAGTTTTCCCTCATATTCGAATTTGGTTTTTGCGTCGCCCATGGTAAACTTTGTGATTTTGGGCGGTGGAAATCCTTTCACAAACTCTCTTCTCGTGTAGTTTTGCCCTTTTACGGGTCTGTAATTTTTAGCTCGCATGATAATTCCTCTTTAGCATACTTTTGACCGCTATATTTAAACATTTAACAGACTAGATTACTCATACTTATGCAAACGATTGATTTACTTTCTGATGTTACACTCTATATTCTGAATCGTGATTCCTGACTCTCATTCGACTTCTGTAGGATGCGGAACGCCGATGTGTTCCTGCAATGAGCGGCTTTGTTGTTCATTGGCAAAAGTCGGTTGCTGATGATAACACTTATTAGGTCTCTAGAGCTGTACTCCTGGTATGACATATGTCATACCAGTTCTGGTGGTGCGTTAGCCTTGTGCCGAATGATTAGCGAGAGTATGATTAAAATCAATCTCAATAGGCGCAAAGATTATTTAGCTTCATTGATTCACTCATTGACTTCAGAAACATGGAGGGCGCCCAGTCTTTGTCAAACTCGGTTCTGATAGTTGGCGGTGGAATAGCAGGAATTCAAGCTTCACTTGACTTGGCCAATCGCGGAGCTAAAGTTTACCTTGTTGAAAAAACGCCCAGCATTGGTGGCAGAATGGCCCAGCTTGACAAGACGTTTCCCACGCTTGATTGTTCGATCTGCATACTTGCACCTAAGATGATCGAGTGTTTCAGACACCCAAACATCTCCATGCTGACCTATTCAGAGGTAAAGGAAGTCAGCGGCAAGGAAGGACACTTCGTGGTTAAAGTGCTCCAGAAACCACGATACGTAACGGCTGACAAATGCACGGGTTGCAGCACATGCATGGAAAAGTGCCCCGTCAAAACACCAAACGAGTTCGACATGGGATTGGGAAACAGAAAGGCAATCTACATGCCCTTCAAACAGGCAGTACCCCTAGTTGCCACCATAGACCCGGGCAATTGTCTGTACTTCACAAAAGGCGTCTGCAAAGTCTGCCAGAAAGTCTGTCCATCAAACGCTGTAGATTTCGAACAGAAACCGAAAGAGGTCAAGCTCAATGTTTCTTCGATAATTCTCGCTACAGGCTTCGACACCTTCAATCCATCTGTAATGAAAGAGTATGGTTATGGACGCTTCAAAAATGTAATTCACTCCATGGAATTTGAAAGGCTGATCTGCGCCTCAGGACCGACAGAGGGGCACCTTGTGAGACCCTCAGATCACAAAGAACCCAAGAACATAGTCTTTGTTCAATGCGTCGGTTCAAGAAGCCAGAGAGGTGAATTCCCCTATTGCTCAAGTGTTTGCTGTGTCTATGCGACCAAGGAATCAATCCTGGTCAAAGACCATATGCCCAACACAGAAGTATACATAATGTACATAGACATGAGAGCCGTTGGAAAAGGCTTTCAAGAATTTGTTGACAAAGCCAAAAAGGAGTATAATGTTAACTACATCAAAGCTCACCCTGGAGGAATCTCTGAAGATCCCAAAACACAGAACCTTCAGGTGTATTATGAGGATATCAAAGCATGTGAGATGAGAAAACTTGACGCTGATATGGTAGTCTTGTGCCCAGCGCTGATTCCGAAGGAAGACAACAAGAAGCTTGCTGAGGCGACAGGCGCTGAGCTTGACGAATACGGTTTCTTCAGACCCAAGAATCCATTGACAGCTCCGGTAGACACAAATGTTCCTGGGATATACATATGCGGTTACTGCCAGAGCCCAAAGGATATTCCTGAGAGTGTTGCTCAAGCAAGTGGGGCGGCGGCAAGGGCCGCGGAGACTATAGCTGAGGTTTCAGAGGAGGCTTGACGTTGAGCAAAGAGAAGCAGCCCAAGATAGGAGTTTTCGTGTGCCACTGCGGCGTCAACATAGGTGCCGTGGTCAACGTCCCAGAAGTGGTGGAATACGCGAAAACATTGCCTAACGTTGCATATGCTGAAGGCAATCTTTACACGTGTTCATCAGAAGGTCTGAGCAAGATGAAAGAGGCCATCAAGAAATATGGCCTTACTCAGGTGGTTGTGGCATCCTGCACCCCTAGAACTCATGAGCCCCTCTTCAGAGGAGCCTGTGAAGAAGCAGGACTGAACAAGTACCTGTTTCACATGGCTAACATTCGAGAGCATTGCAGCTGGGTTCACCCTAAAGAACAGGAAAAGGCAACGCAAAAGGCCAAAGAAATCGTCAGAATGGCAGCGGCCAAGGCAGCGTTGCTTGAACCACAAACAGAGCCTGAGATCGACGTTCTGCCATCCGCTCTTGTAATAGGCGGAGGAATCTCGGGAATGAGTGCTGCCATCAGTCTTGCACACCAGGGCTTTTCCGTGCATATTGTTGAGAAGAAAGACGTGCTAGGAGGGAAGTTGAACGAACTCCACAAACTCTACCCAGTTAACAAACAGTCTTCGGAGGTTGTGGAGGAGTTTATTCAGGCTGTGAAATCCAATCCGAAGATCACTCTGCACACTTCGTCAACGGTCAAAAACGTAGACGGCTTCATAGGAAACTTCAAAGTCACACTTGACCAGAATGGGAAAGAAAAGGCAATTGACGTTGGAACGGTCATCTTGGCAACTGGCGCAGAGGTTCTGGAGCCCAACGGAAAATACTGCTATGGCGAAGATCCAAACGTGATTACGCAGTTCGAGCTTGAACGCGTGATGAAAGAAGGCAAACTGAAAAAGCCCAAGAACGTCGTCATGATTCAATGTGTCGGCGCAAGAGAAGACAAAGAGGGCGGCAGGAACTACTGTTCAAGAATCTGCTGCGCTATGGCGGTAAAGAATGCCCTGGAAATCAGAGAGCTATACCCTGACTCTGAAGTTACGGTACTCTACAGAGACATGCAGACATACGGGAAAGATTTCGAAGAGTACTACCAGAAAGCTAGAGAGCAGTTTGTTCAGTTCATAAGGTTTGATGCTGAGAATCCTCCTGAGGTCATAATCAAATCCAAGGGAGAATACTCTGTGAGAGTTGAGGACATCCTGATAAATGACACTGTGGATCTTGACGCAGACCTCATCGTGTTGTCAACACCACTTGTTCAGACCGAGGAAGCGAAGGAACTGTCGAAAATGCTCAAAGTTCCACTCGGAGCCGACGGCTTTTTCCTTGAGGCTCATGTGAAGCTTAGACCCGTGGATTTCGCGACGGAAGGAATTTTTGTCTGTGGAACGGCACACAGCCCCAAAACGATTTCTGAAAGCATTGCCCAAGCCTATGCTGCCGCTTCAAGAGCAGGCATCCCCATGGCTTTGAAACGAGTGCGGACAGAAGCCATAACGTCCATTATTGATGAAGATTTGTGCACAGGTTGCGGAACATGCATAAAGCTTTGCCCATACAGCGCAATTCGAAAAAACGAGCGCGGGATAGCAACTGTCAATGATGTTCTTTGCAAGGGATGCGGCGTGTGCGCTGCAAGTTGTCCCGAAAAAGCCATAACGATGAGACACTTCAGCGACAAACAAGTGCTGGCAGAAGCAACTGCCGCCTTGGGAGGTGCATAGAAGTGACTGAAAGGAGCGGCTTTGAGCCCAAAATCATCGGCTTCTTATGCAACTGGTGCAGCTATGCTGGTGCGGACCTAGCAGGCGTTAGCAGAATGCAGTATCCGACTAACATACGAGTCGTCCGTGTTATGTGCAGCGGCAGAATCGACCCGATTATTCCTTTGGAAGTTTTCATGAAAGGGGCAGATGGCGTGATAGTTCTAGGTTGCCATCCAGCAGACTGCCACTATGTTGAAGGCAACCTGTACGAGGAGAAAAAGATCGAAATGCTGAAGAAGCTACTTGCCTTAACGGGTTTACAGCCAGAACGACTGAGACTGGACTGGGTTTCAGCGTCTGAAGGTCAGAGATTTGCTCGAATAGTCACTGAATTCACTGAGAAGATCAGAGAGCTTGGTCCTTCACCAGTACGGGGAAAGAACCCTAACAAAGAGATCCTCAAAAATCTTGAAGCAGCTAGGAACGCTGCATCTGATTTCAGACTGAGAGTTTTAGTGGGAAGAGAAAGAGAGCTGACCGAAAAAGGCAATGTCTACCATGAGAAGATCCCGCTTGAGCAATTTGATTCCCTGCTTGACGAGGTTGTCGAAGCTGAGTTCATGCAGCAAAAAATACATCTATTAACGCACACTGAACCACTCTCGGTCAAAGCCTTGGCAGAGGCAACGGGACTTGAACCCGCTGCTGTTCTCAAGCAGATTGTTAACATGCGAAGAAGAAACATGATCACAGTGGATCGTATCAAAGGAACAACTCCCTTATATAGAGCTTTGGAGGTCGCATGAGATGTCGAGCAAGAAAATCGGCGCGGTCATGGTCGTAGGCGGAGGAGTCGCTGGAATACAAGCATCTCTTGATCTGGCTGACTCAGGTTTCAAAGTCTACCTAGTTGACCAGGGACCATGTATCGGCGGCGTGATGGCTCAACTGGACAAGACCTTCCCAACTAACGATTGCTCGATGTGTATTCTATCCCCCAAACTCGTGGCCACGGGAAGGCACCCTAACATCACGATTTTGCCAAGCACTGAAATCATCTGCTTGAACGGCGAAGCAGGCAATTTCGAAGTCACACTTCGAAAGAAAAGCCGCTACATAATCGAAGAGAAATGCAATGGTTGCGGCCTCTGCGCACAAAAATGCCCCATTGAGGCAATCGACAGTTTCAACGAAGGTCTCGGCAACAGAAGCGCAATTTTTGTTGAGTACCCGCAGGCGGTGCCTCTCAAATATGTGATAGATCGCGAAAAATGCGTCGGATGCGGAACGTGCGCTGAGATCTGCAAGGCAAACGCCGTAGATTATGAGCAGAAAGAAAGCGAAGCAACCCTCAAAGTCGGCTCAATAATTCTTGCACCAGGCTTTGAAACGTTCGATGCCCGTCTGAAGAGCGAATACGGGTATGGACGATGTCCCAACGTTGTGACGAGCATAGAATTTGAACGCATTCTGAGCGCCTCTGGCCCATATGGTGGGCTTGTTTTGAGACCGTCGGATGGTGAAATTCCAAAGAAGATAGCATTCATTCAGTGCGTCGGTTCGAGAGATTATCAAATTGGAAACAAATATTGTTCAGCCGCATGTTGCATGTATGGCATGAAGGAGGCAGTAATCGCCAAAGAGCACACGCCATCAAGACTGGATCCCACAATCTTCTATATGGACATGCGTTCTTATGGGAAAGAGTTTGACGCCTATTACGAACGCGCCCAGGGAGAATGGGGAATACGGTTCGTGAGGTCCCGAGTGGCCGCAGTAACTGAAGACCCGAAGACGAAAAACTTGTTCGTTCAATACGTTGAAAATGAGACGCCCAAAGAAGAGGAATTTGACATGGTTGTCCTGTCAGTTGGGATGACCCCGCCGAAGGACGCAGAGAAGCTAGCTGCGCGCATCGGTATTAAACTCGACAAATACGGATTCTGCGATACACAGACATTTTCCCCTGTCGAAACCTCAAAGGAAGGCGTCTTTGTGTGTGGAGCTTTCTCAGCCCCAAAGGATATTCCTGAAAGCGTTGCCCAGGCAAGTGGGGCCGCTTCAAAGGCCATGAGCATCGTCGCGGACGAGAGAGGCAAGCTGGTCAAAAAGAAGGAGTACCCCGCTGCAAGAGATGTCAGCAAGGAGGAGCCCCGTATAGGAGTCTTCGTATGTCATTGTGGAATCAACATCGGCGGAGTTGTCAACGTTCCCCAAGTCGTAGAATATGCAAAGAATCTGCCTAACGTTGCTTATGCCGAAGCGAACGTTTACACATGCTCTCACGACACTCAGAAGCTTATTGCCGAGAAGATAAAGCAGAACAGCCTTAACCGTGTCATCGTTGCTTCGTGTACTCCTCGTACGCATGAACCTTTATTCAAAGAAACCGTGCAAGAAGCCGGGTTGAACCCATACCTGTTTGAGATGACTAACATTCGGGATCAATGTAGCTGGGTGCACATGCATGAGCCAAAAGAAGCAACTGAAAAAGCCAAAGACTTGGTCCGGTCGATCGTTGCCAAGGCCAAGCTTCTGAAACCGTTGGAGAAGCCGTTGATAAACGTCACACCAGTCGGTCTGATAATTGGAGGAGGAGTGTCAGGCATGACGGCGGCTTTGGAGCTTGCGAAACAAGGATTCGAGGTGCACCTGGTTGAGAGGGAAACGGAGCTAGGAGGGCATCTTCGCAGTATCCATTATCTGCTGGGAGAGAAGACAAGCCCAAAAGAAAAACTTGAAGCTTTGACTAAGGAAGTCATGGGCCAAAAGAAAATACACGTTTACACTGGTGCCGAAGTCACAAGCATCTACGGCTTTGTAGGCAACTTCAAGTCGAAGATCAAGCAGACTAACGGCAGAGAAAAGGAAATCGAACACGGCATAGTCATAGTAGCCACAGGAGCAACCGAATATACACCTAAAGAATACTTGTATGGCCTAGATCAAAGAATCATGACCCAACATGAGCTGGAAGAGAAACTGTCTACGGGCCAGTTCAAAGGCAAAAGCGTTCTGATGATACAATGCGTCGGTGCAAGAAACGAGGAAAGACCAAACTGCGCAAGAATCTGCTGCGGACAAGCCATAAAAAACGCTTTGAAAATCAAGGAAACAAGCCCAGAAACTGAAGTGTACATCCTGTACAAAGACATGCGCACTTACGGTCTCAAAGAAGACTATTACCGTGAAGCTGCAATGAAAGGAGTCCTATTCATCAACTATGATGACGAGAGAAAGCCACAAGTCCTGAAGGAAGGAGGGAAACTCAGCGTTGCCTTCTGGGAGCCTGTCCTAGGTCAAGAAGTTGAAGTTGAACCTGACACCGTCATTCTGAGCGCAGCAACAATTCCGAACGCCGACAACAAGCATTTGGCAGAAATGCTAAAGGTGCCACTAACCAAAGACGGCTTCTTCTTGGAAGCACACATGAAGCTTAGACCCGTAGACTTTGCCACAGACGGCGTTTTCCTCTGCGGCATGGCTCATTCACCAAAATACATAGACGAAAGTATCTCCCAAGCCTGCGCAGCAGCCGCCAGAGCAACAACTATACTCTCAAAGGACAAGCTTGAGATGGAAGGAATTGTTGCAAACGTATCTGAAGACTTATGTAGCGGTTGCAGAATTTGTGAATATCTGTGTCCCTACAATGCAGTCGAAGTCAAGGACAAGGAGGGCAAACCTATCGCACACGTGATTGAAGCTTTATGCAAGGGTTGCGGCGCATGCGGAACAGCATGCCCGACCAAGGCTATCACGATGGGACATTTCACAACGGAGGAAATAATGGCGCAAGTTGAGGCTGCGTTGACGGAGGCAAAGACATGAGCGAAAATGACGGTTTTGAACCGAGGATTATCGGTTTCCTCTGCAATTGGTGCAGCTATGCAGGTGCTGACCTGGCAGGTGTAAGCAGGATACAGTACCCTCCGAACATAAGGATCATACGTGTAATGTGCAGCGGCAGAATAGACCCTGCTTTTGTGCTGGAGGCTTTCAAAGACGGTGCAGACGGCGTTCTAATCGCCGGTTGCCACTTGCCATCGGACTGCCATTACATCAGCGGCAATTTCAAGGCACTGCGCAGGATAACATTATTGAAGACGGTGCTGAAGGATTTCGGAATCGAATCTGAACGTCTCCGGCTGGAATGGATTTCAGCAAGCGAAGGAGACAAGTTTGCAGCCGTAGTGCGCGACATGGTAGATGAGGTAAAGAAGCTCGGGCCTATCCCTCAGACAAGTAAGGAGGTTGAAACGTAATCATGCAAGCAGAGAAGAAAACGATCAAAGCGTCAGAAATGGATCCAAAATTCAAGTATGAAATTTCAAAGATGCACGGCGGCGAGAAGCTGATGAGATGCTTCCAATGTGGAACATGCACGTCAGACTGCCCTGTTGCAAGGTTTAGCGAAACCTACAGGCCGAGACAGATCATACGGATGGCTCAACTTGGTCTCCGAAATAGAGTGTTGAACAGCGACACCCTATGGTTGTGCGCAGCATGCTTCACGTGTACAGACCGATGTCCGCAAGACGTTGAAGTGGCGAGCGTCATACGCGTACTGAGAAACTTGGCCGCAGAGCAAGGGTGTGTGCCTGAGGTTTTCAAAGAGCAGTGTTCAAGCATTCTTGAATCAGGTTACGCGTACAAGATTCCTGAATTGAGAGTGAGGAAGAGGGAGCAACTAGGATTACCTCCACTGCCGAAAGGAAATACTGACAGCATAAGCAAATCGCTTTGCAACGTCCATTTCTTGAAACACTTGGGGAAGAAAGGTGAGTGAAATGGCCAGTCTGAAGTATCTCATGTTTCTAGGATGCGCAATTCCCTATCGCGTGAGTGCTTTTGAAATCTCAGCACGCAAGGTTCTTTGTAAGCTAGGCGTTGAACTCCACGAAATGCCCGAATTCAACTGTTGCGGTCTGCCACTGGATCCGGTAAGCCACGAAATGATGCTAATCTTGGCTGCCAGAAACCTGGCGTTGGCCGAACGGGAAGGATTAGACATAACGACGCTGTGTCCAGGATGTGCCGGAACTCTGAAGAAGGTCAATAGAATGCTGAAGGAAAACAAGGAACTTCGGGATGACATAAACAGCCACCTGAAAGACAGCGGCTTGCAGTTTAAGGGAACTTCTAATGTGAAACATTTTATGCAGTTGATGGTCGAGGATGTCGGGCTCGAAAAAATCAAGAACTCGGTAACCAAACCGCTCACCATGCTCAAAGTTGCAGAGCACAATGGATGCCACATTCTGAGGCCTAAAGAGTTCATCGGGTTTGACGATCCCGAAGACCCGAAAACGCTGAAGACTTTGATTGAAGCAACAGGCGCCACGTGTCTGGATTACATGGACGAGACCGAATGCTGCGGCGCGCCAAGCGTAGGAGTGAGTGACAAAGTTGCTTTGCAGCTCGCACGCGACAAGTTGAATCACGTGAAGGCTGTAGAAGCGGAAGCCATGATAACTATCTGCCCATTCTGCCACATCATGTATGACACAAACGAGTTGAGAATTGAAAAAATGTTTAATGAGGTCTATGGAATTCCAGTGCTGCATTATCCTCAGCTGCTGGGTTTAGCAATGGGCATGAAACCTGCCGAGCTAGCGTTCAGTGAGCTGAGGGTTGACGTTTCGAAATTGCTTAACAAGGTGGAGGAGAAAAAGTAAGATGGCAAAAGAGAAGTTAAAACTAGGGTTCTATTGGGCTGCCAGTTGCGGCGGATGTGAAATCGCCGTCCTGGACATAAACGAGAAGATACTTGACGTTGTAAACATTGCAGATATAGTCTTCTGGCCCGTGGCCATTGACGTCAAATACAAAGATGTTGAGGCGATGCCTGACAAGTACATTGACGTTTGCTTCTTCAACGGCTCTGTCAGAAGCGAAGAGCAGGAACACATGGCTAAACTGTTGAGGAAGAAATCAAAAGTCCTCGTAGCCTTCGGTTCATGCGCCCATGAGGGATGCGTCCCCGGGCTGGCCAACTTGAACGATAGAAAAGAAATCTTTGAGCATGTCTACTTGGGCACACACATAACAAATCCAGAGAAGACCGTTCCCCAAACCAAGACGCAGGTTAAAGAGGGTTCTCTGAAGTTACCTGAATTCTACGATACCGTCAGGACTCTCGGGCAAACAGTAGACGTTGACTACTACCTTCCAGGATGCCCGCCGCCAGTCAAACTGGTTTTGAATGCTATTGATGCAATTGCCAAGAACCAACTTCCACCCAAGGGTTCAGTGCTTGCTCCTATGAAGTCAGTCTGTGATGAATGCCCGAGGAAGAAAGAGAACAAACGCATAAACAAGATATATCGCGTTTATGAGAAAGCACCCGAACCTGAACGGTGCTTACTTGAACAGGGAATAATCTGCATCGGCCCGGCAACACGAAGCGGATGCGGTGCACAATGTCTGAACGTTGACATGCCTTGCACAGGATGCGGGGGTCCGTGTCCGAATGCGCCTGAACAGGGTGCGGCGATGCTCAGCGCTTTGGCGTCAATAATGGGCCTCGAAACCGAGCAAGAACATTACACCGACGAAGAGGTTGAAAAGCTCATGGGCCAAATCAAAGATCCAGTCGGTACTTTCTATATGTACTCGTTACCATCGTCAATTCTGAGAAGAAAGGTGATGAAAGAATGAAAGAAATAACCATAGACCCGATAACGCGACTCGAGGGACATGGAAACATTTCCATATTTCTGAACGATGCAGGCGAAGTTGAAAACGCATACCTCAAGATTCCAGAACTCAGAGGATTCGAGAAGTTCTGCATCGGCAGAAGAGCCGAACTAATGCCGCTTCTGACAACCCGCATATGCGGAGTCTGTCCTGTGGCACATCATTTCGCTTCGGTCAAGGCTTTGGATGCTGCCTTTAACGTTGAACCGCCTTCCGCAGCAAAGAAACTGAGAGAGATGATGTACACTGGCTATGTCATATATGATCATACACTTCACTTCTATTTCCTCGGCGGACCTGACTTCATAGTCGGTCCAGACGCCCCGCCTGAGAAACGAAACATCTTAGGGGTGATCGAAAAAGCCGGCATGGATGTAGCCAAAGAAGTCATAAAGCACAGAGCGTACGGTCAAAAAATAACCGAAATACTCGGGGGCAAGGCAACTCACCCTGTGTGCGGATTGCCCGGAGGAATTTCCAAACCCCTAGGTGAAGAAGGCAGACAAGAAATAGAGAAAATGGCGGCGTCCTCCGTCGAATTCGCGAAGTTGACGCTCAAAATATTCCACGACATCGTACTGGGCAACCCCAAATATGTTGACATGATCAAAAGCGACGCCTACACAATGAAAACCTACTATATGGGATTGGTTGACGAACACAACAAAGTCAACTTTTACGACGGCAAGATAAGAGTGGTCGATCCAACAGCAAAGGAAATTCTGAAGTTTGAACCCAAAGACTACCAGACTCACATTGCAGAACATGTTGAACAATGGAGCTATTCCAAATTCCCATATCTGAAAAAGATTGGATGGAAAGGCCTGACATATGGTTCAGAAAGCGGCGTCTACCGCGTAGGTCCGCTTGCAAGACTGAACGCTTCAAACGGCATGACTACGCCTCTCGCTCAAGCTGAATACGATGAAATGTACAAGACCCTCGGCGGCAAACCAGTGCATGGAACACTCGCGTTCCACTGGGCACGATTGATTGAACTCCTCTATGCCACAGAACGAACACTGGAACTCGCCAAAGACCCCGAGATAACAAGCACAAACGTCCGTGCAAAACCCGGCGAACCAGGAGAAGGCGTGGGCGTTGTTGAAGCCGCAAGAGGCACGCTGTACCACCACTACGTGCTTGACAAAGACGCATTAGTCAAGGACGTGAACATGATTGTCGCGACAACCAACAATTATCCTGCAATCTGCATGTCTGTCCGCGATGCGGCAAAAGGCGTGATCCATGGGGGCAAAGTGGAACAAGGCATGCTGAACATGGTTGAAATGGCTTTCAGAGCATACGACCCATGCTTCGGATGTGCCACGCATTATGCAGTAGGACAGATGCCGCTGAAACTTGAAATCTACGATCACACCAAGAAGCTGATCCAGACCATAAAAAGATAATTTTTCTCTCCTGTCCTTCCGCGAATTTTTCTGGCGGTTTATTTTGCGAAGAAAGGCGCAGTACAACACCGAGAAAGAACTGAAGAAATGGTTATCAAGTGCCCGTAAGGTTGTGGTGGCCGGAATCGGTAATCCACTGCGAATGGACGACTTTGTAGGAATGAAAGTTGTCCAGATCCTGTCAGGCCAGACTTCTGACAGAATACTGCTGATAGAATGCGAAACAGTGCCTGAAAGTAGTTTACAGACAATAGTCGCTTTTGATCCGACGCATGTTCTACTCATTGATGCGGCAATCTTGGGCGTCGTGCCTGGTGAAACCAGACTTGTAAGACCTGAAGAATTGATCTCAACGCCTGCCATCTCAACGCATATGCTTCCTCTGAGAGTATTCTGTGACTATCTAGCTAACACGACAAGAGCAAAAGTCGCGTTGTTGCTGATAGAACCTGAGAAGACCGAGTTTGGCGAAGGACTGACCAGAACGCTTCAGAACTCGGCAGAAAAAATCTCCACGATTCTTCTGCAAATCCTTTCAAACATAGAATAGCTCGCTTTGAGAAATCTCTAGGGATCAAAGGTTTTGCGCAAGCGCAACTCGTCTCTTATCGGCAATCCTCCGATTCCTTCCATAATTTTCCCATGCTTCTCGGCTATGACACCCGGCTTGACCTCATAGATTTGAAACCCTTGACTCTGATAGAATGCCAATGCTGGCAGGTCATCGTTTGAGGTAGAGACAAGCAGTCTCTTCCTCTTCTTGCGCTTGGTTTCCCTCTCAACTACATTTATCAATGCTGTTCCTATGCCAGAATCTTGGTATTGGGGCAGGATGGCGAGGGCTACGATTATGGTTGAATCGTCAATATCAGTCGTTGAAATGAAACCTAAGACTTTGTTTTCCTTTTTAGCGACATAACCTTGCAACTCGGCCACACTGAGGAATCGGCCGAAAGTCAGCTGCTCTTCTTCTCCCCAAAATCGCTTGGCGAATTTCCGAATGGTCTTTCTGTCGTCAGGTCCGGGAGACTTGATGGCATACTTCAGTCTTGTTTTCCTTATACATTCTGGGCATACAGTGCCTATTCGAAGGTGATTGGAGCAGAGTAATCTCTTACAAGAACTGCACTTGTAAACAGCGTTTTGATCACAGTAAGCACATCGCATGAGGTTTTCACGCTTCACTATTCTGCTGTCAAAAACTATATAACAACAGAGCCTCAGTAATGCTACGAAAGTGCTGGGGGCATCTGTGAATGTGCGTCCTAGGTAAAGACAAAGTGAAGGAGCTCATAGACGACTATAAGGTGATTTATCCCTACGACTTCAATCTCTTGGATGGGGATGGATACATACTCACGGTCAGGGAGGAAACAACTCTTCACTACTTGGAGCATAGAAATCTCATTTCACACGAGGTCATTTTCACTCCGCCCAACTATGTTTCCCACCTGACTGCCAAGAGCAAGTACGGAAGAATGGGGCTGTCCTTCCTGAATGCGGCGAAGGTTCACAGCGGTTTTGTCGGAAGGTTGGCTCTGGAACTCGTAAATCTCAGTAACGATCATCATCCGATCACAATAAAACGCGGGGACCCCTTCATGCACGTGGAATTTGTGACAAGAGAAGGCGAACCTGCGCCTTACATGGGAGAGTACCAGTTCCAATACATGAGCGACGATGAAATGCACATGTATATTCCAATACTGAGAAAGGTTTTTCCTAACTACGAAGAACTCGCCAAAGTGTGGTTGAAAAACAAAAGGCTCATGCCTTGAGTCCCAGGCACGAACCCGTAGCTTCAATCAGGTAGTTGCTGCTTCTCGTGTTTGCTGTTTCTCATCATTCTTTGTCACAAAACTCTCCGTTGAAGCTGGCGAAGGAGGAGGGGCTATTTCAGGGCACACCGTCTTCTCTTCTTCCATAAGGTCTAGTGTGGCTATCACAGTTCCGTCATCTTGGTTTTGAGTTGTGAAGCCCATTTTCTTCATCAAGGCGATGGCTCTATGGTTGTCTTGAAGTATTATGGCATGGACAGTATCGAGTTTCATGTCTTTGCATATTTCAATTGCATAGTCAACCATTTTTGTGCCTAATCCGAGGCCTTGCCATGGATCCGCAGTTATGAAGGCTATTTCTCCTTTCTTCCCGTCTGGTTCAATGCTGACTCGAGTAACGCCTAGAATCTTCTTGCGCCCGTTTTCTATCAATTCTGGAACGATTGCTATTTCTCTGTCATAGTCAATGTTGCAGTAGCGGACTCTGGTTTCGTGGGGCGTGTCCTTGATTATCTGGAAGAATCGATAGCGAATTGATTCTTCGGAGAAGTTCTGGAACATTTCCAGCCATAGGGGCTCGTCTTCTGGCTTTATTGGCCTCAGCAATACTGTCCTTCCGTCTCGGAGTTTCCACATTGTTTCATACTTCTTGGGATAAGGTGTAATCACCAGGTGCTCGTGTGGCTCAAACCTTTTGAAGACGCGTTCTCTGTCTATGACGATTCTGGCGTCTAGGACGACCGCTTCCTTCTCGTTGATGAAGAGGGGGTTGATATCGACTTCCTTGAGCTGTGGAAAATCGACAAGCATCTGGCTGAAACGCACCAGTATCTCCTCAAGAAGCTTGATGTTAGCTGGTGGAACGTTCCTGTATCCCTTCAGAAGCTGATACACCTTCGTCTCCTCCATCATTCGCCGCACTAGGGTCTGATTTAGTGGGGGAATTCCAATCGCGAAATCTTTGAAAAGTTCAACTCCGACTCCGCCCATTCCGAAAAGCATCACTGGACCAAACAGCGGATCAGCCTTAGCACCTACTATGACTTCGTAGCCCTGTTTCTTAACCATCTGTTGTACGGTTACGCCCAGAATTTGAGCATTTGGATTATATTCCTTTGCTGCCTTCAGGACGTGGTTAAAGGCGTCTCTGACTTCTGTTTCGCTGTTGAGGTCAAGTGCTATGCCGCCAGCTTCGGTTTTATGCACTATTTGGGGTGAAAGTATCTTCAAAACCACAGGATAACCCAGTTGAGAGGCTAGAAATGCAGCTTCATCTTCACTCTGAGCCACTCTTGTCTTGACCACTGGCAGATTATAGTATTCTAGGAACGTTTTAGCTTCCAGCTCATTCATTATCTCACGATTTTCAGTCGCGACGTTCCTCATTATCACCATCAAAGGACGTTTTGGTGGCACAACGTCTACTGGCAACTCTTCAGGAGTTTCGTATTGCAGTTCTAGGTTGCGTTTATACTGATACATATAACGGTACGTCTTGATTGCCTGTTCAGGAGTAGAGTATGTGGGAATGTTGTTCTGATTGAAAATGCGGTTTGCATCCTCCACGGCTCCGTAACCCATGAACGACGTAAGGATTGTCTTATTATGATAGCCTCTGCTCTTGTAGAGGTCTACGATGCTCTTTGCAACCTCGACAGGTTCAGAGACTGCTTGAGCAGTATATATAATCAGGATTCCATCGATGTCTTGATCGTCTAAGCATGCTTCAACCACTGCTTTGAACCTGTCAGCTTTGGCATCTCCCAAGATGTCAATAGGATTCCCTCGGCTCCAATAGTGAGGGAGAACACTGTTCAGTTTCTCCATCGTTTTGTCGCCAAGCTTTGCCAATTTTCCACCCTGCGCGATCAAGGCGTCTGTTGCCATCACCCCTGGTCCGCCCGCGTTGGTGATTATTGCGAGGTTGGGACCTTGAGGCAAAGGCTGAGTGCCAAGGACCTCCGCACAGTTGAAGAGATCGGCGATTTCGTCCACCCTCACAATTCCGGCACGTTTGAATGCCTTGTCATAGATCATGTCTTCGCCCGTCAATGAGCCAGTGTGGGACGCAGCGGCTTTGGCGCTTTCAGTGAATTTTCCGGCTTTGACCACAACTATAGGTTTGGTTCTTGCGAAGTGTCTGGCGGCACTCATGAATTCTCTGGCTTGAGTTATTCCTTCTATGTACATCAAGATGCTTCTTGTTTTAGGGTCAGTGCCGAAGTAATCGATAAGATCGCCGAAATCGACGTCAATCATTGAGCCCAATGATACAAAGTTGCTGAAACCTATGTTTTCATGTATTGCCCAATCAAGGATGGCTGAGCCGAGTGCTCCACTCTGCGATATGAAAGCTATGTTGCCGGACTTGGGCATTCTGTTTAAGAAAGTTGCATTAAGGCGATTGTTCGGACGGATCACACCCAGACAGTTGGGTCCTACGATGCGCATGTTGTATTTTTTCTTGATTTCGATAATTCTCTGCTCAAGCAATTTGCCTTCAGGTCCAATTTCTTTGAAGCCGGCTGAAATTATGATTATGCTGCCTATCCCTGCCTTCCCACATTGTTCAAGAACTTCTGGCACGGTTTTGCTCGGCGTAGCTATAATCGCGAGGTCTACTGGTTCTGGTATCAGGTCGACACTCGGATAGGCCTTAAGCCCAAGGACTTGGGGTTTTCGGATGTTGACGGGGAAAAGCTTTCCTTCAAACTTGAGATCAATGAAATTCTTCGTAAGAACATATCCCACGGAACCCTCTTCTTCGCTGGCTCCTATGACGGCGACGCTTTTGGGATTAAAGATTTTGTCAAGGTTCAAGGTTACCAAAAGCATTCCTTCTGGTTTGAGGTTTTGATGACTAAGGGGCGATTAAAACTTTATGTCCCAAGACTACAGGTCTCAGCCTCTCAACGGTTGGTTTCGAACGAGCGATTTTAGACTGGGCCTTCAAGAGACCAGATATTTGGAATGATTATCTAAATAGTATGCACTCTGCCAACGAGAAATGTCTTCTTTCAGCCTATATCTAGGACATTGAAAAGACCAGCCATATGACTAATGGTGTGAGGCCTAGAGCCACAGAAAACGGAAGTCCGGGAAACATGCCTTTCTTCTCTAGGAGTTTGAAGGCAACGAAGGCTCCGATGAGCACTCCTGTTATGGACGCAACGCAGAAAATTGGGCCAGCATTCAAGAGAACAAGGCTCACAAGCATTGAGTAAAAGGTCAAATCGCCTAGGCCTATTTGAACGTCCTTGAAGGATACGCTCAATCCTCGGAGTTGTTCAAGCCCCTCGCGAGCCATCTTGCCCACTGCGCCACGGTAAACAGCAAATACGTCATATACTGCCAGAAAACTGAGAATGAGAACTGCGCTCAACGTGGGTATTGTCATCCCTAGGAATGCGCCCAAGGATCCGCCGAGCAGGACAATAGTCAGGGCACTGCCTTTGCCGCTTGTTCTGAAAACCGCATAGTCTGCTATCACCGTTATCAGTGTGGCAAGAACTATGACAAGAATGGTATCGTATGGAAAATTGCCAATAGACACGAGCGCATACAGGTATACCGCGGATACTAGGAAAGTGGCGGCGGTCAGCCCAAAACCCGTTATTAGGGCTATGAGATGAAGGCTCTTTCGTTTAAGCAGCAAG
>Ga0209253_10000834_pt1 | contig 26770 bp, 29 predicted proteins | sample FrelakmetBRP12BR_FD_187145 | JGI IMG/M metagenome (GOLD analysis project Ga0209253, IMG submission 187145) | Freshwater lake sediment microbial communities from the University of Notre Dame, USA, for methane emissions studies - BRP12 BR (SPAdes)... | ecosystem: Environmental > Aquatic >...
TGCAGACGATGAACCGCGTGCTCGAGCTGCAGTTGCAGGCCGACGGCCGTGTCACGGTCGACATGGGTGCACCGGTCTTCGACCCGGCGCAACTGCCGTTCGACACCGCCGGCCTCCAGCCGCGCGATGAAGGTGCCGGCGCCTGGTGGCCGCTGGCCTTGCCCGGGCAGGGCACGGTCGACATCGCCGTCGCATCCATGGGCAACCCGCACGCGGTGCAGCGGGTCGACGACGTGGACCGTGCGCGCGTCGACCTGATCGGCCCCCTTGTCGAATCACACGCGCGCTTTGCGCAGCGGGTGAACGCGGGCTTCGTGCAGGTGCTGAGCCGCTCGCACGTGAAGCTGCGCGTCTACGAGCGCGGTGCCGGCGAAACGCTCGCTTGCGGCACCGGCGCCTGTGCTGCGGTGGTGGCAGGCATCAGCCGCGGCTTGCTGCAGTCAACGGTTGAAGTCAGTACGCGCGGCGGCAATTTGAGCATACGCTGGGAAGGCGAGAACCAGCCGGTGTGGATGAGCGGGCCTGCCACCGCCGTGTTTGATGGCGAAATTGAATTATGAAATCCAACCAGGGGGAAGCATGAAATTCGGTTCAGAAGAAGTGGCCCAATACTTGCGGGAAAACCCGCAATTTTTCGACGAGTATGCCGATATGCTGGCGGATATTTTTGTTTCTCATCCCCACGGCGGCAGAGCCATTTCCATCAGTGAGCGGCAAATCGTCACACTGCGGGACAAGAATCAGATCCTGCAGGACAAATTGCGCGAATTGATCAAGTTCGGCGAGGAAAACGACATCATCGGTGAAAAAATGCACCGCCTGGCCATCGTTCTGCTCACTTACACTCATCTGGGAAATTTGCTGCATGGTTTGTATTTCAATGTGCGTGAGGACTTTGCCGTACCGCATGCAGTGCTGCGACTGTGGAATGTGCCGAGTGCAGACACAGAACTGCCTGAATTTGCTCCGGTCAGCGACGATATCCACATCATTGCCGAGAGCCTGTTGCATCCTTATTGCGGTCCCCACGTCGTAGATGAAATCAAGCAATGGTTCGGCGAAGATGCCGTCCACCTGCGTTCGTTTGCGATAGTGCCGCTGCGCACGGAGCAAACCATCGGTCTGTTGGTGCTGGCAAGCGAAGATCCGCAACGCTTCTATCCGGAAATGGGTACGCTCCACCTGAAGCGGCTGGGCGATTTTGTGGGTACCGCCATCGCCCGCATGGGTTGATGGCAGCGGCCAGTACAAGCTGAAGGGAATAGAGGGTGAATCTGGCAGCGCACGATAACCCGGCCGCTGCCGCCTATCTGGCTCACCTTGCCAATGAACGGCGCTTGTCGCCGCTTACCTGTGCGAGCTACGCGCGTGATATTGCCGCCCTGCTGCAGCTGGCAGAAGCAACACCGCTCGACCAGTTGCAAATTCATCACATTCGCCGTTTTGTCGCCCGGCTGCACGCTAAAGGACTTTCTGGCAGAAGTCTGGCGCGTATGCTTTCGGCATGGCGCGGTCTGTATAATTATCTGGCGCGCAATCACGGCTACAGCAGCAATCCTTGCGCCGGACTGCGTGCGCCGAAAACACCCAGAACCCTGCCGCATGCGCTTTCACCCGACGAAGCGGCAAGGCTGCTGAACTTTCCCGGCGATGACCTGACGGCACTGCGCGACAAGGCGATGTTCGAGCTATTCTATTCTTCAGGGCTGCGGCTGGCTGAACTTGCCAGCCTGCAACCCGAGAACCTGAGTCTCTCCGATGGCACCGTGCGTGTCACCGGCAAGGGCGGCAGAACCAGGGTAGTACCGGTGGGCAGCCAGGCAACACTCGCTTTGACCGCATGGATGAAACCGCGCGCAACCTTGCTCAAGCCCGGAGAAACCGCGCTGTTCCTGTCCCGGCACGGCAACCGCATCAGTCCGCGCTCGATCAGTCAACAGCTGAAAATCCGCGCATTGCAGCAAGGCATCAGCGCCAATGTGCACCCGCACATGCTGCGGCACTCATTCGCTTCGCATTTGTTGCAATCCAGCGGTGATTTACGCGCGGTGCAGGAAATGCTGGGACATGCCAGCATCAGCACCACCCAGGTTTATACCCATCTCGATTTTCAGCATTTGGCGAAGGTATACGATGCAGCGCATCCGCGCGCGAAGAAGAAGAGCTGAAACACGCTTTTCCCGCGAATCAGCGTTATAATTCCTGCTCCCCAACGATCTCGAACTAATCCTATGCAACAACATCGCGGCACCACCATACTTTCCGCGCGGCGCGGTACAACAGTCGCACTGGGCGGCGATGGCCAGGTGACTCTGGGTGCGATCGTCGCCAAGGCCAGCGCGCGCAAGGTGCGCCGGCTATACCATGAAAAAATTCTTGCCGGATTTGCCGGAGGCACTGCCGATGCCTTCACTTTGTTTGAGCGCTTTGAAGGCAAACTGGAAAAGCACCAGGGACATCTGATGCGCTCGGCAGTGGAGTTGGCCAAGGATTGGCGCACCGACCGTATCTTGCGGCGGCTGGAAGCGATGCTGATCGTGGCCGACCGCGAAACCACGCTCATCATCACCGGCTCAGGCGACGTGATTGAGCCCGAATTGGGGCTGGCCGCCATCGGTAGCGGCGGTCCTTACGCCCATTCCGCCGCACGTGCGCTGCTGGAAAATACCAGCCAGACGCCACTGGAAATCGTCAAGAATGCGCTCACCATTGCGGGCGACTTGTGCATCTACACCAACCAGAATCACATCATCGAGGTTCTGGAGTAACGCGTCACCATCCACTCCCCACACCATGTCCCAAATGACCCCACAAGAAATCGTCCAGGAACTGGACAAGCACATCATTGGTCAGGACGCTGCCAAGCGCGCCGTGGCCATTGCGCTCAGGAACCGTTGGCGCAGGCAGCAGGTAGCGGACCCGCTGCGGCAGGAGATCACGCCGAAGAATATCCTGATGATCGGCCCTACAGGTGTTGGCAAGACCGAGATTGCGCGCCGTCTGGCGAAACTGGCCGATGCACCGTTCATCAAGGTGGAGGCGACCAAATTCACCGAAGTGGGTTATGTCGGCCGCGATGTGGATTCGATCATTCGCGATCTGGTGGAATCCGCCATCAAGCAATCACGCGAGCAGGAGACCGCCAAAATGCGTACCCGTGCCGAGGATCAGGCGGAAGAGCGCATCCTCGATGTGCTGCTGCCGCCTGCGCGGGAGTTGGGTTTGACCACGGAAGCCGGGGAGCGCGACAATGCCACCCGGCAGAAATTTCGCAAGAAATTGCGCGAAGGCGAACTCGACGACAAGGAAATAGAAATCGAGCTGGCGGCAGCGCATGCCGCTCACATGGAGATCTTCGCCCCGCCGGGGATGGAGGAACTCACCACCCAGATTCAGGGCATGTTCCAGAACATGGGTGCAGAGAGAAAGAAAACCCGCAAGCTGAAAATCCGCGAGGCGCTGAAACTCCTCAGCGATGAAGAAGCCGCCAAGCTGGTCAATGACGAAGAGCTGAAGCTGCGCGCAGTGCAGAATGTCGAGCAGAACGGCATCGTGTTCCTGGACGAGATCGACAAAATCACCAGCCGTTCCGAAACTTCTGGTGCGGATGTGTCGCGCCAGGGTGTGCAGCGCGACTTGCTGCCGCTGGTGGAAGGCACCACCGTTTCCACCAAGTACGGCATGATCAAGACCGATCACATCCTGTTTATTGCCAGCGGCGCATTCCATCTGGCCAAACCTTCCGACCTGATCCCGGAATTGCAGGGGCGCTTTCCGATTCGCGTCGAACTGGCCAGCCTCAGTGCCGATGATTTCATCCAGATCCTCACCAATACCGATGCCTGTCTGACGCGTCAATACGAAGCGCTGCTCGAAACTGAAGGGGTTAAACTCAAGTTCGCGCCCGACGCGATCAAGCGCCTGGCGGAGATTGCTTTTGCGGTCAACGAGAAAACCGAGAATATCGGCGCAAGGCGGCTCCATACCGTGATGGAAAAACTGCTGGAAGATGTTTCATTCGACGCGGCAAAACACCGCGGTGATACCGTCGCGATCGATGCCGCTTACGTGGATGTGCGGCTCAAGGATCTGTCCCAGAGCGAGGATCTGGCGCGCTACGTGCTGTAGGACAGCGGAATAGTACGCAATCTGTTATAATCCCCATCTGCGGCGTTAGCTCCACGTCTTCGCGCCGCCCATCCTGTTTTTCTTTAGGCTGCCTGGATCAATCCGAAGTTTTAGCAAAATCCGGATTCATAGAGGCATCCTTCATTCATCTGCCTAAGACTGGCGTTCCGTAACCGGGACGACAGGCCGATGCCACCCCCTTGGAGTTTTATGTCTTTTGCTAATTTCGGCTTGTCCGATGAAATCATTCGTGCCGTCACTGAACGTGGCTACACCATTCCCACCCCGATCCAGTTGCAGGCAATTCCTGCGGTACTAGCCGGCGGCGATCTGCTGGCCGGCGCGCAAACCGGTACCGGCAAGACCGCCGGTTTTACCCTGCCCATTCTGCACCGCTTATCCGACAAGAGCGTCAAGGGGCCGTCCAGCGGACGCCCGCCGATACGTGCGCTGATTCTCGTCCCCACCCGCGAACTCGCGGCACAGGTGGAAGAGAGCGTGCGTGATTACGGCAAATACCTGAAGCTGAGCTCGATGATCATGATCGGCGGAGTCAACATCAATCCGCAGATCACCCGACTGAAAAGCCGGGTGGATATTCTGGTCGCCACCCCGGGGCGTCTGCTGGACCACGTGCAGCAAAAAACCCTCGACTTGTCGCACGTTGAAATTCTCGTGCTGGACGAAGCCGACCGCATGCTCGACATGGGCTTCATCCGCGACATCAGGAAAATACTCGCGCTGCTGCCCAGGCAGCGGCAGAACCTGTTGTTCTCCGCCACTCTGTCGGACGAGATCCAGATACTGGCAGACAATCTGCTCAACAAGCCGGTGATGATCGAAGTGGCGCGCCGCAATGCGACCGCCGACAAGGTGACGCACGTGGTGCACCCGGTGGATCGTGAACGCAAGCGCGACCTGCTTGCGCATCTGATCAAACAGCACCGCTGGCAACAGGTGCTGGTGTTCACCCGCACCAAACACGGTGCCAACAAGCTGGCTGAGTATCTGGTCGCAAGCGGCATTCCATCGCTCGCCATCCACGGCAATAAGAGTCAGGCGGCACGCACCCGGGCGCTGGCGGAATTCAAGACCGGCACACTGCCAGTGCTGGTGGCAACGGATATTGCTGCACGTGGCATCGACATCAGCGAACTGCCGCATGTGGTCAACTTCGAGCTGCCCAATGTGGCGGAGGATTATGTCCATCGCATCGGCCGCACTGGCCGCGCGGGAGCGGAAGGCGATGCGGTGTCGTTGGTGTGCGTGGATGAACGCAAGCTGCTGAGCGACATCGAGCGGCTGATCAAACGTGACTTGCCCAGCAAGGTTGTCGCCGGTTTTGAGCCCGACCCGCGCATCAAGGCCGAGCCGATAATCAATGGGCGCAGCGGCGGGCCGCGCGGCGCATCATCCTCACGCAGCCAGCCCAGCGGGCGCACGGGCGCCAAGCCGGCAGGCAAACGGCCGACGGGATTTTCACGCTCGGCTACCGGCAACGGATCCGCGCTGCACCGCTCCGGCGGGCGCGGGCGTTAGGAGTTACACAAACTGCCCGGCGGCATAGCCCGACGCCCACGCCCACTGGAAATTGAATCCGCCCAGGTGTCCGGTCACATCGACCACCTCGCCGATGAAATAGAGTCCGGGCACTTTCTTCGCCTGCATGGTCTTGGATGACAGCTCACGCGTATCCACTCCGCCCAGCGTCACTTCCGCTTTTTTGTAGCCCACGGTACCGCTGGGCGTAACTTGCCAGTCGTGCAGCTGCGCCGCAATCTGCTGTAGTTCGCGCTCACTGTAGTGCTGCAGCGGCTTGAGCGGCTGCACCGCTGCGATGGTCTCGCTCCAGGCTTGGGCGAAGCGTCTGGGCAGATATTGCGCGAGCAGATTGGGCAGCAAGCTGGCGCTATGCCGGTGAGCGAGTAGCAACGCGGTCGCGTCCAGATCCGGCAACAGGTCGATATGGATGACATCACCGGGCTGCCAGTAGGAAGAAATCTGCAATATCGCCGGGCCGCTCAAGCCACGATGCGTGATCAATATATTTTCACGGAAATGTCTACCGTTACAAGAGCCCGCGGCGTCCAGCGACACCCCCGGCAGATCGGTAAAACAGGCCAGTTGCTCCGGTGCAAACGTCAGCGGCACCAGCGCCGGACGCAAAGGAGTTACCGCAATGCCGAATTGCTCGGCGACACGGTAACCGAAAGGACTGGCGCCGATTTGCGGAATGGACAGGCCGCCAGTTGCGATCACCAGTGCATCGGTCACTATGCTGCCGCGGTCGGTTTCCAGCACAAATTTACCGCTGCTATCAGCATCTGGCTTGGCAGGATTGATGCTCTGCACCCGGCACGGCATTTGCCATTCCACGCCCGCCGCAGCACACTCTTGTCGCAGCAGGTCGATGATCTGCTGCGAACTGTCATCGCAAAATAGTTGCCCCAATTTCTTTTCGTGATAGCGGATGCCATGCTTTTCCACCAGCGCGATAAAGTCCTGCGGGGTGAAGCGTGCCAGTGCAGAACGGCAGAAATGCGGATTGTGCGACAGGAAATTTTCCGGCCCGGCATGGCGATTGGTGAAATTGCAGTGTCCGCCGCCGGAAATGCGAATTTTTTCCGCGAGCCGGGTCGCATGATCCAGCAGCAGCACCGCACGACCGCGCTTGCCTGCCTCCAGCGCGCACATCATGCCCGCGGCCCCGGCACCGATCACGACCACATCTTTTGTTAATTTCATTTTGTGCTTTGCTGTAATTTGTTGTGGTGATCGCGCTGACGAAACTGGCGAGCGTAACTTATCCCAACCCCGCTATAATAGCGGCTGTATAAACAATCTGCTGCCATGACATAACCATGACCCGGCCAGCCCAGCCCAACTTCAAATCCCATTTAAGCGAAATCCTGCAACATGCTTTGCGTGAAATCGCACCAGCAGAGCAGGATGTGAGCATCGAATTTGCGCGCCCCAAACAAGCCAGTCACGGCGATTATTCCTGCAATCTGGCAATGCAATTGGCCAAACCGCTGCGCCAGAGTCCGCGCGATGTCGCTGCTTTGTTGATCAAGGCGATGCCCGCTTCACCCCATCTGGAAAAAATAGAGATCGCAGGCGCGGGCTTCATCAATCTATTCCTCAAGACTTCCGCCAAGCAACAGTTTCCGCGCCATGTGCTGGAGAGTGGCAGCAAATTCGGCCACAGCGACAGCGGTACGGGTAAAAAAATTCAGGTGGAATTCGTTTCGGCCAATCCCACCGGGCCGCTGCATGTCGGCCACGGCCGTGGTGCAGCATTTGGCGCGAGCCTGGCCAATGTGCTGGCCGCCGCCGGCTTTACCGTCGAGCGCGAATACTATATCAACGACGCGGGACGGCAGATGGATATTCTGGCGCTCTCCACCTGGCTGCGCTATCTGGAACTAAATGATGCCGTCATCGCTTTTCCCAGCAACGCCTACCAAGGCGAGTATGTGCGCGACATGGCGCGACTGATTCACAAGGCACACGGCAACCGCTACCTGCACCAGCCCGATCTGCTGTTTGCGGATCTGCCACCGGCGGAGACCGATGGTGCTGGCGAGGCGCAGCTTGACAGCCTGATCGCCAACGCCAAGAAGCTGCTGGGGCAGGATTATGCCTACATCCACAATTTCGTCCTCACCGAGCAACTGGGCGACTGTCGCAACGACCTGATGGAATTCGGCGTGGTGTTCGATACCTGGTTTTCGGAACAATCGCTGTTCGACGGTGGCCGGGTGGCGCACGTGGTGCAATTGCTCGAGCAGAAAAATTATCTGTATCAGCAGGACGGCGCCATGTGGTTCCGCTCGTCCGATTTCGGCGACGAAAAAGACCGAGTGGTGCGGCGCGAGAACGGCGAATTCACTTATTTTGCTTCCGACATCGCCTATCACCTCAACAAATTCGAGCGCGGCTTCGAGCGCGTCATCGACGTGTGGGGCGCTGACCACCACGGTTATATCCCGCGGGTGAAAGGCGCGCTGCAGGCACTGGCACTGGACCCGGCGAAACTCGAAATTGCTCTGGTGCAGTTTGCGGTGCTCTACCGCGATGGCAAGAAAGCTTCCATGTCCACCCGCTCGGGCGCATTTGTCACACTGCGGGAGTTGCGCCAGGAAGTGGGCAACGATGCGGCGCGATTCTTTTATGTACTGCGCAAGAGCGACCAGCATCTGGATTTCGATCTGGACCTGGCCAAATCGCAGAGCAACGAAAACCCGGTGTATTACGTGCAATATGCCCACGCGCGCGTCTGCAGCGTGCTGGAGCAGTGGGGCGAAGACCCGGCGCCGCTGGTCACGGCCGATACCAGTCTGCTCACCAGTCCGGCGGAACTCGCGCTGCTGCAGCGGCTGATCGATTATCCCGAGACACTGGATGCGGCAGCAAAAGAACTTTCCCCTCACCTGATCGCGTTCTATCTGCGGGAACTGGCGGCCGAATTTCACAGTTACTATAATGCAACTCGCTTCCTCGTGCCGGAAGTGCCATTGCGGCTTGCGCGCCTGGCGCTGATTGCGGCAATACGGCAGGTGCTGGTGAACGGACTGACGCTGTTGGGCGTGAGCGCGCCCGACAAGATGTAAGCAGGCAGACAAACTCCATAAAGGATTTTCATGAGTCGGGATTACAAAGCTCAGTCCAATTCCAAAGCCTCCGGCAAAAGCGGCGGCTCGCTGATGCTGGGATTGTTTATCGGTTATGCATTGGGGCTGATCAGCGCCATGGCCATCTGGATGTACATCAGCCAGACACCCAGCCCGTTCATTGCCCAGGACAAGCCCGCCGACAGCGCGGTGAAAAGCGATCTGAGTCTGGTACCGAAGGGCGGGCCGGCAGTCGGCAAAGATGATAAATCGGCCCAGACCGAGGATGGCAAGCCGCGCTTCGAGTTTTACAAAATCCTGCCGGGCGCCGAGGAACCGGTCACCGGGCAGCAGCTGCAGCAGGCGGCACCACAGCCTTCGTCCAAGGACAGCTATTTTATTCAGGCGGGATCGTTCCAGAGTGCCGAGGATGCGGAGAACCTGAAAGCGAAACTCGCGATGATGGGGGTGGAAGCGTCGGTCCAGGCTGTTGATCTGGCGGACAAGGGCATCTGGCACAGGGTGCGTGTGGGGCCTGTTGCAGACACTGCCGAAATCAGCCGGGTGCGCGCTTCCCTGCAACAAAATGGCATTCAGACCAGCTTGGTCAAAGCGCACGAAGGGGCGCAGTAATCCGCCTTCAACTCTTATCGCGAGGAAAAAATGAAGCCGATGCGTTTTCTTACGATCCTGCTGTTATCTGCCGGCCTGGGGCTGGCCGCTGTTTCCGCTGCCCGTGCCCAGATCGTTGAAGGGCGTGACTACACTGTCCTGCCAGAACCCCGGCCGACGGAAAGTGGCAAGAACATCGAGGTGCTCGAATTTTTCTGGTATGGCTGCCCGCACTGCTACGACCTGCATCCGCTCATCAAGGCCTGGCAGAAAAAAATGCCGAAGGACGTGAGCTTCCGTTACGTTCCGGCGGTATTCCGCGCCAACTGGATTACCGGCACCAAAACCTTCTATGCGCTGGAAGCCCTGGGCGTGAGGGACACGCTGCACGATAAAGTTTACGACGCTATTCATCTCGACAAGATCGACCTGAGCAAGGAAGACGTATTGTTCGACTGGATGGCGAAACAGGGGATGGAGCGGCAGAAGTTCGTCGACGCCTACAACTCCTTCTCGGTGCAGAGCCAGACAACCCGTTCTACGCAGATGTCCAAGGATTACAACCTCTCCGGCGTCCCCGCATTGGTGGTGAACGGCAGGTATCTGACCAGCGGCAAGATGGGTGGCACGCCGCAAGACACCATCCGGACACTGGAAGAACTGATCGTGAAAGTGCGCAAGGAGAGGGCGAAGAAATAGCATGGCGTTGATTCCGCCATGCCTGCCAATCGCCTGATACTGCCAAAATGCCGCTAACAGTCCTGATCAGCGGCGCCTCCAGCGGTCTGGGCAGAGCCTTGGCGCTGCATTACGCAAAACAGGGTGCGATCCTGGGATTGATTGCACGGCGCAGGGAGTTGCTGCAGGAACTTGTGCAGGAAATTCCCGACGCAGCCGTTTACGTCGCCGATGTGCGTGATGCTATTGCCATGCAGGCCGTTGCGCAGGATTTCATCCAGCATCACGGCCACCCGGATATCGTCATCGCCAACGCCGGCATCAGTCGCGGCACGCTCACCGAATACGCCGAAGACAGCGAGGTTTTCGCGGACATCCTCGCCACCAACGTCAACGGCATGCTCAACATCTTCCAGCCGTTCATCAACGCCATGCGCACCGCCGGGCGCGGCAGTCTGGTCGGGATCGCCAGCGTCGCGGGCTATCGCGGTCTTCCCGGTGGAGGCGCTTACTCCGCTTCCAAGGCAGCCGCCATCGCCTATCTGGAAAGTCTGCGGGTGGAAATGCACGGCAGCGGCGTGTCCGTCATCACCATTTGCCCCGGCTACATCACCACGCCGATGACGGCAAACAATCCTTTCTACATGCCTTTCATTTTGTCGGCGGAAGCCATGGCCGAGAAAATCGTCCGCATCATCGAGCGCAGAAAACTGTACACCGTGATCCCGTGGCAAATGGCCATCGTCGCGCGGGTGCTGAGATTGCTCCCCAATTTTCTCTACGACCGCCTGTTCGCCAATGCACCGCGCAAACCGCGCTGATCGGCATCTTTTTTCCATCGAGCGTTCGCGTTGAGTAGCGCGACCAAGGAGCAAAGCAACACTTGCAAGCATCCATTTCCGAGCACGCTGCTAGTCGCTAGTCGAGGCGGCGCAATTGCAGCCGGCTTGCCAGTTCGGACAAATCTGGGTACTGGGAATTATCAATACCTTGCCTTAACTCACTCCCTGACCAAGGCACGAACTGGGGTCCTACGGATCAATGCTTCCACAGTCTGTTTTCAACCTCCGCGACCGGCAGCGGCTCGTCGAAATAAAACCCCTGGAATCGGACGCATCCCTGCCGGGTCAGGAAAGTGAGCTGCTCCTCGGTTTCCACACCCTCGGCGATTACTCCTATCTTCAGGCTGTGAGCCATGGCAATGATGGCCGCGATAATGGCAGCATCGTTCGGATCGGTGGTAATGTCGCGTACAAATGAGAGGTCGATCTTTAGCGTATTGATCGGATAACGTTTGAGATAGCTCAAACTGGAGTAGCCGGTGCCAAAATCATCAACCGAAATCTCCAGTCCCAGTGCGCTGAGTTGATGCAGTGTCTTGATCGTTTCCTCGACGTTTTCCACCAGCATGCTTTCAGTGATTTCCAGAACCAGGCAGCTTGCCTCCACACCCGTTTCATGCAGAATGCGCATAATGTCAGCCGCCAGTGTTTTCTGCTGGAATTGCCTGGCGGAGAAATTGATCGCCAGTTTCGGTACCTCATAGCCCCGCTCTTGCCATGCCCTTATCTGCAAGCATGTTTGCCGCAGTACCCATTCCCCGATCGGCACGATAAATCCGATCTCTTCAGCCAGCGGGATGAACTTCAATGGCAGGATCAATCCATGCCTGGGATGCTGCCAGCGTAACAGTACTTCCATGCTGGTTAGCTTGCCGCCGGGCATGTCAATTACTGGCTGGAAATATAGCAGCAGTTCGTTGTGCTCCAATGTGTGGCGCAGATCCACGCTTAAGGCGTGCCTTTCCGTCGCCCGTCGATTCATTTCCGATGCAAAGAACTGATAGTTGTTGCGGCCCTTCTCCTTGGCGTGATACATGGCAATATCGCTGTTCTTCAGCAGCGTGCCCACCTCTCCCCCATCAGATGGAAACAGGGCAATGCCGATACTGCCGCCGATATGCAGCTCCTCGCCGTTGATCTGGAAAGGCTGGGTCAATATGTCCAACATCTTCTGCGCCACCGCTTCCGCATCCTCGGCGCCTGCAATGTTTGGCAGCAGCACGATGAACTCGTCGCCGCCCTGGCGCGCCACCGTATCTTCACTGCGCATGCTTGCGGCAAGCCGCGCCGCAACTTCCTTCAACAGCAGATCGCCGACAGCGTGTCCCAGCGAGTCGTTGATGATCTTGAAATGATCGAGGTCAATAAACAGCACGGCAGCCTGCTCCTGGCTGCGAAGACTACGTGCGATCGCCTGGGAAATGCGGTCCTGCAGTAAATGCCGGTTGGGCAGACGGGTCAGCATATCGTGGGTTGCCATCTCCACAATACGCTGCTCAGCCTGTTTGCGCTCCGTCACGTTGCGGAAAATACCGCGTACAGCCACTGGCTGGCCATGCTCGAAGCCTACTGTCACATGGCCTTCCACTGCAATAACGCTCCCATCCTTCATCTGGAAGGCGGTTTCCACTACCCCATCGCCTTCACCCGCAATAAGCCGCTGAAGCAGTTCACCGCAGTGCTCACGGAAATCGGCATGAATGACATCAAAGATGTTTAGCCCCACCAATTCTTCCGCGGAGTAACCGAGCGTTTCGCGCCAGGCGCGGTTCACAAAAAGAATGCGGCCATCCGGAGTGACGCTTTGAATGAGATCGCTCGTACTATCAAACAGACCGCGAAACTGCGCTTCGCTCTCATGTAGCGCAAATTCAGTCTGTTTGCGCTCGGTAATGTCGATGGTCATGCAAATCAGATACAGTGGCTTTCCAGATGCGTCATAGATAGGCTTCTTGAATGTATGACCAGAGCGATTCTGCCCAAGTGTGGCATTCCAGATTGTTTCTTCAAAATCAATCTGGCTACCAACCACGAATACTTCTTGATCCTTGGCGAGAAATTGCTTCATCTGCTCAGGTGGGAAAAATTGACCGGCATCCGTTCCGTGCAGGTCTCGAAAATTCAGGCCCCATTGCATTTCGCAAGCTTTGTTCATCGCCAAGAATTTACTCTCGGCATCTTTTATAAAGATAGCTATAGGCAAGATATCTATCAATTCTTGCATTCTTTGTACGTCATCAAAAAATGGAAAATGTGCGATCATTTTTACTTAATCTTGTTGTTACGATAGTCATCACAGCTAAAATTGCTGCATCAGGATCCAATAAAGATTTGATTGGACAGCTTGTTGAGAATAGTAATTAGAGTGTCATTATATGTTGCCAGACGACCTGATTAAAACGGTAGCTCACGCTGATGTTGCCCCCCGTTCAAGTAACACGGGGGCCACAAATAGCTTTGGTTTGTAGATTATAGCCACATTAATACATTAATGACGTCAGGATTAAGAATGTCCAGGCGCCTTAGGTTTAAACTGTTATCTTGTTCGAGCCCGAACCGGGGAGCCAATCTGACTCGAGTCCTGATGTGGCAATTGAAACCCTTGAACTGGCGCACGAAGGCATTGAGCCGGCTTAGCCACGATCCAGACCGAATCCGGATTCAACGAACCGCAATTCGCATAGCAGCAATCTGCTATAGCAGCCTGTTCAATTCAATAGATCTGTTCCATGACCGTTTTCAGCGCGAAGTCTAGTATATGACCTGAGTCAAACGGTCGGTGATCGCATGCAAGGCGACGCGAGATGTGAATCTGCAAACAGTTCATGGGCGCATCAATGAAAAATTTCAGGAAAGAAAAGCGGCTTCTTGCTACGTATTCTGTGAAGCTGGGAAATGTGAGGGGCATTACGCGCGACATCAGCCCATCGGGGATGTATATTGAAGCGGACATGTCGGATGTGCCTTACGCATCTGGAAGCAAGATCAATCCAACGATAAGGCTCAACGGTCCGCGAGGCAAACTGATGCTCATGTGTGACGGAGAGATTGTGCGTATCGAGTCTCGCGACAGCGAAGTGGGCGTAGCGGTGAAGATTGTTAAAACCGTGATGGCGCCGGGGTGCGCAAGCGGAATCGCCGGCACGAGATGTTCTTCAGCACCCCGTCACTAACCCTCCCTCACGCTGATCACGCGACCCAAGAAACAATCAGGACAGATCACAGGTTTATTGATGGCGCGATGGTGGCCTTCAGAGCATGGCCGACAGCAGCCAATGAACAGTGTCTTTCCCGCAAGGAAGCGTTCCTGCTACGGCAACATTCTTTAAATCGTATTATGATATTTATTAGGGCACCGGCGTAGATTATGGTTCGATGCTGTGATTCACTGCCAAGTTGGGAATGGTGTAGATCAAGGCGACGCTAGCTGCCACTGCTCCGCTGCATGTGAGAGCTATCCCTTGACTCGAGATTGTCTTGACTGAGGAGCTCATTTCAGCGTTGACTGTTCTCCTCTGATCAATACGCAAAACTGGACAAGAACACTATATCCGCCATGAGTGTCATGCGCCGCATCCGTACCTACCATGCTGTTCAGGCGATCTTGGCGATTTTGTCCTTTGTGACAGGCGAGCTCGGGGTGATTCACGCTTGGCTTGGCTATGGCGTAGCGGTAGTCATCGTGTTCCGATTGCTCTGGGTGCTGAGCGGAGAACGTCAACTCGGCTTGACGCGCTTTCATCCCTCGTTCGAAGGGCTGAACGTGGGAAATTTCCTGGCTCACCCGGCCATAAGCAAGGCTCTAATGCTGGGGATCGCGCTGTCTTTGATCGGCGCCACGCTAACAGGGATTGCTCTGGATCAAGGCAAAGCTCTTGGTGCCACGGCTGCTGCTGAAGTAATCGCACCGGCCTATGCTGATGGGAACGAAAAAAAGTATGTGCAGCGGAATGATAAAGGGGGGCGCGAGGATGAACAGGATGGCTTTGTCGAGGAGGCTCATGAAGCCCTGTCGAATCTGATGATGTTTTTTATTGCCATGCATATCACGTATATCGTCCTGTTCAGATGGCCGCTGGCGAAGTTCATGCTGTTCATTTCAAAAGATAGAGCAGCCAAAACCAAGTAGGCCACAGCTTGCCGATCACGATCCAGGCAAGCAGGGGATCGGCAATGGTCCCGGCATCCACGCTAATTGCGAGAAGCTGCTCTACTTACATAATATGATTTATAAAATTGGGAATACTCGGCAGCGATGAATCCGGAACACTTGCAGCTATTGGTTACCCAAGTCATGCCTTACGGCAAATACAAAGGCCATCTGATAGCTGATTTGCCGGGGAGATACCTTAACTGGTTTGCTCGCAAAGGGTTTCCTCCCGGCGAAATCGGCAATCTACTGGCGTTGATGCAAGAGCTGGATCACAATGGACTTGCATCTCTGTTAGAGCCGCTCCGAAAACGCTGACACAAGCGCGAAATGCCACAGCGCTGCTGGCGCGCGCGAAATCTGGCCAGCGTTCAGCTCATCCTCTGCTTTTTCCTGTATATTCCGTGTGTTCCGTGTTATTGGTTGCTTTCAGGATGAACGGAAAAACAGGAGCGCAGTGCGATACCGATGAAACCCCCCAAAAGAATTGAACCGCTGATCCAGGATGGCCTGGTCGATGAGGTCATCCGTCAGTTGATGAGCGGCAAGGAAGCCGCGGTTTTCGTGGTGCGCTGCGGAGAAGAGATACGTTGCGCGAAAGTTTACAAAGAGGCCAACAAGCGCAGTTTCCGCCAGAGTACGGATTACACCGAAGGCCGCAAAGTGAAAAACAGCCGTCGTGCGCGCGCCATGGAAAAAGGTACCAGCTATGGACGCAAAGCGCAGGAAGAGGCCTGGCAAAACGCCGAGGTGGCCGCTTTGTACCGGCTCGCCGCAGCGGGTGTGCGCGTGCCCAAGCCGTATAACTTCCATGAGGGGGTGCTGCTGATGGAGCTGGTGACCGACAACGAGGGTAACGCCGCGCCGCGGCTCAACGATCTGTTGCTCACTGCCGAGCTGGCCCGCGAATACCACCACATATTGATCACGCAGGTGGTGCGCATGCTCTGCGCCGGGATCGTGCACGGCGATCTGTCCGAATACAACGTGCTGGTCGACAGTGAAGGGCCTGTCATCATCGATCTGCCCCAAGCTATAGACGCAGCTGCCAACAACCAGGCCTGCAAAATGCTGCTGCGGGATGTCGAGAACTTGGCTACGTACTTTGGCCGCTTTGCGCCCGAGTTGCTGACCACCGACTATGGCATGGAGATATGGTCGCTCTACCAGAGCAGCCAGTTGCGCCCGGAGAGTGTTCTGACCGGGTGTTTCGAGCGTGTCGAGAAGCCGGTCGACATGAACGGCGTCATGCGTGAAATCAACGATACGCTCAAGGAAGAAGAGGCGCGGCAACTTTATCGCGCCTCAATGGCACGTTAGCCAATCTGCTTCAGACGATAGCGCCATCCACATAGAGCCACCGCCCCGCCTCGCGCACGAAGCGGCTGATTTCATGCAGGCGATGTGCGCGTCCTCCCACCTTGTGGCGCGCCACAAATTCCACCACCGCCTGATCCGACTGCGGCTGTTCGTGGCGTTGCACTTGCAGTCCCAGCCATTGGCTGCGCGGTGCGCTGGCCAGTTCGAGGGCAGCCGGACGTGTGCTGTGATGCCAGGTCGCCAGCAGGTAATCTTCGCGCCCGAGTGTGTAGGCGGTGTAGCGCGAACGCATCAATGCTTCTGCAGTGGCAGCAGCTTCGCCGCCGTCCAGATAGCGGCCGCAGCAGCTGGCGTATTCCTTGTTGCTGCCTCCGCAAGGACAAAGGATCGTTTTCGTATCCATATAAAAGACTCGGTTGAGCCGTGCACCTACAGTGCCTGCCACAGCGGCGGTTCATCCATCAGTGCGATCTGTTCGCGCAATTCGAGGATGCGGTCCTGCCAATAGCGCTGGGTATTGAACCACGGGAACGCTTGCTTGAAAGCGGGGTCATCCCAGCGCTGCGCGAGCCACGCCGCATAATGGATCAGGCGCAGCGTGCGCAGTGCCTCGACCAGATGCAATTCGCGTTCGTCGAAATCGCAAAAATCCTCATACCCGGCCAGCACGTCGGTCAACTGCCGCACCATGTCGGCACGGTCGCCCGACAGCAGCATCCACAAATCCTGCACCGCTGGCCCCATGCGGCTGTCGTCAAAATCCACGAAGTGTGGACCTGCGTCCGTCCACAGCACATTGCCCACGTGGCAGTCGCCGTGCAGTCGCAAGGCGCGCACTTCACCCGCACGCGCAAAGCAGTGACGCACGCCGTCCAGTGCCTGATCCACCGCGGTGCGATAAGCTGCATCGAGATCAGCCGGAATGAATTCATGCGCCAGCAGATAATCGCGCGGCCGTTCACCGAAGCTGGCGATGTTCAGCGTGGGGCGTTCTTGAAACGGCTTGAGTGCGCCGACGGCGTGGATGCGCCCAAGAAAGCGGCCCATCCATTCCAGCGTGGAGCGGCCTTCCAGTTCGGGCGCACGGCCACCATGTTTGGGGAAAACAGCGAAGCGGAATCCCTCGAAACTGTGCAGCGTTTCCCCCTCCAGCACCAGCGCGGGCACGACCGGAATTTCGCACTCGACCAGTTCCTGCACGAAGGCGTGTTCTTCGAGTATGGCGGTATCCGTCCAGCGCCCGGGACGATAGAATTTCGCCACCAGCGGCGCACCTTCTTCCAGACCGATCTGATAGACGCGGTTCTCGTAGCTGTTGAGCGCCAGCAGGCGGCCATCGCTGCGGAAGCCTACGCTTTCCAGCGCGTTCAACACGCTATCGGGAGGGAGAGTGGAGAAGTCTTGTGGAGGCGGATTATTTGTTTTTATCACTGCTGATTACGCAAAATGCGGCTCTCTTTGTTTTTCGTCTTCCAACGAGCGGGCCTTCATGCTATCAGTTTTTGTCTTGTTGGGCGGCGGTCTAGTCCAAGCAGAAGCTGCGCTGGCGACTTGTGGCTGAGTGTCGAGTACAGTCGCTTCCTTTCCTGCTCAATCAGCAGGAAAGCATCACCAGATCCCGCGTGCAGAGCTTCGGGCTGGTAGCGAAGAAGCGAGTGCTCGTTTTCTCTTGATTATTTCATTCCGCATTTCATGGAATTGCTCCCGAATTTCATGTTCGATGAAAATCTTTCCCGCTAGTGGAGGAATCCAAACCTCCTGGGTGGTATCGGTATGGTAGATTATCCGAGTTTGGCCATCTTCATCGACCAGCTGCGTCGTGCCTTCCATTTTGCGCATGTTGCCGCTGATCATATGCGAACGGATTTTATCGAAGGGGGTCAACCGTATTTCCCGTGTTGACTCAAACGGGAAACTGATCGGGCCATACGTTGCGGAGCCGCGCTGAAAAACCTTCAGCGTGTTTCCAGAAATGCTGACTACCTTGCTCTCCTTCAGGTTGGAGACAAAACCAGCCATGTGTTCAAAGTCAGTCAGCACAGTCCAGACCTCCTGCCGGGTGGCCGGAACAAGCAAGATTAGATCAACAATCACGTTTTCCCCCGCGATTCGCACCTTAACTTCAATATCCTCATCTGGCCGTGGTTCTGCAAGTGCCACCGAGATAAATAGCACCGACCATATGAGTAGCAAGAAGGAGGTTTTTTTCATTGGCGGTCAGAAGAGTGAAGTTCCGTCGGTTTCCTGTCTTCCCGTCTTCCAACGGGCGGGGGGGAGGGCATGCTACCAGTTTTTATCTTGTTGGGCGATGAGCCAGTTCACCAGAAACCGGACTGGTGACTTGCAGCCGAGTGTCGAGTGCGGTCGCTTCAGGTCGAAGAACAGCCTTGATTATCTTTGGGGCCAGCCCCTTGCCATGACCGCCAGTGGCACAACTGAGTCATTCGGCTTGATCGATTTATGATACTGCGAGCGGTCAATCCAGCCGGGCTTTGATTTCGGCGACACGGGTTTCGCGTACCCGGGCGTTGATGGCAGGCGACAAGCAGGTGGGATCGGCAATGGTGCTGGCCAGTTCGGCGGCAATGGCCCCGGCATCCACGCTGCGGGCTGCATCGAATGCCAGGCGCAGAAGTTCAGCTTGGGGATAAGGTTTTTCGGCGTAGCCGGGGCGGCCATGAAAGTCGCACGCGCAAGCCTGCAGGAATTCCTCGAAGCGCTCCGGTTTGCGATAGGCATCCACCGCCTGCAGCATGTCGGTGATGGTGGTGGGGCGCAGTTCCGCCGCCCGGTGCACGTCGCCGTGATAGCGCGCCGCCAGCAATGCCAGATCACGTTCGTCGTTGGGGGTGCGGATGCGCTCGCTGAGATCCCTGACCAGTTGCACGCTGCGCGCTTCGTGGCCGATATGCCGCGGCCATTCCTGCGGCGGAGTGGTACCTTTGCCGAGGTCATGCGTGAGCGCGGCGAAGCGCACCGGCAGGGAATAATTCTGCGAGGCGGCATAGTCGATTACCAGCATGCTGTGCAAGCCGGTATCGATTTCCGGGTGATGCTGCGCTGGCTGCGGCACGCCGAACAAGGCATCCACTTCCGGCATGATGCGGGTGAGCGCGCCGCATTCGCGCAGCGCATAAAACATGCGCGACGGTTTGTGCTCCATCAGCCCGCGCGCAAATTCCTGCCACACCCGTTCCGGCACCAGCGCATCCACTTCGCCGTTGTGCACCATGTCGTTCATCAGCGCGAGCGTTTCCGGCGCAATACGAAAACCGAAGCGTGCGGCAAACCGCGCCGTGCGCAGCACCCGCACCGGGTCTTCGCTGAATGCCGGACTGACGTGGCGCAACAGGCCTGCTTCGAGGTCAGCCACGCCGTTAAACGGATCGATGATGTTGCCGTCCTGATCCTTGGCAATGGCATTGATGGTGAGGTCGCGCCGCGCCAGGTCCTCCTGCAGCGTGACTTCCGGCGCGGCATACACTTCAAAGCCCTTGTAGCCGCGGGAAATCTTGCGCTCGGTGCGCGCCAGCGCGTATTGCTCGTGACTCTGGGGATGGAGGAATACCGGGAAGTCCTTGCCCACCGGGCGGTAGCCGAGCCGCGCCATCTCCTCCGGGGTGGAGCCGACGACGACGTAATCATGGTCCTTGACCGGCAGACTCAGCAGTTCGTCGCGAACTGAGCCGCCCACTAAATAGGTTTTCATTGCATGGCTGTTTATCGTCCCGCCCGATCGCGGAAACGATTATACCGCTCGCGCGGCAGCTGGTGCGCCAGATAGAGAGGGGCTACTTCTTCCAGCGGGGTCGGGCGGATGCCGAATACCGCCGCGAGGTTGCTGCTGCCCGCGCAGTCGCACACGCTGTCCACTTGCATCGAACGATAATTGTCGCGGGTGATGAGCTTGCCCGGCAGCCATTCCATCAGCAGTGCCTGCAGATAGGACAGGCTGTCATTCAGGCCGATGACGGTGAGGTCATGGCCGGTAATCTGCGCCACATATTCCACCAGTTGCCGCAAGCTGTAGACTTTGGGCCCGCACAGGTCGTAACCCTGGCCGAAAGTGGCCGGGTTGGAAAGGCTGGCCACAAACGCCTGCGCCACATTCTCCACGAACACCGGCTGGAACTTCGCGTTGGGGGATGCCAGCGGCAGCAGCGGCAGGCGCTGCGCCAGCCGGGCAAACAGGTTGAGAAAGGAATCCCCCGGGCCGAAGATGACCGATGGCCTGAAAACAGTCGTCTGCAAATCCGACGCCAGCACGATGTTTTCGCCGGCACCCTTGGAGCGCAGATAAGCGCTGGGGCCGCCGGGATCGGCATGAAGCGCGCTCATATGCAGCAGCCGTGTGACGCCGTTGCGCTGGCATGCCGCCACGATCTTGCGTGGCAGCTCCACATGCGCGGCAGCAAAATCACCATGCAGTATGCCCACCAGGTTGATGACCGCATCCATCCCGGTCAGCAAGCGGTCGAGTGCGGCATCGTCGTGAACATTGGCTTCCACCACACTTGCCGTCGGCAGCACCAACAACTGCCGTGCATGCTCGTAATGGCGGGTGGGAACACGCACGGAGATTTCCTCCGCGGTCAGCCAGTGGGCGATATGTCTGCCGACAAAACCGCTGCCGCCGATAATGCAGACGTTATTGATTTTCATGGTGCTCATTCTTCCTCTTCTGATAATTTGTTGGCAACCGATTTGGGCGCGACGGTGCCGAGGCGTTGCCGCAAAGTCTGCAGCCGATGGCCGAGGGTGCTGGCGTAATACATCGAGTTACTCAGGACTTTTTTCACGTAGTCGCGGGTTTCGCTGAAAGGGATAGTTTCGGCATAAATCGCGCCTTCCAGCGGCTTGGCATCGCGCCATTGCCGTGCGCGCCCAGGGCCGGCATTGTAGGCCGCCGAAGCCAGCAGCGGCTGGTTGTCGAGCGTGGTCAGCACATGCTTGAGGTAGTAAGTGCCCAATGCCAGATTGGTATTAACCTCATTGGCGAGGGCATGGTGGTAATTCTGCATGCTCATTTTCTTCGCTACCCATTTTGCGGTGGCTGGCATCAACTGCATCAGGCCCGTCGCTCCGGCACTGGATTTGGCATCGGTGATGAAGCGGCTCTCCTGGCGGATGAGGCCGTACACCCAGGCTTCATCCAGTTGCTGTTGCTGCAGGTGGCTTTGCAGCGCTTCGCGGTGGGGAGTGAGGAAGCGCAGACTGAAATCATGCAACTGCACGGTGCGGTCGGAGGTGCTGATGGCGCGGTCATAGATGCCGTTGCGCCGCGCCACTTCCGCCGCCGCCAGCAGGCGCCGGTCATCGAAACCGCGGATGCTCCAGTTCCATTCGCGCGTGCCTTCGAGCCGCAGACCCAGGCGATACAGCGCCAGCGCCCGCCGAATGCCGGGTAACTGCTGTATGGCGGCGATTTCCTGCGCCCCGGCTTTATAGGGCTCATCCGGGGTGCCGACCACCACCCCCAGCTCTTCTTCCGCCAGTTGACCGTAAAAATTATGTTCGCTGCTGAGCGGAGCGAGGAGCGCATTGGCTTCTGTAATTCTGCCTTTGGTTTTCAGTGCACGCGCCTTCCAGTAACGCCATACCCCTGCCTGCTGCTCTATAGCAGACATGGTTTCGATGCTTCTGAGCACCGTCTTCCAGTCGCCGGCGCGCAGCGCAGCGCGGGTTTGCCAGGCAAGCTGGGTATCCGAGAGGGGGTGCGCGGGGTGGGTGGCGGCTGCCTGCTTGAACCAGCCCAGCGCACGCGGATCAAGCCGGCGTGTTGCCTGACTTGCCAGGTGTCCGAGGAAATAGGATTGCTCCGCCGGGTCGAAGCGTTCGCGCACCTTGGGCCAGTAGGCAGAAGCCTGATCCGGGCCGTTGCGCAGCAAGCGCAGCAACGCGTACAGGGCAACTTCACGGTCGGTACGGGTCTTGGTCTCATGCCGGTGTTGTTCCAGATAGCGCAGCGGGTTCTTGGTGGCATCGTCCAGCTTGCGCTCATTGAGCGCCTGATCCTTCGGCAGGTAGCGGTTGATGTGCTTCGCCACACTCACGTTGCCTGCCTCGAGGGTCAGGCGCAGCCGCGTCCACACATCATCCGCTGTAAGCAAGCCAGCGGCAGCGAGCGCTTCGAACAGCGGAGTACAGTTTTTCGGCAAATCGTGCGTGCTAAACCACAGCGGACGGGCTTCGGTCAGCGCCGTGGTGTCGCTGGCAGCGAGGCGTTGCTGCAGGGAATAGCAAACGAGTTCGGCATCCTTGTTGATCAGAGCCGGGTATTCCGCAGTGAACAGATCCCAACGCTGTTTCTTGCCCAGGGTTTTCAGCCACTCGCCTTGCAGCCGGTCGGCAAGGAAACTGCCCTGGTGATGAGCAAGGAATTTCTTGACCGCATTGGCGTCTATATTTTCCAGTTGCAGGCTCAACTGGTAATAGGCCGCATACGGTTCCAGCACGTGGCCCTGCAAGCGGCGGGCGTAAGTTTCCAGGCGAGCGGAATTTCCTGCCTGGAATGCCTGGCGTGCGGCGATGAAATCGTCGTCCTGGCTGGCTGCGGATGTGCCGGTGAGAACCAGGAGCAAGAGGCCGGGTAAAAACTTTTTCATAGCCTGCTAATATTAGAATGATAAAGCAAAACGGGAATCCGGACGGCAAGCGGCCGCACTCAATTTTCGTTCCCTTGTTACTTTGACAATTTCATTCAGAGAATAGCACATCATGCCTTATATCAGCCTGAACCCCGCGACCAACAAGATCGTCAAAACCTACACCAGTTGGGACAGCCACCATCTCGCCGCTACGCTGGAGCAAGCTGACAGCGCCCAGCAAGTCTGGGCACAGACTACCTTCGCCGAGCGCACGGCGCAGATGAGCCGTGCCGCCACGCTGCTGCACGAGCGCGTAGCCGAGTACGGCAAACTGATGGCGATCGAGATGGGCAAGCCGCTGCGCGAGGCGTGCGCTGAAGTGGAGAAATGCGCGCTGATCTGCGATTACTACGCGGTGCATGCCCGGCATTTCCTGCAGGATGAGACGATACAGACCGATGCCGGCAAAAGCTATGTGTCGTATGAACCTCTTGGCGTCGTATTGGGCGTGATGCCGTGGAATTTTCCGTTCCTGCAGGTGATCCGTTTTTCTGCGCCTGCGCTGATGGCAGGCAACGGCTGCGTGTTGAAGCACTCTTCCAATGTGCCGCAATGCGCGCTGGCGCTGGAGCAGTTGTTTCGCGATGCAGGTTTTCCGCCCTATCTTTTCACTACACTCATGATCGAAGCCGCCGATGTGGCCGAAGCCATCGCCAGCCATCATGTGCATGCGGTGACGCTCACCGGCTCCGAAGCCGCCGGGCGCGCAGTCGCCGCCCACGCCGGCCAGCACCTGAAGAAATGTGTGCTGGAGTTGGGCGGATCGGATGCATTCATCGTGCTGAAAGATGCCGACCTGGAACTGGCCGCCACCAATGCGGTGAAATCACGTTTTCAGAACTGCGGCCAGTCATGCATCGCGGCCAAGCGCATCATTCCGGTCGCGGAAATCGCCGACGAGTTCATGTTCCTGTTCGTGGAAAAAACCACCGAGCTGAAAATGGGCGACCCGCTGAGTGAATTCACCCGGCTTGGCCCGCTGGCACGGCTTGATTTACGGGAAGAGCTGCACCAGCAGGTGACCGACTCGATTGCGCAAGGCGCACAGGCGATACTCGGCTGCAAGTCCATAGCAGGCGAAGGTGCGTTTTATCCGCCATCGATCCTCGACCGGGTAACGGCAAAAACCCGCGCCTATCACGAAGAGCTATTCGGCCCGGTGGCCGCCGTGATCCGCGCCGCAGATGAGGAGGAAGCCGTGCATATTGCCAACGACAGCCGCTTCGGCCTCGGTTCCAGCATCTGGAGCCGCGATTCGGAACGTGCGGAGAAAATCGCGCGGCAAATTCATGCCGGCAGCAGCTTCGTCAACGGCATGGTCAAATCCGACCCGCGCCTGCCTTTCGGCGGCATCAAGTCATCCGGCTTCGGCAGGGAACTGTCCTACCACGGCATTCGCGAATTCGTTAACGTGAAAGCGGTGTGGGTGCGCTAGATAATCGGCTTAATCTGAAGTGGAGAAGTGGCTGCCGGTTGGCAGAAACTGCGCCGGATTATTCTCATGTTGCTGGTCAGCACATTCTGTGCCACGCCCTCACAATTGCACAGCATTTGTGACTGTTGAATGATAGAGTCATTCCCCCTATGGTCTTGGTTTCGAAATCTCTGTCACAACCTCTTGATTATTCCGACGCACCTGGCAGGATAAGTCTGGACGCTGGAAACACAGGTTCCTAAACCCAGGAAAAATATTCTGCATCAATATCTCGGGCGTGGTGCAACACCCGAACAATCAGTAACCCATCCTCATCTGGCACATAGAAAATGATGTATGGCGTACGAGTCGAAAAGCTTCGCAGCCCATCGGCCAGTTCCGGGCGCACCCTGCCCATTTCAGGCTGAGCGGCCAGGAATGAAACCGTTGATTGAATTGAGTCCAGGGATTTATCTGCCGCAACCAGGTTATCTTCCGCAATAGTCAACCAAAGCTCCAGCAAATCGGCTTCTGCTGACTGGGTATAGCGGACGTGAGGCATCAGGCAGTTGTGCGGCGGGTTTTTAGCGACTGACGGCCTTGTTGCTTCAGACTTGCAAAATCAACCTCTTTTATACGTCCATTCTTTATATCGTCCAAACCCTTGGCAATATCCTGGCGTAAACCATCAAGCTTGGCCGTTTTAACCTGCTCATACGCTTCGAATAGCCGCAACGCCTCACGAATGACCTCGCTGGCGGAGCCATACATACCGGATTCAACGCGCTGACGAACGCGCGCTTCTAATTCGGGTGGCAAAGATACGTTCATGGACATGGCAATTCTCCCAAAGGAATACCAATAATAGTATGGCAGTTTATGCCATAGATTGCCAGTTTGGTGATAGCGCTCAGTACATCTTTTAGGTGTATCAGCTTATGACTGAATTTCACAAGAGGGGCTATCACTAAAAAAATCATAGCCAGAAAATTACTTGACCTTATTCCGCTTGGTGAAATTTCTATAGAAGAATTCATGAAACTAATGGGTGTCAGCATCAATGCGTTATCGAGAGCGGTCAGCGTGCTGCCCGACCGCATCAGCAAAATCGTCAACGGCAAGCGCTCGATTACTGCTGATACCGCCTTGCGACTTGGCAAGTATTTCGGCGTATCCCCGGAAATCTGGCTCGGCCTGCAGAGCAATTATGATCTTCGTATTGCGCAGCGCACCATCTGGTCAGAGATTGAACCGCTTGTCCACGCGCATGCCGCATAAGATGTAGCCGTAAAGAAATTCGAAGCTGACCCCCTTTAATTTGGTCAAATCCGATCCGTGCTTGCCTTTCGGCGGCATCAAGTCGTCCGGTTTCGGCAGGGAATTATCCTACCACGGCATCCTGACCTGCTGTCAATTTAGTACCACTTGCAGTGAGAGTTTTCCATAGTAAATCATTGCAGCAAACCAGGTTGGTTTTGTATGATTCTGGGTACTTTGGCTTGGGGCTTGGGGCGCGGGTGGCCTGTAACCCAATGAGCTATGCGGCCTGGTTTGGTTGTAGTGCTTAACCCATTGGCCCACGACAATCTGCGCTTCTCTGAGGCTGTAAAAGATTTCCCCATCGAGCAGTTCGTCTCTAAAGGTCCCATTGAAGCTTTCGCAGTAGCCGTTCTCCCAAGGGCTGCCGGGTTCTATGTAAGCGGTTTTCACCCCCACGCCTTGTAACCAGTTTCTGAGCTCCTTGGCAATGAACTCAGGCCCGTTGTCACTTCGTATGTACTGCGGAATGCCATGCAAGATCATCGCATGGGCCAGTTGCTCAATCACCTGGATTGAGCCAATGCGTCTGGCGCAGTGGATCGCCAAACACCTTCTGCTGAACTCATCAATCATGGTCAGCATCCTGATCTTGCCGCCATAGGCATCACGGATAAAGACGAAGTCATAACTCCAGACATGGTTAGGGCGGTTTGCCCGCAAGCGGATACAGCTGCCATCGTTTAGCCAGAGTCTGCCTCTAGGCGGCTGTTTCTGGGGCACCTTCAGTCCTTCCTCGCGCCAAATGCGGCCGACTTTACTGGGCGTAGCTTGACCCCAGTCGGCATTACGCATGAGTCCCGCAATCATGCGGTAGCCATACCGGCCATACATCGAGGCGAGGCGAATCACCTCGGCTCTAAACGGTTCCTCATCATCCCGAGGTAGGGGTATGTGTCGCCAAACGGTTCTGGATAGCCCTACCAAACTGCAGGCTAGACGCTCAGAGACGGTGAACTTGTCCATGAGCAGCTGCGCTGCATTTTTACGCCTGGCAGGGCTTAGAAGTTTCCCTTGATGACTTCCTGGAGCATCACTTCACGCAAGGA
>Ga0209253_10000836_pt1 | contig 26747 bp, 16 predicted proteins | sample FrelakmetBRP12BR_FD_187145 | JGI IMG/M metagenome (GOLD analysis project Ga0209253, IMG submission 187145) | Freshwater lake sediment microbial communities from the University of Notre Dame, USA, for methane emissions studies - BRP12 BR (SPAdes)... | ecosystem: Environmental > Aquatic >...
GTATCGGGTTGCTGGTAAATCAGCTTGCCGGTCTCCGAACCCGCCATTGGAGGCATGGGTTTTCCGTCGTAAGTGAGTAAATCCATCGAGGGATCGAAACCAATGAACTTTCCGTCGGTGACGGATACGTCCAGCATCGAGACCCGTTTCTTTTCGCCCCCAAGCCATTCAGCCTCAAGGGAGGCCCGATAATCGCCCATGGGCAGGTCGTGGACGCGCGTCTGCCAGATCCCGCCGGTTTCCTTCATCTGATAGGTCTTCCCGTTCACTCTGGCCCTAACCACGACTGTCCCTTCGCCAAGTTTCCGGGCTTGTTCATCGACGACAATGCACGCCAGCGGCACGCCTTCCTTACGCTGCCTTTGATCGGTCCGGATCACCGGCAGGGAGGAAATGACAGCGTCCTCCCCGGCCATGTGCAGCCTAAAGGTCGCGGACTTGGGTTTGTCCTGTGGTCCGACGATGGAAAACAGGAAATAGACATGGGCAAAATTGCCTTGGTAGCCCAGCGTCCTATAGATATGCCGCAGGTCCACCTCCAGTTTGCTGGCGCCGGTCTTCCAGTCGCAAATGTAGGAAGGTTTGCCTTCGCGTCCCTTGAGCACGACCATGAACCGCCAGGGCGCGGACACATCGGTGACTTCCAGAATAGCCTTCGGATGTTGTTCCAGGTTGAACTGGAAAGGCGACGTGCAGGCGTGTCCGATCGAGAGCTTCATGATCTCCGGATCAACCGTACCGGTAAAGAAAGGCAGCTTAACCCCCTCATCGGCAAGTGCCGCAGAGAAAGTGGTCGAGTTGTCAGCATTCTCCGTGATCGTTCCGCCACGCCAGCAGGAGGCCTGTTGCTTTCCGCTGAGCCACAACGACTCTCCACCGCTATAACAGATCGGAGGACCGTCAACGCCGTCCTTCTGTTCCAGCCAAACCATGGCACGGTTAAAGACCCAGGGATCCCTGATACCGGGAAAAGAATAATATTTGTCGGATCCGGGATAACATAAATATGGCGCATAGTCTGAATAGGGTGAAGCGTTGGTCGGAATACCAGGCAGACGTTTGGGAACATTGTCCGCCAGGTTGCAAGCCTGCACCATCAGTGTGACGAAGAGAAGTGAAAGATAGGTTTTCATATGAATCAACTTATTGCGCTCGGCGTGAGATCGCTGGTTGCGGAATCCGAATCAACCCGTCCCCCCTTCACGGTCAGACGGCTCACTGAGGACGGTTCGGACTCTGCGACCCTATAGGTCTTTCCGGGCAGTGCGGTAAACGAAATCTCAGATAGCGCGCCGGCTGGGTTGACGGATTTTATCGTTTCCCCGTCGCACTGAACCTGGATCTCCGCATTGATTTTGCCTGGAAAAACAACCTTGAATTCCCGCTGGAAAGCAGATTTCAACTCTACGGAAGTGTCGGTGGGATAGGTCACCTCCAGTTTCCCGAGTTTCAATTTCCGGCCCTTGGCATGCGGCGGGACCACGATCGTCCGGTAGTCCTCCTGAACGCCGTAATGAGTATTCACAAGCATGCTCCAGATGGCGACTCCCCAGCAGTAATCCTTTACCCCCAATACGGTTCCTTCGACACCGTTGTATCGTTCATAAGAATGACCGTCATATTTCTTCACCAGCTCAAGCATTTTGTCTGCCAGCTTTTTTGAAATATCATGATAACCATAACGATGGAGACCAAGTGCAATCAAATAATTGGTTGGAGGCCACATGTCTCCACGCCAAAATCCATCCGGTTTAAAGGTTGGTTCGTCCATTGCTGAAGTTGTTATGGGGTATTTACTCCAGAACAGCGATGGATCGGTTAACTGCCTGACCAATTCTCTGGCTTGTTCATCACTTGCCAGGCCTGCGGCCATAGTCAGAAACCCCTGCAGGGTGCGAATGCGGATTTTTTTGTCGGTATCCCGGTTCAGACTGTAGAAAAATTTCGTTTCCGGATCCCACATTTTTGTACGGATCGCCTCTGTCCGTTTGGCAAGGATACGCTCGTATTTCTCCATCATTTTGGTACGGCCGGTTCTTTTGCACATTTCGATCATAGCCCGCTCCGACATTGCCAGAAAGCTGGTTTGATCCACTCCTTCAATGTTGCCATACCACTCACCGCCGGTACCGCGTGTTGGATGTTTTGTTAGCTGGAGTTCATCAAGGGTGGCATGAAAATCAAAGGTTTCAAACCGGGCGGTCTGGAGTAAATCGGCGATCGAGCTTTCTTTATACGCGCCATACTCGATCAATCCATCATTATCCACATCCCGCTCGGTAGCATACCAGGTCAGGAACTTATCCAGATAAGGCAGGCAGAGATCCAGCAATTCCCGGTCATTGGTCTGATTAAAGACCATCTGGCATCCCCACGCAAGGATCGGGATTTGGGAGAAACCAGGTTGCGGCAGATCCGGATTTGTAGTACAGGGCACCATACCATACCGGTATGATCCTTTGGGCGCTTCCGGGTTATTATCGATCACATTCCAAAAATTCTTAAACACATCATGTACCACCTCGTTATCATCCAATGGAGCCCAGGCGTTAAGAACAAACATTGGATCCCACTGCAACTGGCACTTGCCGTATGACTTATCGCCAGCCCCGGTGATTGAGAACCATTTGTATGGCAGTCCGGGAAGGGCCGGCTCCCACAGCTTATCAAACAGGCAATCGTTATATAAATCATGCACCAGCTTGGTCAATTCCGGGTTTTCCGTAGATACGTGTTTGGGCAGGTTCTCCTTGGCGCGCCGAATGGTCTTTTCAGCAAGCGTGTAAGTCCTTGTTCTCCCTTCTTGTCTCGGCGCGGTATCCGCCCTGGCGGGCAAGATCGCAGCAAACGCCAACCATGCCGCGGCTACGGGCAAGCAGCCGGATGGAAGGAGTTTCAAGTTCCGGTAAATTCTCGATAGGTTTAGGACATTCATTTTTTCACCTGGCAAGGAATCGCCCGCTTCGGGCTCAGGATCAATCCTGCCTTTCATGAAATAAAAAAAAGGATATCCCGGCCCCGGACAGGTGTCAAGAACTCAAAACTCGGCGGGCCCGAACTCCGCCGGGTGGGTTATCGGTCAGGACGGCCGAAATACCTTCCGAACCTGGCCAGTCCCCCTCCCCCCTTGGCATCACCCTCTATTCGTAACCCGCGCTCTCCTCGGCAGCACTCATGGAGCCGACACCGCGTCTCCGTGAGTGCTGCGAGGCGTCTGCCATCAGGGCCGGCTTTTCGAAGACATAGGCCGGCGGCGGCTTCTCCGCGACGAACGTCAACTCCAGATGACGAATGATCCGGTCTATGGATATCGGAGTCCGGCCCGGAAAGAGCGGCCACGCTGGAACGAAGCCGCCAACCAGGCCGAGACTTGGCCCCGGAAATCAACGGGTTGGGCGCGAGCCAGAATCGGGATTCCGATGACACCTATTAGTATTAAATAGTCCGGGTCCCTGCGTCTACTTGTTTACTTGTCTACTTGCTTACCGGTACCTCGGTTACTCCGCCCCCAACGCCTTCAAATACGCGTAGCTCTGCAACACCGCCGCGTCGCCGGCGACTTCGAGCGTGCTGTAGCCATCATAGCCGGCCGCGACCAGCGCGTTGAAGACGCCCTTGACGTCCACAACGCCGGTGCCGAGGGGGATGCCCGACATGCCCGCGCCGAACTGCTTGCCGCGGTTGGCTTCCATCTCGGCCGGCCAGTCCTTCCAGTGGACGTGCTCGATCTTGTCGGCCAGCCGCTTGACCATGGCGACCGGGTCGGTGCCGCCGAGCCAGGAGTTGCCGGAGTCGAAGTTGACGCCCAGCGCCGGCGAGTCGCACAGCTCCAGGATCTTCTCCATGTGATCGATCGAGTCGGTGTACTTGCCATGCGGTTCGAGCAGGATCTTGACGCCGTGATCGGCCGCGATGCGCAGCGGCTCGTACAGCCGCTCGCGGATCAGGAAGAGCGCCTCCGCGTCGGTGAGGTTGTGGCCGAACGCGGTCTTGGGATCCCCTTCCGACGTGATGACGTGCTCGACGCCGACCGCGGCCGCCAAGCGGACCGCCTTGATGATCTGCATCGTGCCGAAGCGCCACGGCGCGGTGGGATCGAGCAGGTTCGCGTGCGCGCACCAGGTGGTGATCTTCAGGCCGCGTTCCTCGAACATGCGCTTGATATCGAACGGGTTCGCGTCGAGGCTCGCCACCGCGGCGAAACCATACTCGACGCCCATGCTGCCGCCGTCCGTGCTGTCGGTGACGTCGGCGTACTTGAAACCCCAGTCCCTGATGCGATCAAGTTGATGCTCAAGGACAGAAAACGGATCGATCAGTGCGAAGCATCCGACTTTAATTGCCATAGGACCTCTCTATGCTTATCTTGAAGTGGCCCTCACCCACATCGTGTTCGACGGGATCGAGGGTCTCCATCTGTGTTGCTCCCGTGTGTCAGCTATGTGTGTCATTGCCTAGCGATATATACCATACTCCCGGGCGAAGCCAAACATCGCCTTCAGGTTCTCGGGCCTCGCTTCATCCAGCCCGACCTGGAGAGGCTGAAGAAGCTTTCGGGAAAATAGCTCTTGTTCTGCCTGGATTCCTCCCAGGGCCCTATGAATATGAAGTAGTGTTTGACATCACCGAGCGGCCTCAATTAAATTGCGGGCATGGTCGAGAAGGGAGACCTATCCAGCCTTCGTTTCAAGCTGCCTGTGCAGCCCAGCGCCGAAAGCTCCGCGGACCGCGCTTTCGGGTCTCCCCAAAATCCTGAAGGAGGACAACCGTGAAATCCAAGAATCAAATCAGCCGCCGGCACTTCCTCGCCGGCATCCTCGCCTCCTCCGTCGCGCCGCAGCTTTTGCCCCGCCACGTGCTCGGGGGCCAAACTGCGCCCAGCCGAACAATCCGCCTGGGCCACATCGGCACCGGGGGCCAGGGCACGGGACTGCTGCGCAACTTTCTGACGGTCGAATCCGCGATCTCGGCCGCGATCTGCGACCCCTACCGCCAGCGCCGCGAACGCGCGGCCGGCTTCGTCAAGGAGGCGCAGGGGCACGACCCCAAGCTGTACAACGACTTCCGCGAATTGCTAGCCGATCCGGCCATCGATGCGGTCGTCATCGCCCCTCCTGACCACTGGCACGTACCCGTCGGACTGGCCGCGGTACGGGCGGGCAAGCACGTATACATCGAGAAGCCCCTGGGCCATTCCCTCGCCCAGAATCGGGCCATGCTCGAGGCCTGCCGGAAGGCCGGCCGCATCTTCCAATACGGCACGCAGCAGCGCAGCCAGGAAATGCTCAAGCGCGGCGTCGAGCTGGTCCTCAATGGCTACATCGGCGACCTGCAGCGGATCGACGTCTGGGCCCCGGGCGGCCAGGGCGGCGGCTCGCTCGACGAGATCCCCGTGCCTGACGGGCTCGACTACGAGCTCTACATCGGCCCCGCGCCCATGAAGCCCTGCACGAAGGATCGAATCACGACCGCTGCCTCCTGGTATTGCTCCGATTATGCCCTGGGCTTCATCGCCGGCTGGGGGGCCCATCCGCTCGATATCGCCATCTGGGGCATGGATGCCGACACCAAGGGGCCCACCCGGTTTCGCGGCACCGGCGAGTTTCCCACCCCCAAGGGGCTCTTCGACACTTGTGCCACGTGGGACGTGGAAATCGCCTTCACCGGCGGCGTTTCGATGCATTTCATGAGCACCGATCACGCCAAGCCGATCATCGACAAGTACCGGAACGATTCCCAGGGCGACGGCACAACGTTCTTCGGCAGCAAGGGCTGGGTCAGCCTCAGCCGTGAAGGCGTGGCGGCGAGCAATCCGGAGTGGCTCAAGTTGAGGCAGCCCGAAGGCACGAAGCGCGTGACCTACTACAACCGCTACTACAAGGCCTTCGTGGACAGCGTTCGCGACGGGCTGCCCTCGATATCGCCCATCGAGGACGCCGTGCGTTCCGACGCCCTGAGCCATCTGTCGCTCCTGGCCATTAAAAGCGGCGGCGAGGTCGTTTGGGATCCTAAGGGCTACCGGATCCTGTCGCCGGAGTCACTCAACGCCCAGATGTCCCATCCCATCAGGGGCAAGTGGGCGCAGAGCTGAATTAAAAGATTCATGACCGGCGGTGCCGCTCCATGTACTAACCGCCCGTGAGGCTTGACCATTCGGAAACCTCATGAAGGACGACGAAACGTCGTGTAGGACAGATGAAGCGTCGCCCTGATTCGGAAGCCTCATCGAGGACAGACGAAGCGTCGTGCGTCAATGGCACCCCTTAAGTGCGGGAACCGGATGAAGATCGTCGCATTTCTGACGCAGTATTCCGTCGTGGACCGGATCATTGATCACCTGAAGTTGACGTTCGTCGCGGAGAAGCCGCCGCCCAAGAGTGTTTTTCAGGATCTCTCCATGGTTGCTGATACCCCGGTCGATTTTTTTTCGTGATTGGACCAAACCGGTTAGGCGAGGCCACAAGCGATTTTAAGCTCTTCCGGAGGCTCGAGCCGCCGCCAGACCGGCCCGGTTCCTTCCGAGTTATCTTGACAACCCCCAAACGCTTTTTTATCCTTCTTCCCGCGGGCAAGATGGGATTTCAAGGCGAGACCGGATTCTTGACCCCGGCCGGGCGAAAAAGGAACACATGAAAAAATCAATTGTCATTATTGCACTTTTAATATTCACAGTTGCAACTGGCGTGTTTACCCAGCAGGTCAATCCGTATGATCCCTGGATTTGGGTTTCAGATCCTCCCAAGGATTGCCCTTTTGAACAATCGACTGAAATCGCTGGTGTTGCATTCACTATGAATTACCGGCATTACAAGCTGAAGATCAGGGGTACCTGGGGTGATACCTGGTATCCCTCCTGGGCTGCCAACGACATTTTATATTCCTCCTGGACAGATGGCCAGCTTCAAAGGCTGGATGGTTCATTGGATTATTCCCAATCCGGTTGGGTTAATTACGATAAAGAAACGGTTTATAAAAGTCATCCAAAACTTCCTTTGCAAGCCACAACAGGCCAAGCTGTTATGGCTGGCAGCGATCCGCTTGACCTGCACATCTACAGTCTTGGCACCCAAAACGGTGATCCGGCTCCCTACCAGGGACGCTATCCCTCCGGATCATTGGTGCATAATGGTATTTGGTATTATGGCACTTATTGCCTTTCACCGGCCGCTACGATCAATTTCGGAGGATTTGATTACAACTGGCCCTGGTTAGGCCCACTGGTTGGGTTCAGAATTTCGAAGGATTACGGCATTACCTGGGAGGACACCCCGCATACGCCTAAGGATCCCCTTTTTGGAGAAACCGGCATGTGGGGCTATCCGGTTAAGATGGGGGCTCCGCATTTTGTTGATTTCGGGAAAAACATGGAGCATTCACCCGACGGAAAAGCCTATCTGGTTGGGATGGGAGCTGAGGTGAATGATCCAATGCCACGGCCCGCAAACCTGAGCTGGATATCCGGGGATCAGATTTATATGTGCCGGGTAACCCCTTCTGTTGAAAACATGAATGATCGTTCAAAATATGAATACTTTGGAGGTCATGACAAAAAAGGCAAACCAATCTGGACAAACGATTTTAATCAAATAAAACCTTTACTGGAGTGGAACAACAATATGGGCTGCGTTACCATGACCTATAATGCACCATTAAAAAAATATCTCCTGACCATAACAGACGGCTGGCCAACCTCTGCAAAAATGAATTCTTATATCCTGGAGTCGGATCATATTACCGGTCCCTGGAAACTGGTAACCTACTTGAAGGATTTTGGTGAACAAGCCTATTTTTTAAACTTCCCGACAAAGTTTATTTCCAGCGACGGGAAAAAGCTCTGGTTATGTTACTCCGGGAATTATGCAAGTGGCTGGAATAATATGACAATAAAGTCAAACCCTCCCGGAAGCGGATACGGATTGGTCATGCAGGAAATGATTCTGCTGGACAAGGTAAGCTATAAGAAGTATCGGGACAATCCTGCTCCGGTGATAAGATAAAATCGATATTCTGATTGTTTCGAAGAATCACCCTAGAACGCATCATTTGCTGTTTGAGGAGGATTCCGGCGGCCAATTTCCTAATTTAAGTTTATTCTAATATGCCATTTTGCTATTTTGAGTTTCGCCTCCCTTTGTCAGATCAACCCCGTCCTTCTTAAGAATCTCCTGAATTTTTTTAACATCCAGTTCCCTTGGCATTTTTTTCTCTTTTGAAGAAAGCGCAGAAGCAACACCTGCAGCATGGCCGGTTGCAAAACAGTTCCCCATACTTTTACCGGCTGCAGCGCCGGCGTGACTTGCTGAAATACAGCGTCCTGCTGCAAGCAGACCATCGATTTGTTCCGGGACTAAGGCCCTGAAAGGCACCTGATGAATCTTCATTTGATTGACTCTTGTAAATCCTATATCTAGCAAACCACTCCTCCAGGCAATGACATCGTTAAATCGTTTCCCGTTAATCGCATCTTCTTCAGTCAGGATATAGGCACCTTTTATTCGTCTTGATTCACGTACACCTATTTGTGTTGAAGCTCCGACAATCTCACATTTTTTCAAATCCCCATTTCCGAATTCCCTCATTGCTTCAGTCATCTGGATTATCTGGCGACGGCTCATGCATTCTGCCTGAGAAAACTGAAAAGGATCTGTGATGTCGAAATTCCCCATCTCCTTTGTTCCGGAGTGGTTAATTACAAAATGGTTACAATTTGATACCTTTTGCAGGCCCCACTGGGCAGGAATTAATGGATACTTCGAGTTAGCCTTATCTGCAACCCCAGACATGTCCTTCGAGGTATAATTTTCCATTTTGCCTATATTCAACAGTAAGGTCTGAGGGGCAAGGTTTCCTGTCTCAGTCATTGTCGGTGCCCCGGCAAAGTATGCTATATCAGCATCCCCTGTGCAATCGATTACAACATCGGCTTTGATTTCAGCTAATCCGGATTTTGAAGAAAATATTACACCGGTAATCCTGTTTCCTTCAGTTATTGCATCGACAGCTTTGGCATGAACAAGATATTTGCAGCCAACTTCATCGAGAGCATCCAGAACAGCTGCCTTAAAATACTCAACATTCACATAAAACTGGTGTGTACTGAGCCTGACAGCCTGTTCTCCGTAATTTTGAAGTTTTTGCAGCAATAGCTCATGTACAAAACCACGTGGCTTTTCATCGGGCCTCATCTGGTTAATACACATTCCAATACTCCAGGAGGCAACTCCGCCGAAAAAGCCATAGTTTTCAATCAGCAATGTTTCTGCTCCTGCCTTAGCTGCCCCAATAGCCGCACCAATACCGGCAGGCCCTCCTCCCACTATTAATACTTTTGTTTTTATTGTCTGTGATCTGTTTTTCCTGATTATTTCGGGCAGGAGAGGTTCCTGACTGAACATCCTGTTAATTCCAAATACTGATATCCCTGTTGCGGCAATAAAATTTCTTCTCTTCATAATAATATTTTTTTGTTTTGGCATTAATTTTTAGCCTGAACTATTCATGAAAAGGCATGGGAATATAATCCTATAAGAAATTCCTTTTTGCGCTCCCTGAAATCGCCGGGCCCGGATTCAGCAATAACCCCTTAACTCGCGGAAGGGAGGATATCCCGGCCCGGAGCGGATGTCAACTTCGTGCGATTGAGCCGACCCAGTTGCTGGCGGGCGGCTGATCGGGCGGATAAGCCCGGAATACAGCCAAAAGGCGACAGTCCGCTCCCCTCTCGCAGGCGCCTCTATTCGTACTCCCCGCTCTCCTCGGCCGCACTCATAGAGACACGTTGTCGGCTCCATGAGTACTGCGAGGCGTCTGCCATCAGGGCCGTCTGTGCGAAGACATGAGCCGGCGGCGGCTTCTCGGCCACGAACGTCAACTCCAGATGACGAATGATCCGGTCTTCTCGGCCGCGAGTTCAATGGCGAGCTGACGGCTGCGCGGATTGCAGGGTGGAGCCAGCGAGAGGGATCGAACCTCCGACCTGCTGATGACGAACCATGCCCGTTGCGAAGCTAAATGTAGGCAGGGCAATTCTTTGCGGGATTACTTGCGGAAATCGTGTCCGCGTTTTGTCCGCTTTGCCCTTGACCGGAACGGCTGGCCCAAAGGCCTGAGAAAGCTCCTCGGTAGCGGGCTGCTCTCCCCTCAATCAGACGGGGTTCGCCAAAAAGATCGGGCTTGAAATCGTTAGCCGACCTGGGTAGATTGCCAACGAGGGAGGGATTAGATGAAAAGATATCTGCCGGCTCTTTCGGTCCTTCTCACGCTCGGGGTCCTCCCTTGTTGGGGCAAGGGAACGCGGCCTGTCCACACCTATTCGATCGTCGCCATCGACAAGGAATCCGGAGAAATCGGAGCGGCGGTGCAATCGCACTGGTTCTCGGTCGGCTCATCGGTCATCTGGGCCGAGGCGGGAGTCGGAGCGGTCTGCACGCAGTCGTTTATTGAGCCCTCTTACGGCCCCCTCGGCCTGGAGCTCATGGGGGCGGGCAAGACTTCAGAAGAGGCCCTGGCGGGGCTCCTCAGGGCCGATAGATCCGAAGCCGTCCGTCAGGTCGCGATGATCGACAGCCAAGGAAGGGTGGCGGCTCACACGGGAAAGAAGTGCATCCCTGAAGCTGGGCACTTTGCCGGGAATGGATTCTCCTGCCAGGCAAACCTCATGCTCAAGAACACGGTCTGGAGCGCCATGGCCAAGGCCTTTGAAAGCACCCCGGGAGAGCTCGTAGACAGGCTCATGGCCGCGCTCGAGGCCGCCGAAAGGGAAGGCGGAGATATCCGGGGCAAGCAGTCGGCTGCTATTCTCGTGGTCAAGGGTAAGAACTCGGGAGCTTGGTGGAAGGATAGAACTTTTGATCTACGCGTCGAGGACAATCCAGCCCCGCTCGTCGAGCTCAAGCGGCTCATCCGTTTGAAGAAAGCCTACAACTCCATGAATCGCGGTGACGATCTCCTGACTGAGAACAAGGTCGAGGAGGCCATGAAGTGCTACACCCGGGCGATGGAGATGTATCCGGACAACGCCGAAATGGTCTTCTGGTCGGCTGTCACCCTCGCCTCCATGGGAAAAGTCAACGAAAGTCTGCCTTTGTTTAAACGGGCGTTTGCCATGGACAATAACTGGGCCGTTCTCGTGAAGAGGCTCCCCCAGGTCGACCAGCTGCCAAAAGACAAGGCTTTGCTTAAGAAGATACTGGACCAGGCACCCAAAAAACGATGAGGATTGGAGCCAGCCGGCCAGCCACTTAACAAAGCCAATCTTATCTTCGGTGGACTTCGGCTTCTTCATCTTGACCTGAACCCCGGATCTTGGTCCATGCTTGTGCCACATTGTGCCACCCATCAGCCTGTTGGAAGGGCAGGTCCCGATTGCGCCAGATAGGGCAAAGATAGGCAAGATCTGAGACACCACCTTTCCATATGGGGGGCGGTCTACATGAATCACCGGCTCGTTGGCCCCATTCGTTCCCGGGTCGAAAACTCGCTTATAAGGGCCTATGAAATACGTCGAGGCAATGTAACCTATTCCAGTGTTTTCTGTATACATTAAGTAGAAAGGCAGAAAACCGGGAGGGTGACAATGCAGCGTATGGTCCTTTTGGCCTTGGTGATATCTGCGGCTGCAGCGTTGTGCGCGGCACAAGAGCCCCCCAGCCCTCCGTCTGGTGTCCCTCTAAAGGAGCAAACCAGCCCTGCGGTGAGTGCCATCCTCGACCATGTTCTTAGTCTTATAGATCAGGGCAAAACGGAGAATGCGTTCAAGATTCTGGATGATGCACTGTTTAAGCATAAAGACAAGACGTACGACCGTTATGCCTTGCTGTCTGTTAAATTCGAATTGCTTTCGAATTTATCGAAATATCAGGAGGCTCTTAAAGCGGCCATTGAAAAAGCTAATATTGTTACTTCTCCCCGGCAGGCCCTTAACGTCGCCCAAGTCTTTCTAAAAATGGGCGATCTCGAGCATTCCCTTGAATGGCTCGAGGCAAGCGTCAACCGCGGTTTGCAGAGTTATGCGATCCTTGAGGACGACACATACAGACCATTACGTGATAATCCGCGGTTTCGATCTTTAGCTGAAACAGTCAAGAAGAGAAATGGGCTGGGATTGCCTGCAAAACCCTTTCAAAACAAAACGATCTTGGGGCAAGAAGTTTCTCTCGACAAGTATAAGGGCAAGGTCCTGCTCCTTGATTTCTGGGCTACTTGGTGCGGCCCGTGCCTGGCTGAAATGCCGAATTTGAAAAGATGCTATGACGAATTCAAGGATAAGGGATTTGAAATCGTCGGTTTTGCCGAGAACGAGAATGATGATACGCTCAAGGAGTATCTAAGGAGGAATTCGATCACTTGGCCGATCGTTTCAAAAGATAACGATCAATATGAAGCCGTCGTTCTTAGCTATGCGGTAAAGAATATCCCAGCGTCTTTTCTCATTGACAGGAGGGGGATTCTCAGGCACGTCAATCTGACTGGGGATAGCCTCCGGAACGCTATTGACCAACTCATCAAGGAATAAACGCGGCTGATCCGGTCCAAGTACGTCCGCATCTTAATGAAAGGGAAGGTATTCGACGTGCCGCCGCTGCGGACAGGCGTGATCCTTAGATCGTTTTACTACAACATGGAGGGGGGAAGAGAAGGACGTGCCTCTGGCTTGACTCGAACGGGCAACCCCCGCCTTCGGCGGCGCTGGAGGATGGTGATTAAACCGCTGATTTCTCGGGGGATTTATGGAGCCAGCGAGAGGGATCGAACCTCCGACCTGCTGATTACGAACCAACGGCTCAAGCGTTTCAAGTCACAGATAATAAATTGTTTCTACAGGGCATAAAATCGATTGTGCTCAGATTGTGCTCACTTGCGGCGCCGCTGAGACTCCCCTTTTATAGGACATGTATGAAGGCCCTCTCAAGGCGGGGCAAACGCCCAAGCTCTAATGCCGGCCGTCGGATTGTGATATACTGAGATGTCGGTGCGATCCCGAGTGGCTCAATATCCAACCAGGAGACACTCGGTACCGGTCTAGTCTTACCACGGCAACGGCGGCAATGCCGGAGGGACTGCCTCTCTGCGTTCATTGGCCAAAGGACCGGAACAGGGGGCATGAAGGAGAAGATCGTCATGGAAGATGGCTCAGCCGATTCGGCCTTTAGGCGCATCGCTTTCATCGGCAACTATATGCCGCGGCAGTGCGGCATCGCCACGTTCACCACGGATCTCTGTGAGGCCGTCGCCGCTGAATATGCCGGCACGACCTGTATCGCCATGCCTGTCAACGACACCGCGGCCGGCTATGACTATCCGGGCCGCGTTCGGTTCGAGCTGACGGAGACGGATATTGAGTCGTATAGCCGGGCCGCCGATTTCCTGAATATCAACAACATTGGCCTGGTGAACCTGCAATTCGAATACGGCATCTTCGGCGGAAAGGCGGGCAGCCACATCCTGACCCTTTTGCGTGAGTTGCGCATGCCCGTCGTCACGACCCTACATACCATTCTCAATGAGCCCGACCCCGATCAGCGCCGGGTGTTGGAAGAGGTCGCCTCACTATCGGATCGGCTGGTCGTCATGAGCGAACGCGGGGTGGAATTCTTGCAGACGATCTATCGTGTGCCGCCAGACAAGATCGATTTGATTCCCCACGGCATCCCTGATGTGCCCTTCGTCGACCCGAGTTTCAACAAAGACATCTTTGGCGTCGAGGGCAAGACCGTCTTGCTCAGCTTTGGCTTGCTGTCGGCGAACAAGGGGATCGAAACGGTCATCTCTGCCCTGCCCGCTATTGTGGCCCGCTATCCGGACGTCGTGTATCTTGTTGTCGGCGCCACACATCCCCACGTGATCCAACACGAAGGAGAGACGTATCGGTTGTCGCTCCAATGGCTGGCTCAAGAGAAGGGCGTGGAGAGTCACGTGATCTTCTACAACCGTTTCGTCAGTCTTGAGGAGCTGGTTGAGTTCATCGGCGCGGCGGACATCTATATCACTCCTTACCTGAACGTGCAGCAGATCACGTCCGGCACATTGGCCTATACGGTCGGAGCGGGCAAAGCCGTGATTTCAACCCCTTACTGGTATGCGGAAGAGCTGCTGTCCCAGGGACGAGGCGCGCTGGTCCCGTTCCGTGATCCGGCAGCCCTGGCGGAAAAGGTTATCTACCTCATGGAAAACGAGGCCGAGCGCCACGCCATGCGAAAGCGGGCCTATCTGCTTGGGCGGGAGATGATTTGGCCGAAGGTGGCGCGACGCTACATGGAGAGCTTTGAGCGTGCCCGCGCGGAACGCCGGCATTTCGCGCCCCCGGGCTTCACGGCCAAAGCGCTGGACAAACATCTAGGGGAGCTGCCTCCTCTCAAACTGGATCACATGCGCCGTTTAACGGACGAAACCGGCATGCTGCAGCACGCCATTTTCACAGTCCCCAACTATCGTGAGGGCTACTGCACGGACGACAATGCCCGGGCCCTGATGGTGAGCGCGCTTATCGAGTCGCTGGGCATCAAAGAGTCTTTCGAACTGGCGTCACGCTATCTCGCCTTCCTCTCGTATGCCTTCAATACCAAGACCAGGCGTTTTCGCAACTTCATGGATTACCAACGCAACTGGCGGGAGGATAGCGGCTCGGACGATAGCCATGGCCGGGCCTTATGGGCGTTGGGCTCAGTGTTGGGCGTCACGACAACACCCGCCCTCCATGGTATGGCCGGCTGGTTATTCGAGCAGGCCTTGCCGGCCATTCACGACACGACCAGTCCGCGAGCCTGGGCGTTCGCACTCATCGGCATCCATGAATATCTACGGCGGTTTGCCGGTGACCGGAGGGCCAGCCAAGTCCGTGAGGAGCTGGGCGGGCGGCTGCTGACGCTGTATCAGAGCCACCGTTCGGACGAATGGCGATGGTTCGAAAACGAGCTGAGCTATTGCAACGCCGCGCTACCGCATGCCTTATTGATGTGCGGCCGCTGGATAGCGAATAAGGATATGGCCGAAGCCGGGCTGGAGTCACTCAGCTGGTTGGCTGATCTGCAGCGCTCGGAGGCGGGCGGGGGGCATTTCGTGCCTATCGGATCCGACGGCTTTTATCGCCGCGGCGGTGTCCGTGCCCGGTTCGATCAACAGCCGGTGGAAGCCCAGGCGATGGTATCGGCCTGCCTCGAGGCCTATCGGGTCACGGGGGACAAACGCTGGAACAAGGAAGCCCGCCGAGCCTTCGATTGGTTCATCGGGCGCAACGACCTCAACCTCCCTATCTATGACCCGACGACCGGCGGTTGTCGAGACGGTTTGCATCCCGACCGTCCGAACGAGAATCAAGGCGCGGAATCGACGCTCGCCTTTCTCCAGGCCCTGCTGGAATTACGCCTGGCTGAGAATGCGCTTTTATCTCTGGAGACACGATCCCAATGAGCAATCATCACCCCGAGCTCTTTCGCCGTCATAAGCACAATCCCATCTTGACGGCCGACCGTTGGACCTATCCGGTCAATAGCGTGTTTAACCCCGGCGCCGTACGGCTGCTTGATGGCACGACGTTGCTTTTGTGTCGCGTGGAGGATCGCCGTGGGCAGTCGCATCTCTGCGCGGCCCGGTCCCCCAATGGCCAGGACGATTGGCTGATAGACCCCCAGCCCACCCTGTTGGCTGATCCCAAGCACTTTCCAGAAGAAATATGGGGGATAGAAGACCCGCGCATCACCTATCTTCCCGAATTGAGCAAGTACGCCGTGGTCTACACCGCCTACACACGTGAGGGTCCGGGTGTCGCCCTGGCGCTCACGGAAGATTTCCACCGCTTCGAGCGCTACGGCGTGATCATGCCGCCGGAAGACAAAGATGCGGCCCTCTTGCCTCGTCGTATCGGCGGTCGTTGGGCTTTGATCCATCGCCCGGTCAGTTCTCCCAGAGCCAATATCTGGATGTCCTATTCGCCCGACCTGCGCCACTGGGGCGGCCACAAGCTGATGTTGGAATCCCGGCGCGGCGGGTGGTGGGATGCCAATAAGATCGGCCTCTCCCCACCGCCCATCGAAACTCCCGCAGGTTGGCTGATGATCTACCATGGCGTGCGGCAGACCGCGGCCGGCTCGATTTACCGGCTGGGGCTCGCTCTCTTTGATCTGAACGCCCCGGACCGTTGCCTCAAGCGCAGCGATGAGTGGTTCTTCGGCCCGGAAGCGCATTACGAACTGCACGGCGACGTCGGCAACGTCGTGTTCCCCTGCGGCTGCACCATCGCCCCGGATGGCGACACACTCAACCTGTATTATGGAGCGGCGGATTCGAGCATCGCCCTCGCCACCGGCAGTGTTCGCGCCCTTCTCGAGTGGCTGGGATGATGAGCGGGCCATTCGGGCAAGCCCAGTAGGGAGGTATCAGGATCATGGCGAAATTAAACCTAACGGCCTCAGCATACAGAGTGGCGAGGGGGAAGGCGGAGATCGCGAGGGAGGCAAAATGGCAGAAGACGGCGATGCTGACGACAAAGAAACGCCTGGAATCGAAGACGCCCAAGCCAGAAGAAAAGGCTATCGAAGGAAGCAACCGCCCAGACCAGCAAAAGGCCCCGGAGGCCCCGGCGGGGCCAACTGTAGGAACTTCCTGATTTTGCCTTCTCTATGAGGGAATCGTTGGAGCCAGCGAGAGGGATCGAACCTCCGACCTGCTGATTACGAACCAACTGCTCTAGCGTTTCAAGTTACTGATAATAGATGAAGTTAGGCGAGGCGCCAAATCGATTGTGCTCAGATTGTGCTCACCGGGGCACGACCACCGACCGGGAAGTCACGCGTGCATGCCCGAGAGGATTCGAAATTCCGATTTCACTCTCGGAATCCTATTTTAAGCAGATCGGTTAGGAGCCCGGATACGCAAGCGTGATTGAAGAGACTGCCCTCACGAGCGAGGTACAACCGGCAAGACGACACGGGACGGATGTTGGGAGTCATGGAGAATTCGCTGAGTCGCGCGGACGCCGCCGACGGTCTTTCCGAGCGGGCCTCCCGTATTCGGGTTGACGTCGTGGGCTGGGAAGGCGCTCGAAGTTATCTCGATCCGGATGCGGTGGCCCTTTTTCATGACTTGGCACGTATTCCAGCAATCGATCTGGTACTCATAGACGCGGCCAGGCTCGATCAAGGACTCTTTTTCGTGCCCCGAGCGGAATCTCGCCCGCACCAAACCATCGCAGAGGCGCTGAGCGAATCCGTCCGGTCGCACATCGATGAGCCGGGCGACAAAGTCCGTATCGGGCGCGGTCGACGCCGCGAACAAAGTGACGCGAACCGGCCCGCACACCTCCACGTTGGTTCGCAGCGGGGGCGTCGAGTAGACGAGGACATCCTCGCGCGCCTCTACCGGTCGATAGTCGTCCGGGCCTCCGATCTGGCCAAACGAAGGATCGGTAATTAGCGGCACCGGATTGGCCGGATCGGCGATATAAACGTCCGCCGGCTCGTCACCCGGGGCCGACGTCGACAGCCCTCCGTCGCCGGCGGCGCTGTTCGCGCGGCCACGGCTATGGAGGTAGTATTCTGTGAACCGAGTGCGGGCAAGAGGCCACTCATGTTCGTCTCGCCAGCCTCCGCCGCCCATCACAAAGATGCGCACAGGCGGCTCTCCCGTCACACCGTTGTCGATCCCTTTGAGCCAGCGGTCGAACCAATGCACGGCGTAAGCCCGGAAGTCGATGACCGCGGTGGGCCCAAATTCCACGTCGCCTATCTTGGTCTCGCGATTGAACTGGTGCGGCCAAGGGCCGATGAGCAGCCGCTGCGCCTCACGGACCTCCGCCGGAGCGCGCGTCGTCATCCCTATGTAGTTGAGCGGCGTTCCTATCAGCTCATCGTCGTACCAACCAGAAACATGCAGGACCGGCACACGGATTCGCTCGAACTTATTCTGGTACCGGGACGGTTCCCACCAGTCATCCAGTCGCGGATGGTCGATCAGGGCTTTCCAGTTCGGGTTGGGGCGCCGGGCCGCTTCATCGAGCGTGTACATCGGCTGGTGCTTAAAGAGCTCGGCCCAGTCTAAGATGTCCGCGTCCTGGAGCGTCCGGCCAGCCACATAGTGATACCAACCGATATACATGGGTTGCGGCAGGCCAGTCGGGTTCTCCACGAACGGATCCGAGGGAGAGGCGGCCACCACCATCCCGGCCAGATGAGGTGGCTGCTGGGCGGCGGCAAGCCAAGCGGCATAAGCATCGTACGAAGCGCCGAGCATGCCCACTTTGCCGCTCGACCAGGGCTGCGACGCGCACCACTCCACCGAATCGTAACCGTCCGGACCCTCCTGTTGAAAGGGAGTGAAATGGCCGCCCGACTCGCCGCGACCCCTCACGTCCTGCGAAACAACCACATACCCATGCCGCACGTAGTACTTGACTTGGTCCGACCAGAACTGGGACATCTGGCCCTTATTGTAAGGGCTGCGTATCAGGATCACGGGAAAGAGACCGCTCGCATCGGGCCGGTACACGTCGGCGAGGAGATCCACGCCATCGCGCATCTTCATATGCTGGTCGAAGTCGGCCGTGAGCTTATAGGGGGCCGCTGTATCTGGGGCCTTGGGCCAAGCGATCCGTGACGGCTGCGGTCGGGATTGTGACGGACAGCCGCCGGCGAGGAGGACCAGCCCGATCGTCGCCATCCCCATCGCGCGTGTCATCCTGGTCATGTTTGCCTCCCGAATGCTGCGTTACACACAATCTTACTTAAATCGGGGGAAAACCGCGCGGGGTGTCTGCGATTAAGGCCGGGCAAGGTTTGACACTTCAACAACGGATCGCCATTGCCGCCGTGGTCGGGCAATGCACACCTGCGGTTTCGCAGGCACGCGGCATGGAATTTCCCGCTTCAGGCCAGACATTAACCCCCTCATCTTCCCCTCATGAAATGAGAATAGCCCTGCTCCTGACAGGTGTCAAGAAGTCAAGATTTGGGGAATTGCTGGAGCCAGCGAGAGGGATCGAACCTCCAACCTGCTGATTACGAACCAACTGGCCTAGCGTTTCAAATTACTGATAAAAAACTAATTAGCCAGGACGCAAAACCGATTGTGCTCAAAATGTGCTCACCTTCGGGACTGCCCAACCCGCTACGGCGCCTATTTCATAAGGAACTCTCGGACGGTAGAGAAGTAGGAGCCCGCTTCCTCAATGTACGGATAATGTCCGCTTTTCTCAAACATCACGAAATCTGCTTGCGGAGCATACTGCTTGTACCGTATTGAATACCTCGGAATCGCTATGCGGTCGAATCGGCCGGCGATTATCAGGATGGGCATCAAAAGGCCCCTCAACTGAGTCCGAAAATCGACGCGCGAGATATCTCCGCCGATCAGGAAGTCGGCATCATCGCCGGCAATCTGATAGTATACGTCATTGTTGAACGAGAGGGGATCGTGGAGCAACCTGGCCGCATTCGACGCATCGTAAAAGAACAATAATCGCGTCAGCACAGAGCCGTAAAGTGTCCGGTGCTCGTCGTCCTTCGAATGAAGCCCGCGGGCTCGCAGGTCCATGAGCTTCGCCCACACCTCGGGATATTGCTGTTGGATCTCATGATTTGAGCTATCGTTATTAGCCTGCCACATCTCGGCATTGTATAGCGTGCACGAGAGAATCACTCTTTTTAGCGAAGAAGGATATTTTAGCGCATAAGCTTGCGCCACTATGCCACCGTAGGAATGTCCAAGGAGATTGATCTTGCCCAGTCCAAGAGCCTTGCGGAGCCCTTCCACATCATCAACGTCCCTTGCCAATGAATATTTGGAAGGTGATTTCGCCCGGTCTGATTTTCCTCTCCCGAAGGAATCGAAGTAGATCACGCGGAACTTGTCTGCCAGCACCGAAAAATGATTGTGGAAGCATACATGGGAATTCCCCGGGCCGCCTGCGATAAGGATGAGCGGTTCGCCGGTACCCTCGCTTTCATACCAGAGCTTTGCGCCGTTGACCGTATCATAAGCACCTGCAGCGTGTCGAATTTGCTGCGCGGCGAGTTTCGGCGCCATTGTCACAAGAGACACAACAAGGCACATGATTGCGATCGTTTTCAATTCCTCGCGTGTCAACATTCTCACGATAGCTCCTTTCTTATGCCTATCCAGTATGTTTATTCTTCCTCCCTCAGTCCCTGCCGAATATCCAAATCGCCGTGCGCCCTTCTACAATGAGACGAGCGTCCGGTCCGAACCTGTATTCGGCTCTCGTCTCGACGGCTCTCGTCAGCGTGCAGACAACCTTACGGATCCGATAGGTCGGGTTCGGCAGTGTGTTCACGAAGAACGTGAAGGTCCCCGCATGATACGCCCGCTTTCCGCGGTCTTCGGAGACGCCGTACCCGAGCGCCGTGACGAACCTATCGAAGGATACGCGTTCGGATTCGGCAAGCTCGAGATACACTTCCGAAAGATCATTGAAGAGCCTCGATTCGAAAGCTCTCTTCTGCTCAGGCATGGTGTAGAAAGAGGCGTTATAGCCGTGGCGATCAAACAGCCCATTCTTCGTGAGTTCGATCTTGCGGAACTTGATGAAGTCGATGCGGAAATCCATCAGCCAGGCGCTGAAAGCCCCCTTGTCAAGGGATTGAAGACGGATGTTGTCGAACCAAGGGATGCTGTCTTTGCCCTCGACTTTCGTCGATAGATCGGAGAGCGTTTTCTCCCCCGGCAAAGAGTCTAGTTTTCTTGTGATCGCTCCGCCGCTGCCCAGCCTCGAAGCGCTGAAACCGATCCCTGATGAGCCCTCCGTGAGGCCCTCGGTGCCGCCCGGGGCGAAAAGTTCCAGGTAAGCACGCCAGCCCATGAGGTACGTTCCCGTCCAGTTCTCGGTGACGGTCCTAATGGTTTCCTGCTCGAACATACTGAATTGTCCGGAGATGAACGCCGATTTGGCTATCGAATCGATCGTGTCCCTGTGAAGCGTCACGTAAATGTGGTTCAGCTCGACCTTCGGCTGGCCTGCTTGCGGCTTTGGCTGAGGGCTTCGACTTCGGCGGGTCCCATAGGCCTCGGAGTACGGTTCATCGAAGTGTTTGATCAGACGATCCACCACGTCCAGGTTCGCTTTTTCGCCCTGGAACGTCGGCCCCCTGACGATCTCCTCCCTGCATTCCCTCAACCGATCCTCATCCTTCTTTAGAAAGGCGATCGTTGCCTCGACGTAGGCGTTCCACCGGAGGGGAAGAGCAGGAGGTTCTTCAGCGTAGGTCGATCTTTTGAATAGGTCTATGGCTTTCTGATAATCGTCGGCAAATGCGTACATCTGCCCGGCGTGAAAATTCAGATTGACCCGCTGCGATTCGCCGAGGTTCTTGTATTTCTCGACGTATTCGTCGATCAACATAGCCGCATCCAGGAAGTTCCCCCTTTCCGCCACTTGCCGCCAGCCCCTTCCCGGCCGCTGGTCGAAGACGTTGTAGTCCAGGTCGAGCGGGTTCTTTTTCTCGCACCCACCCGCCAGGAAGATGCAAAGAACCGTGACGATCCACTCAACGGACATCAAGAGCTTCTTGGTCGTCGCGATCAACCTTGCCATCTTTGGGGCCAGGCTCGTGCGCGCTATTCCAGACGGAGCTTTTTCATTAGCCGCTTGAAACGCGGGTCCGGGCGGAGGCTGTCCCACCGCGGCTCCATCTTGAAAGGATGACCGTCAAGGAGGTAGGTGATCTCGTTTTCGCTTTGGCTCGCTTTGTCAAGCCACTCCAAGGCCTTCTCTTTTTCACCGAGGCCGAGATGGACCGAAGCGATCTCGACATTCACGGGACAGCCTTTTAAGAGAGACCCCTCGAGAACGGAGAGAACCTCCTGCGCCTTGGCTGTCTCTCCCGACAACGCGTAGGCCATCCCGAGCTGACCCAATCCTTCAGGGCTGCTGCCAAAAAATTCCCTCGCTTTTTCCAGCTCGGCTGTCGCCTCCTTGAGCATCCCTTTCAGCTTGAGACACATGCCCAGCATTTGTCGGCTATAGATGAAATTCGGATCGAGCTCGACCGCTCTGAGGGCCTGCCCGAGGGCCTGATCGTATTCCCTCCTGTCCAAGTGCAACCAGGTCAGGGCGGTATGGATGATGAGAGACAGGGGATCCAGCTCGAGAGCGCGCTTCATTTCGGCCAGGCTCTCGTCCATCCGGCCCATCGAGCTCAGGAGATTAGCATACCAGTGGTGGCCGGTCGGGTAGTTCGGATCGAGCTCCAGGGCGCGCTTGAATCCGCTTTCGGCGGCCGCATAGTCCCGCTCCCCAAGGTAAACATTAGCGAGCGAGACATGCGCTTCGGCCAGCGAGCCGTCAAGGGCCAGGGCTTTGAGGGCGGCCTCCTTGCCCTTTAATGTTGCGTCGCCCCATTGCGCTTCCCCGTGCTGGGACAAAACAAGGTAGCTGTCGGCCAGCCCGGCGTAGGCCAGGGCGAAATCCGGGTCCAGGGCGATGGCCCGGTTGAAATAATCGATGGCCATCTTCACGTCCTCCGCAGCACGCTTGTTCCAGAAATATCGGCCCTGGAGATAGAGGCTGTAGGCCTCGGGGTTGGCGGTGTAGTTCTTGACGACCCTCGTCCGGGTCTCTCCGAGCAGCTCGATCTTCAGGGCGTCGAGGATCTTCAGGGCGATCTCGTCCCGGAGGCGGGAAAGCTCTTTTTCGCCGCCGTCGAATTTTCCGGACCAGAGCCCGTAACCCGTGCGGGAATCGATGACCTGGAGATTGATGAAGATCTTCCGATCGGCCCTGAGGAGAGTCCCGTCGAGGACGGCGTCGACGACCAGCTTCTCACCGATCTCCCGGGACCCCTTCCCCCTCAAGAGGAAAGACGAGGACCGGCCCGGGATCCTCAGGCCCGCGACGCCCATGAGCCTCGTGATCAGCTCGTCGGCCAGGCCCTCGCAAAGATAGCCCTGGTCCTTCTGCGGGCTGAGGTCCTCGAACGGCATGACGGCCATGGACCGGACGCGGGCTAGCGAAATGGCGCCCTTTTTATGAATGATGAGCCGCCAACCTATCAGCCCGAGAACGATGACCGCGAGAGCGACGGCGAGGGGAATCAGCAGCTTCTTCAATTTCAACGTCACCGTGATCTGGCGGGAGGTGATGGGCTTGCGCTCGGGGACGAAGCGCTCCGCCGTGGGCAGGCCCTTCTCGATCCGGTCGAGCTCGGCGCGAACGTCGCCGGCGCTCTGGTAGCGCTTGGCCTTGTCCTTCTCCAGACATTTGAGGATGACGCCGGCCAGGTCGTCGGGAAGCGAAGGGTTGAGCTGTTTCGGATTCTTCGGCGCCTCGCCCTTGTGCTTCATGGCGATCGCCAGCGCCGTCTCCCCCTCGAACGGCACCCGGCTCGTCGCCATCTCGTAGAGGATGACCCCCAGGGAGTAGATATCAGTCCGCTGGTCGACCTCTTTCGCCTCGGCCTGCTCCGGTGACATATACTCGGGCGTCCCGACCATGACGCTCGGGCCGGTGATACCTTTCTCCCGCACCGAACGGGCGATCCCGAAATCCATGATCTTGGCGTTGCCGTTGCGGTCGATCATGATGTTCTGCGGCTTGAGGTCCCGGTGGACCACCCCCAGCCCGTGCGCTTCCGAGAGGCCGTCGGCGACCTGCTTCCCCACGCTCAGCAGCATGCCCAGGCTCAGGCTCCCGGACATGCGGATCATGCCCTTGAGGTCCTCTCCATGGACGTATTCCATGGTGATGAACCGGGCCCCCTCGGCCTCGCCGATGTCGAACATCCGGCAGACGTTCCGGTGGCCGATCCGGCGCGCCAGCCGCAGCTCGTTCGAGAACCGCTCGATCGTGTCCTTGTCCGAGGCGACCTCGGGCCGGATGAGCTTGAGGGCGATCTTCTCCTTGATCGCGGTGTCGAAGACCTTGTAGACCCGGCCCATGCCGCCGCGGCCCAGCTCCTCGATGACCTGGTAGCGGCCTGCGAATGTTGAACCGGTCGTCAGCTCGTGGACCGGTGTTTGCAGGGTTTCCGTCATAGCCGGAGGATGGCCTTGGGACGGAGGAAGCTGGGTGCCGCACTCCCCGCAGAATTTCAGGGTATCGGGATTGTTGGAATGGCAGGCCGGGCATTTGTTGGACAAGCGCACTCCCCTGCTCCAGCTTGGGTTCAGATTAACAGAGGGATGGGAGGGAAGTCAACGAGTGCTGGGGAACATGATGGAGCCAGCGAGAGGGATCGAACCTCCGACCTGCTGATTACGAACCAACTGCTCAAGCGTTTCAACTTACTGATAATAGAGGCAGTTAGGCGGGGCGTAAAACCCATTGTGCTCAGATTGTGCTCACCTGCGGCGCTGCCAAGAATCGGGGTCAGCTGCCCGTCAGCCCGGCCAGCCTTTTCCTAGCATCCTCGACCTTCGGAATACCCGGATCGGCATTTTTCCAAACATCCAGCGCGATATTCAAGTGTTCCAACGCTTTCTTTCTATCCTTTTTGTCGATATAAAGAAGGCACAGCTCGTAATGAAGTTCGGGATCAAAGGGGCTCGTCTTCAGATTCTTCTGTAAATATTCTTCGGCTTTACCAAATTCTTTTAGCTTTCGATAACTCCGCCCGATTAACACATTGGTATCGGGATAGGTCGGCCGATACTCCAGTGATTTTTCGTATGCCCCAATCGCCTGTGCGTATTCCCCTTTCAATTCATGGAGCTTGCCGCGCATTTCAAGGAAATCAGGCCGAGCGACCTCTAACAGCGGGCTCTGCATAGAAACCTCAGCTCCCTTGAGCGCGTTTGCCGCCTTGTCGGCATCTTCGATCTCCACATAATAGCCAAAATAGGCCAGAGGGACCATCTGATCAAAAGGCGGGCCCGCCTGGGATTTGAATTCTTCGATAATCTTGAAAGCCTCTTCCTTTTGACCGGCCAAGAGATATTGATCTAAGAATTCGAATTTGTTGACCAACGCAAAGAACGGAGGCTGGGTTTTTTCCCCCTCTTCTACATAGCGCTGGACGTATTCGAGCGATTTCTGATATTGACCTTGCGTTTGATAAAGGGACGCCAATGCGCCGAACACGCCCATTCTCTCTTCTGGGGATTTGCTGATCCTGAGCACATCCTCGTACATTCGCTTTGAACGATCGAAATGGCCCAGTATGGATTCGATCTTCGCCAACGTGCGCAGGATGGAGATCTTCTCCGGCTCGAGAAGAAGGGCCTTATCATAATAGGATTTGGCCCGCTCAAAATCCCCCAGCGATTGATAGAGTTCTCCGATGATCGTGTAAGACGTCACGTCCTCGGGATATCGACGTCCATATCGCTCGTAATATTCCAAAGCCTCCTTAGACATCCCCTTGTTTTTGTAATAAGAACCGATCCAAAGAAGAGCATCCTGTCTCTCGGGATCAAGCTCTAAAATGCGATGGAACTCGGCGAGAGCCTCCTCGGGTTGATTTGTTTGGGAGTAAATGAACGCCAGCGCCTGATGACCGGCGATATCGTCCGGACTCAGCTCGACCATCATTTTCACGACGGCCAGCCGTTTTTCCGAATCCTCCTTGAAAGCGTAATAATCGGACTTGATGAGGAATTGCACCCTCTCCGGCAGTTTATAGAGATATTGCATGAGGGATTTGAAGGCCTGCTCTCTCTTTTCTCCCTGATTTAAAAAAACATATAGGATCTGCATATCATAAAAAGCATATGCAAAAGAGGGGTCTTCGACGACAGATCGCTCGATCTCTCTCAGGCCCTTTTCCCAGTTCCTTTCGAAAAGCATGGCGTTGGCGCCTTCAATATACGACTTTAGGGCTTGAACGGACGTCGTGACAATTTCAGAAACTGGAAGGTCTTTGATGTCCTTGATATGTTGTTCTGGGATCCCCACATCCTGTCTGATCGTAAGCGACATTTCATCTGCGAGCTTAAGAATGTCTTGCCCTCGGAAATCTCTCTTCGCCACAACGGACGTCCGTCGTGTCTCGAAGATCGAGATTTCCAGGAGCAACTCCTCTCCCGGCCTCGAGAATTCCCCAGATATGAAGTATTTCATGTGCAGGTCACGGGCGATCTTGCTCTTAAGGGTCAATGGCACGCCGATCCCCTCCGGGAATCCCACATCCTTCATTTTCGCGTAGAAAAAATATGCTGATTGGGCTTGAACGAAGAGATCTTGAGAGAGATCGATATTCAAAAGGAAGGGGATGGCATACTGAAGCCAATTCTGAGATGGATCCCCCGTCTTGTTCTCAAAAAAGAAAAGGCCGAAGCTCTTCAGGAATTCACTCTTGGGGATGACGCGCTCGACGGTCTGGCCTTCCTCGTTCTTCAAAATGACCGTTGTCGTCGCCGCTCCCAGGCTTTTTCCGGAGAACAGAAAAACGAGGAGAGCCGCCGAGGCCGCCAGATTGGCCGTTATCCCGATCTTTTCGGCCTTGACCCACTTCTTTCGGCCCGGCCCCCCGTGAAAATAGGTTACGAGCAGGACCGTGGGGACGAATGATAATAAAGCGACCAGGCTGAAATCCGAAAGATGGGGGGATAGGAGAAAGCGGTCGACCAGCCACTTGACCAGCTGAAGGGTGCCCAGGGACGCCAGGACATAAAGTCCCAAGACCTGAGGAACGCGCCTCTTGACCAGGATCCGGGGCCAGGATAGACCTTCTTCGTACGACCCGGCTTGAAGCTCGTCCTTGACCCGTTGCAGATCGGCGAGCAACTCTTCCGCGCTCTGATAGCGCTCCTCCCGCTTTTTCTCGAGAGCCCTGATGATGATCTTCTCCAGAGCGACCGGAATG
>Ga0209253_10000837_pt1 | contig 26730 bp, 26 predicted proteins | sample FrelakmetBRP12BR_FD_187145 | JGI IMG/M metagenome (GOLD analysis project Ga0209253, IMG submission 187145) | Freshwater lake sediment microbial communities from the University of Notre Dame, USA, for methane emissions studies - BRP12 BR (SPAdes)... | ecosystem: Environmental > Aquatic >...
TACCGGAAGCTGAAAGGGACCGCGTCGTGATCTGCTGCGCGGACAGACCGGTGTAGTCCGAGACCCAGACCACCGCGGCTGACGGTTTTCCTGTCGCACTTGCAGTTCGCGTTCGTCGTCAGCCCGAAGGACACGAATACGGCGTAGACCGCGACGCCGGCGACGAGCGAGAACAGCACGTCGCCGGTCGTGAGCGAAGGGTCGTTGCGTACACCGTCGGCGTGTACTGGGTGTTTCGCGGCACAGTGCGCAAGGGCTATGCCGAAGGCGTCGGAGCCGAGGCGTTCAAGTGAAGCGATCGCACGCCGGCAGACGCTTCGCGAGCGCGGTCAAGCGCGGTTCGCTTCGTTGACCCGCCCTCCTCCCGCGCGTAAAATCCGCGCTCCCATTTCGGGGCGGTTAGCTCAGCGGTAGAGCACTGTCTTCACACGGCAGGGGTCACTGGTTCGAACCCAGTACCGCCCACCATTAGAATCGAGACCTGAGCTATCAAGATCGCCTCGCCGAGGCGAGCGTGCCGAAGATCACGCTGGACGTGGTCGACGTCAGCTTCGACGCGATTCGCGATCCCAAGGAGCGCGCCTACTTCATGAACCTGCCCACCAGCGTCGCTCTGACCGAACCGCAGGTGGACCGATTGCGGGACTTGGCGGGCCAGCTGATGCGCCAGTCCGCGGACTACGAGTCGGTAGTGCGCGAGCTCGGCGGAACGCCGGCGAAGTAACGCGGCTTGCCACCTTCAGGCTGACGACATGGGCCACTTGGAGGGGCAGGGCAAGGTTCGCTCCAGCGGTCGGTGCCGGAGCCTCTTCGGGCTCGCTGCATTCATCCTCCTCGTCGCGATTCCCGGCGCCGCGAGTCTTGCGCAGCAAGCCGACTTGTTACCCCTCATCGCCGCCGAAAACGCGGAGATCTCCGATCGCATCAAGAGCACGGGACTCGCCCGCGCCCGCGCCCGTGGCGAGCTCGCGCGGCTGCACAAGTCCAGAGAGGATCTCGATGCCAGCATGCAGCGGATCGACAAGTTCGCGCAGCTGCCGGGCCTGGGGCGCGAGTTCGTGCAGACCGTCATCGAGCAGCTGCGCACGCTGCCCCGGCCGGAGGCGCTCACGGCGCGCGTGGCCGAAAGCCGGCTGGCCATCGCGGCGAGCGACGCCCACCTTCGCGACGAGCGCGCACTGCGGGCGTTGAGCGATGTCGATGCAGCCCTCGCCCAGCGCCTCACGGCATCGGGAGGGGACGCTTCGACGTCGGCCACGCAGAACGTCGAGACCGGCGTGCGCGGCCTCCTCGCCGAGCAGCGCGACCTGCTCACCGGCTTGGTCGCCGAGCAGCAGCAACTGCTCCAGACCCTGCGCGAGATCGACAGCGCGGAGCAGAAGCTCGAACAGCGAAGCGTAGAGGCCCGTGCGAAGCTGACCCAGCTTCTCTTCTGGATACCGGTCAGGCCGGGATCAGAAACCTTCAGCGAGCTCGGCCAATCGCTCGCGTGGACGGTTTCGCCCGGGAACTGGCGCGCAGCGCTCGCCATTGCCTGGCGGCGGATGGCGGGCAAGCCGCTCTGGCCCGCCGTCGCCCTGGTGGTGGCCGGCGGCCTCTATGCCGCGCGCAAGCGCCTGCAGCACCGCCTTGCCGCTCTCGCGCCCGCGGCCATGCCTGATGGGCGCTATCGGATCGGGCATGCGCTGGCTGCGCTCGCGATCACCCTTGCCCTCGCGCTGCCCCTCCCGCTCGTCATGCACACTTCGGGGATACTCCTCCAGTCCGCGCCGGACGCGGAAGGGTTCGCGCGTGCGCTCGGCGACATCCTGCAGCGCACGGCGCTGCTCGTTCTGGCGCTCGTTGGGACCGCGTGGCTGCTCGATCGGCGTGGCGTGGGGGTCCTGCACTTCGGCTGGGACGAGACATCGCTCCCCTTCGCCGCAGGAGCCCTGCGCCGGTTCACGGCGCTCTTCGTACCGCTCGTCCTGGTGGCCGGGCTGAACGGACTGGACCACGCGCCGTTTGCCAACCGGGAGAGCCTCGGACGAGTGACCACGGCGGTTGCGATGATCGTTCTCGCCGCCTTTCTCGTCCATTTGCTGAGAAGGCGGAGCCCGCTCATGCAGCGGCTCGTGGCGCGGGCGCCGCGCAGCTGGTCGGTCCGGTTGCACCCGCTCTGGTTCACCGTGGTCGTGGCCTTGCCGCTTGGAACCGCGGCTCTGTCGGCGGCGGGTTACTTCGTCGCGGCGGGCCATTTCTTCGGGCGCATGGTGTATTCGCTCTTCCTGATCCTCGGTTCGCTGATGCTCTACGGCCTGATGGCGCTGTGGGTGCAGGTCCAGCGCGCGCGGCTGGCTCGCCGCGATGAGAACCAGGCCACGAGGCGAGCCCAGGCGCAGACTTCAGGGGCGTCCAGAGGAGCGTCCCTCCCGGTCCAGCGACCGATCGCGGATATTGCGGCGATCGGCGAGCAGACGCGTTCGCTCCTCGATCTCCTGATCACGCTCCTGTTGCTCGGCGGCATGTGGTGGATCTGGAAGGAGTCCGTGCCGGCGTTGTCCGAGATCGGCAATTACGCGCTGTGGACGTACAAGGACACCGTCGATGGGAAGGAGATCGCCCGGCCCCTGACGGTCGGGCACCTGTTCCTGGCGATGCTCGTCGGGGCGGTCACCGTGGTCGCCGTGCGCAATGTCGGCGCGCTGCTCGACATCGTGCTGCTGCAGCGCCTCGAGGTGCAGGCCGATGCGACCTATGCGATCAAGGTGACCGCGCGGTATGCCCTGGCCGCTGCGGGGATCATGCTCGCCGCCAACATCTTCGGCATTGCGTGGAGCGACGTGCAGTGGCTGGTGGCGGCGCTCGGCGTGGGCCTGGGCTTCGGGCTGCAGGAGATCTTCGGGAACTTCGTGGCCGGGCTCATCGTGCTCGTCGAGCGTCCGGTGCGCGTCGGCGACGTGGTCACGATCGGCGACGTGTCCGGGACGGTTGAGCGCATCCGCGCGCGCGTGATCACCGTCGTCGACTTCGACAACAAGGAGGTGCTGATCCCGAACAAGTCGCTGATCACCGATCGCGTGATCAACTGGACGCTGTCGAGCCAGACCACGCGGCTCGTGCTCAAGTTCCGTGTGGCAGGGGAGAGCGACCTTGCGCTCGTCCAGCGGGTGATGCTCGAGGCGGTGGAGCTCAATCCAGACGTGCTGCGGGACCCGGCGCCGCGGGTTTTCTTCGCAGGCTCCGCTGACGGCGCCTTGACGTTCGAGATCAACGCGTTTGTCGACTCGTTCGCGAAGCGGCAGCGCGTCCAGCACGAGATCAACCTCGCCATCGACCAGGCGCTGCGCGAGCACGGCGTCAAGATCCCATAGTGCGTCGAGCTGAGGCTGACACGATCTGCCGTATCACAGCAGGGTCCACCGGGCGCCCAGGGTCCGCTTGCCCGAAGTCTGGATGGCGGACTTGAATGCTTGCGTCTGTCGCGGTTTCTGAGAACTGTTCAGCGCGCGTTCTTTGGTACATTCGCGCAGACGTCTGGGCCCGGATACTGTAATGTCGAAAGGTCGCGACCAGCGAAAACGCGAGGCACAAGATAGCTGCAGTGCGTTCTGCCTGCGACCGAATGGTTTTTCCACATCAGGAAAGGTAACCAATGGATCGGGTTACCAACGGAGAGCTCCCCTTGGTGGCTTTGTTTAGCGTGGATGCACTGCTGGGTGGCCTACGGCCAGAACCAGTGAAAATGCCGAGAAGTGCACTTCTCAAGGCACTTATCTGGTCACACAAGCCATCGCGGCCATGAGCCTGCACGAACGGCACTATCTCACCCCGCTCTTCCAGCCGAAATCGGTCGCCGTCATCGGCGCCTCCGAAACCGAGAGGTCGGTCGGGAACGTCATCATTCGCAACGTGCTCGATGCCGGCTACAAGGGCAAGCTGTTCGCGGTCAATCCCAAACACGAGAAGGTCTACGATCTGACTTCGTATCCGTCGGTCGAAGACATCCCGCAGCGGCTTGATCTCGTCATCGTGGCGACCGCGGAGCAGACCGTAGCCGGCATCATCGATGCGTGCGGGCGCGCGGGCGTGCGCTACGTTGTCGTCATCTCCGCCGGCTTCGCCGAATCCGGCCCGAAGGGCGCTGCGCTGGAGCGCAGACTGCTCGAAATCGCGCGCCGCTACCGCATCCGCCTAGTGGGGCCCAATTGCATTGGCATCATCCGCCCGGCGATCGGGCTAAACGCCACCTATGTCCATGGTAGCGCGCTACCCGGTTCAACCGGGCTGATCTCGCAGTCTGGCGCCTTGGTGGCCTCGATCTTGGACTGGGCACGGCCGAACAACGTCGGCTTCTCCAGCGTCATCTCAGTCGGCAACGCCGCCGACATTGACATCGGCGAAGCGCTCGACTTTCTGGTGCAGGATAGGAAAACCGAGAATATTTTCCTGTACGTCGAAGGAATCCACAACGCACGCCGCTTCATGAGCGCGTTGCGCGCTGCGGCCCGAGTAAAGCCGATACTCCTGATTAAGGTCGGCCGCCACCCGGGCGCAGCTCAGGCGATCAAATCGCACACCGGCATGCTGGTTGGCGACGACGACGTATTCGACGCCGCGCTTCGCCGCGCCGGCGTGGTGCGCCTGCAAACCATGGACCAGATGTATTCCGCGGCAAGCGCACTGTTCTCGCACCTCCGCCCGAGCGGCAATCGGCTCGCGGTGATCACCAATGGTGGCGGTCCCGGCGTGATGGCGGCGGACCGTGCCGCCGACCTCTACATTCCGCTGGCGGAGCTCTCCGAGGCCACGATCGCGCGTCTAAACAAGACGCTCCCGGCCACTTGGTCACACGGTAACCCGATCGACGTCGCTGGCGACAGCAATTCGGCTCAATACGACGCAGCGCTTCAGGCCTGCATCGCTGACGAAAACGTCGACGGTATCCTGACCATCCTAACGCCGCAAGCGATGAGCGAACCGACCGAAGTCGCGCGCAAGGTCATCGAGACTGCCAAGAATTCCAAGAAGCCCCTCATCACATGCTGGATGGGGGAAGAGCTGGTGCGCGAATCGCGTGAGCTGTTCAACGAGGCCGGCGTTCAAACGTTCCGCACGCCTGAACCGGCGGTCGAGCTTTTCTCGCATCTGTCTTCGTTCTACCGAAACCAGAAGTTGTTAATGCAGACGCCGTCCTCGCTTTCGGACCTCGCCGCGCCATCGGTCGAAAGCGCGCGGCTGTTGATCGACTCGGCCCTCGGGGAGCGACGTTCCACGCTGAACGAAATGGAATCGAAGGCGCTGCTCGCCGCGTTTCGCATTCCGATTGCGCCTACGGTGGTAACGCGTACCGTAAACGAAGCGATAGCCTATGCCCAGGAGGTCGGCCTGCCGGTAGCGCTGAAGATCGATTCGCCCGACATCCGCCACAAGACCGACTCGGGGGGTGTACGCCTCAACCTGAACACCCTGGTCGCGGTGCGCAACGCCTTCCAAGACATCCAAGACGAGGTGAAAAGGAACTGCCGGGACGCGCAGATTAACGGTATCGCGATCGAACCGATGATTCTCAAGCCGAACGGCCGCGAACTATCCGTCAGCTTGATCCGCGACCAATTGTTTGGCCCTGTGATCACCCTCTCTGAGGGTGGAACGCGCGTCGCGGCTGGAGCGAATCGGGCGGTGGCCTTACCGCCGCTCAATAGTTACCTAGCTGGCGACATGGTCCGCTCGTCGCTGGTGGCACCGCTGCTGGCCGAGTTCCGCTCGATGCCCGCCGTGAACCGGGATGCGCTCGAACTTGTTTTGCTGCGTGTATCCGAGATGGCGTGTGAGCTGCCGTGGATCAAGTCGATGGAGATCAACCCGCTGATCGTCGACGAGAAAGGCGCAATCGCGGTCGATGCACGGATTGTAGTGGGGAACGTTTCGCCCACTGCCCGTCCGTACGATCACATGGCGATTCACCCCTACCCTTCCCAGCTCATCCAGGTCTGGACGCTGCTGGATGGAACGCAGATCGAGATCCGCCCGATCCGTCCGGAGGACGCGGACATTGAGGCCGAGTTCGTCAGAAAGCTGTCGCCCGAGACAAAGTATTCCCGCTTCATGAGCGTTCTGGGCGAACTCACGGCTTCCATGCTCGCACGCCTGACGCAGATCGACTATGACAGCGAAATGGCTTTCATCGCGACGGTGCACCAGGGTGATAAGGAGGTCGAAATTGGGGTATGCCGCTACTCGGGCAACGCTGACCAGGAATCGTGTGAGTTCGCGGTGGTGGTCGCCGACGACTGGCAGCGCCGCGGCCTCGGGCGCAAGCTCATGGGTGTCCTGATCGAAACCGCGCGCGACCGTGGCCTCAAGTACATGAACGGCATGTTCCTCGCGAAAAATGAGGGCATGCTCAGATTTGTACAGGAACTGGGCTTCGTCCTGTCGAACGACCCCGAGGAAAGAACGCTCAAGCTTGGTGTGCTGACGCTCCAGGCCTGATGCCTGACGCTCCAGGCCTGGTGCAACGATCTCCCGCGACTACAGTGCGGGATATTTCGACGGGTCCGACATCCTTTCCAATAGTTTTCCGAGTTCGGGCAGGCTGAGCTTGTCGTCATACACCCCGGCGCTCACCTGGATTCCCGTGGCGAACGCGATATCGGCCGTCAGCGCGTATGAGAGTTTTCTCGACAGGTTCCCCGCGCCGGGTTTGGGCCACACGTACTCGACCCATCCCCCGCGCGGCTCCTGGCCCGCCTTGCACAGATCCTTGAAGAGGAGCTTGCCGTTATTGTCCTTGATCTGCATGACCGAGCGGCCCACGAGGTCGGGCCTGATCGGATGGGCGATCATCTTGTCGAGGCGGCAGTCGTAGACGAAGACGTAGCTGTCCTTCCACACCCATCGCCCGGCGCTGTTGTTGAACTCGGCGAAGCCGGAGGCTCCCTTTTCGTGGAGGAATCTCACCGCTTCGCGCACCTTGGCAATTGCTTCCTCAGGGGTCGCGGACTCCGGGCCTGCGGCAACGATTTCGCGGCCAAACCCGATGGCGAGCAGAATACCGATCAGGGCGGCGAATGTCTTCGGCATCATTGTATCGTTCTCCCCAAGTGAGCGATCAAGTTGGTACGCGATTCGGCAACACCGCTTCCCTCGAAGGGATTCGACCGTTTGGCCCGATCCAAGGCTTGCCCACCGGAAGAACATCACGACCGAACACATCGGCGAAGATGAGGTGCGCCATGACGTACCATGCCATGGCTGCGGTCAACATGAGTTCGTATCCTGCCACGACTGTGAGCTGCGGCAGGCCGAAATGGGCCAGATCCAGCAGGATGAACCCGATCAAGAGCAGCGTAAAGGTGAGCGCCAGCGCGCCGTTGATCCGCAGCGAACCGATCCACAAAATCGCCGTAAAGGCCGTCCATGCGATGAGAAACCAACCGATGTCGGTCCCGCTGGACGTATAGATGTTGTAGTGATTGCCGATCAACAACAGCGCCAACGCGATCCAGAAGCAACCGTAAGCGGTAAAGGCGCAGTACCCGAAGTTGTTGCCCGTCTTGAATTCCTGCAGCCCGGCGATCATCTGCGCCAGGCCACCAAAGACAAGCCCTAGCCACACCACCGGGCCGAACCCCATCCAACCGACGTTATGAAACTGCAGGACCATCGTCGTCAATCCGAACCCCGCCAGCCCGACCACCGCCGGATTACCCAGCTTTTGTTCCGCCATGGTGTTCTCCCCTTACTGCTGATGAGCAACTAGCCGCCAATGTGATCCGCCGCGTGGGACCCCACGACAAGAGCATACGCAAGGATCCTTTCTGCCTGGGAAGGCAGGGCGAAGCACATCCCTATGCCATGCGAGAGGATCGGCCGACACCGCGCAATGTGAGGGGCGGCGCCCGATTCGATGGAACCCCGTTGTGCTGCCTTGACGAGGCGTCCGGGCGCCTCGCGCCTCGCGCCTCGTCCGCGCACCCCTCCATTATACCGGTGCGAGAACACGCCTGGGCCATGTCACTGGTGGAAGTCCTGTGCAAGTAACACCACGCCAGCGCCACGTCGAGACTACATGTTCGCAAGGCCTTGACTTGGTCCTCTCTCCCACACATCATGACAGCACATTTGTTGCTGTCGTGATGCTATGCGAACAACGGTCACCCTGGATGCCGACGTGGAGGCGCTCCTCCGCAAGGCCATGCGCGAGCGCGGCGAGCCATTCAAACAGGTGTTGAACGCCGCCATCCGCGTGGGCTTGACCAGCGCTCGGCGACGCGGCCTCAAGCCCTTCAAACAGCCGACTTTCGACATGGGCCGGCCGTTGGTCGATCTGACCAAGGCCCTGTCGCTGGCGGCCGAACTGGAAGACGCCGAGACGATCGCCAAGATGCAACCTCGCCGCGCACGCAAGTGAAACTGCCCGACGTAAACGTGCTGCTCTTCGCGGCAAACAACGCCAGCGCCGAGCACGAACAGGCGCGGACGTGGCTCGAGTCGGCGTTCAACGAACCGGGTGGCGTCGGGTTGTCGTGGGTCGCGCTGCTGGGCTTCATACGGCTCGCCACTCGCCGCGGCATCTTCGCGAAGCCGCTCGGGGTAGAAGAGGCGCTCTCCGTCGTGGATGCCTGGCTCTGCGAGCCGCAGGGGATCGTTCTTCACCCGACGCAGCGGCATGCGCAGGTGCTCGCCCGGCTGCTGATCGCTGCGGGCGCGGGCGGCAATCTCACCACCGATGCGCACCTGGCCGCGCTCGCCATCGAGCACGGCGCCACGCTGGGCTCCTTCGACCGCGATTTCGAGCGCTTCAGCGGACTCGCTTTCGAGGCACTCTGAAGAGGCGCGTTGAGTCGTTCACGGGAACGGCCTGCGACGATGCTCGGCCCGACCCTCGGGAATTGCGTCGAACCCCGATCCCGAGTTCAAGGGGTGTGGGCATCCAGAACTGATTTCTCCAGTTCCGTAAAAGCCTCTTGCACGTAGGTACTCAGGCGATCCAGGTTCGATAAAACGTCGGTGGCGATCAGCCCGAAGAAGAGTTGGTCAGCGTAGCTGAACAGCGTGATGTTCAGCAGATTGCTGGGGGGCAATGTGCTGATGGGGTGCATCTCTTTGCTGCTGTCTCGGTAATGAAGAACCCGAGATCGAGGAGGGAGAGACTGGCCATGGCGATTAGTCACACTGCAAATCGTTGCCGAGCCCGATCGGGCGTGCCCAAGGCAAGCCTTTCATGCTTCTCGGCTGCGCACCTTCCGCGCTGCTTTCGGTGGCGACGCAGGTGCCTTACGGCTGCGTACCTTCCGGGCGGCTTTCGGTGGCGATGCGGGTGCCTTGCCGGCCTTGGTGCCGCCGGCGCCTTTCCAGGTCAGACGGGCCTTGCGGGCCAGCGCGACCACCTTGGCAATGGCCTCATCCGTGTACACGCCATTGACACCCGAGATGGCCGCCAGCTTCATGCCGTGCTTCAGGCCGAGCTTGTAGATCTCCTTGACCTTTTCCCACTCAGTGTCCCGGCCGATGGTGAACACTTCGAAGCGGCCCTCCAGGGCCAGCACGATGGTTTCGGCCAGGCAGGCGTAGATCACGTTGGGCGGCAGGCCGATCGACTTCATACCCCTGACCGGCGTGGGCAACTCGATCTCGCCCGACTCGATCACAAGCACATCGGGCCGCTTGGCCACTTCGGCGGCCGGCAGGTCCAGGGGCCGCGCCACGTCGGTGATCACGCAACCCGGCTTGACCTTGGTGATGTCCAGGACCGTCTTGCCGGCACCCGACGTGGATGTCACGATCATGTCCATATCGGCCAGCAGGTTGTCGTAGTCCGCTGACGTGAACACCTTGGCATTCGGCGTTTCCTTGAGAATGGAGGCCTTGAGCGCTTCGAGTTTGGGCAAGCTGCGGCCCGCCAGATAAACCTCTTCGAAGGACATGGCCAGCAGGCGCGCACTGACCGAACCAATCGAGCCGGTGGCACCGATCACCATGGTCTTCGCGGCCACTTTCTTGTCGGTCTTGTTCAGGCTGACCAGCCCCATGCGGCGCATGGCGTCGGCAGCGGCCCACAGCGCGCCGGATGCCGAGTAGCTGTTGCCGGTGGTGATGGGAATGCGGGCGCGGCGCGCCACGGTGACGCCCGCATCGCCCACCACCTTGGTGAAGGCGCCCAGACCCATGATCTGCGCTCCCAGCTTCTCCGCCATCCTGGCCGCGGCGAGCAGTCGGCGGTAGGTGAACTCGGGACTTCGCGCCAGCATCTCCTTCGGCGTTCCGCCCACCAGGATCAGCCATCCTTCCGCCTCGGCGCCGGTGGGGGAGATGATGTTCTCCATCTTGCAGTACACCATCGGCGGCAGGTAAGCGGCCAGCGTCTCGACGCGGTCCATGACGAACTTGGGCGTCGCCTTCGGGAGGGGGAACCCCTTCCTGATGAAGTCCTGGCTCAGGGGGTGGACAACGAAGGCGAAGCGACGGATGTTGCGGAACTTTCCCGTGGGGTGCAGGAGCCGCGGGGTGATGTTCAGTTCGTTGAGGATCTCGTTGAAGTCATCGTCGGACACCTCGTTGGGTGACTTCTCCAGCGCGGCCAGGATCATCGCCTCGATGGTGTTGATACCGACCACCCTCTCGAACAGCTTGGGCGAGACGTCCACGACCAGGTTGACGTTTCGATCCTTGAAGAACGCCAGCCGCTCGTCGTCCACTGCCGATGTGATCAGCGTCTTGCCACTCAGATTGCTCCCGCTGGCCACGGCCTTGAGCTCGGCGAAGGTGCCCACGATCACGTGCGACTTCGCCACGGCGCTCGCGATGCGCTGGTTCTTGAAGCCGACCAGGGCGGCCTCCAGGATCTCGCCAGGCTTTCCGCTCAGCACCAGCTCCTTGCCCTTCGCATAAAGCTCGAGCTGCTCCAGCGAACCCAGCAATGCGGGTGCGCCGGTCTGGAACACCGAATCCGCAAAGCTGAGATTCCTGGTGTAGTCGGACATGGCGACGGCCATGTCGTAGTTGCGGATTCCCGAAAGGAACAGCACCAGATTGTTGTTGAAGTAGTTGCCCAGCTCCTTCTGCACGTGGCGCACGGCCCGCACTTGCAGCAGACGGCGCAGCGTCGCGCCTGTCGTCACGGGCACACGCGTCACCACCTTGGTCAGGCGCCGGGTTTCGTTGTGGGTGATCGTGCGCGCACCGACGTTGTAGTGGTCGCTGATCTCGCCCAGGCCGATAGCATCCGCTCGGGCCTGTTCTCGGCGCATCAACTCCCACGCCTTTCCGGTGTCCATGTCGGCGCCGAGACGTCGAACCGAGAACTGCTGGCCGAGGAAGGCGGTCTTGAACTCGAAATCCTGCTCGGAAGATCCGAGAGATACCGTCACGACCTTTTTCATCGACCCGCTCCTCTGCGCGGTTGACCAGGAACCAACAGAACCTTCGCCAGTGCCGGCCCGGGCCTCACGCAGCCTTCTTGCGGCGACGCGAGCGGGTCGGTGCTTTCGGCAGTGCCTGGCGAATCAGGTCCTCGCAGACCTCCTGTGTCATGTAGCGCGGCACGGGATAACCGGTGTGTGCCTCTCGGCAGGCCGCCTTGGCCAATGCGGGAATGTCCGCCTCCTGGAGGGCGTCCAGGCAGGTCGGAATCCCGAGATCCTTGTTCAACCGATCGACCGCATCCAGGAACTTGTCAGCCAGCGATTCGTCGGGTTCGCCTTCCTTACCGACCTTCGCGCGTACAGCCAGCAACGCCAGCCGATCGATGATGGCCGGTTTGGAGTACTTCAAGACCCGGGGCAGCATGATCGCGTTGGCGAGGCCGTGCGGGGTGTGGTACTTGCCGCCGAACTGGTGGGCGATTGCATGCACGTAGCCGACATTGGCGCGCGTGAAGGCAAAGCCCGCATACGTCGAGGCGAGGGCCATTTTTTCCCGGGCTTCCAGGTTCTTTCCATCGGTGTAGGCCACGCGCAGATTTTCGAATATCAGGCCGACGGCCGACAGGGCCATGTCGTCCGTATAGGGTGTCGCCCAATGACCGACAAAGGCCTCGATGGCGTGGGTCAGTGCGTCGATACCCGTGGCTGCCGTGATGTGGGGCGGTAATCCGGTCATGAGCGTGGGATCGAGCGCGGCCATCCTGGGCACCATGCGCGGATCCACGATGACCAGTTTCCTTTGCGCGTCCGGGTCGGAGATGACCGCCGCCACCGTTACCTCGGAGCCCGTGCCCGCCGTCGTGGGCACGGCGTAGATCTTGACCGGATTGCGCAGGCCCTTGAAGTAGCCGGCCAGTTGGCGCAGCGGTTTCGGATTGGCCACGGCCACTGCAATCGCCTTCGAGGCATCCATGGAGGAGCCTCCGCCAAAGGCGACGATGGCATCGCAGCCGTGCGACTCGAAAAACGCGATTCCCTTCTCGATCAGCGGGATGGGAGCGTCAGGCGTGATCTCGTCGAACACTACATATTGCGCGCCACCGCTGGTGAGCGCATCGGTCAGGTCCTTCAGCAATCCCAGCTTGGAGATGATGCTATCGGTGACGATCAGAATCTTGTTGTGGCCAAACCCTGCAATGGCCTGCCCCAGACGACCACTGGAGCCGGGGCCTACCAGAAGGGTAGGCTGTGGAAACGGAATGAAGCGGGTCACCAGACCCGCCCCGCGCATCAGGGCACCCAATCCGGCAGCCCGAACCGAATCGCTCAACAGGTCTGAAATCACGAAATGCCTCCCAGGTTGACCTGCCCCCATGCTCGTCGAGCCGAATATTTCAGCGAAGCGGCTCTGGGGCGGAAGAAGGACTCGATTGGATGTTGCGGCTTGAGTTCGGTCGGGGTCAAGAAGGTTCAGCGACACCTGCGGTCGCCGCGGCATCGGTCCGCGCTCCGCAGCGTCGCGGTCAGCGCCCCAGGCGCTTCACAATGCGGACGACGATGTCCCCCGGTACGACAGGCTCGACGACGAAGCCATACCGACGTACCAGGTCGAGCATGCCGGTGTTGGTGGCGAGCACGTGTCCTTCGAGTTCCCCGACTCCGCGGCCACCTGCCTCATCGATGAGCGCACGGATCAGCCGGCCACCGATACCTTGCCGTTGCCAGCCGTCCGCGACCACGAGTGCGAACTCGGCGGGCGCGGGTTCCTCGCGAAACAGGAGGCGGCCGACACCGACGATGCGCGCACCGTTGTCTCCGACAGCGACGAGTGCGACCTCAATGCGCGGATCCGGATCGGTCGCGGTGCGCACGCCCTCGGGGGTGGTGTCGTCGAGCGACGGCATGCCGCGCTTGTAGCGCGTCGCCCAGGAAAGATGCTCGCGGAACGCGAGCCAGGCCTCGGCGTCATCGCGACAAATCGGGCGCAGTAGGATCTTGCGCCCGTCCGCCAAGGTGTCGGTCTCGCGAACCCGAGGGTGGAATGCCTCCGTGCCGGTCGTCATCGCGCCTCGCGTGCGTCGCGCTCCATCATTCAGCTGGGCGCGGCCGCAATTTCCAAGCTCACTGCCCGCACTCCTGCGCCCTCCTCGCTCGGGGCGATGGTCCAGCCGCGCCTCCGACAGATGCCGAGCATGCGCAGGTTGTCCGCGAGCACCAGTCCGTAAAGCCGCTCGATGCCGTGTTGGCGCGCGGCGTTCTCGAGCAGCGGCAGCAGGCGCGTGCCGATCCCCCGGTTCTGCCACGCATCGGCAATGGTCATGGCGAACTCCGCGGCCACGCCTTCGGCATCGGCCACGTAGCGGACGCCGCCCACCACCACCTGCGTGCCGTCGGGCTCGTCGTGGCAAACGACCAGCGTGAGCTCACGTGCCGGATCGGCATGCACTGCACGGTCGACCCGCGCTTGCGGTACGTCGCGAACGTCGCCCAGAAAGCGCGCGAAGCGAGACTCGGGAGAGAGGCTTCTGAAGAAATCGCGCGCGATGGCGGCATCCGTATCGCGCACGGCGCGCACGAAGAGATGCCGTCCATCGGCAAGCGTCCACGCATCGATCGGCGCCGATTCGGGCCAGCTCCGCGACACCGGCATCCGTAGAGGTGTCAGCCGGCTTCGAAGCCGGCTTCCTCGACCACCTTCCGGAACTGCGGGATGTCGGCCTTCGCCGGATCGTACGTGAGCGCGGCCTCGCCCCGCTCCAGCGACACGTTGACCGAGTCGACGCCCTGCACCGCCTGGAGAACGCGAGTGACGCTGCGCACACAGCCGCCGCACGTCATGCCGTTCACCTTGATCACCGCCGTTTGCATTCTCCCCCCGGGTATCGGTTGAGCTGAGGATTGCCTCCACCGCTCGCACGAGCGCGATGGGGCCATGTTCCAGCTCTATTCCTTTCGAGTCTCTGCTTGACCGACCGCTCCCACGCTCGGGCGTGCGTTCGGCGGCCCGGCATGCGCGCGAGGACGCCAGCGATTGAGGAGCAGCGAGTTCGTGACCACCGAAACCGACGATGCGGCCATTGCCGCGCCGGCGATTACGGGCGAAAGCAGTCCGAAGGCGGCGAGCGGGATGCCGAGCACGTTGTAGATGAACGCAAAGAAGAGGTTCTGGCGGATCTTCGCGAGCGTCCGGCGCGAAAGGCTGATCGCATCGGCAATCGAGCGCAGATCATCGCGCATGAGGGTCACGTCGGCCGTGTCGATCGCGACGCCGGTACCGCTCGCAACGGCGAAGCTCACGTCCGCAGCGGCGAGGGCCGGCGCGTCGTTGATGCCGTCGCCAGCCATTCCCACGACGTCACCGTCGTTGCGCAGCGCCTGCACCGCGGCCGCCTTGGCGGCCGGGAGCACGCCCGCGCGATATTCGTCGATGCCGGCCGCGAGCGCGACGGCGCGGGCCGTGGTCTCGTGATCGCCGGAGATCATGACCACCCGGATCCCCATGTCGCGCAACTGCCGGACGGCCGCTGGCGAGCTGTCGCGCACCCGGTCGGAAACGAGGATATAGCCCAGCAGGCGACCCGCGCGCGCCACGGCGATCACGGTTTCACCAGCGTCGATGAATTCGTGCACGCGGCCCGGATCCCAGCGCACGCCGAGCTCGGCGACGAAGTCCACCGACCCCACGCGCGCCGGCATCCCGCCGACGAGGCCGGCGACACCCTTGCCCGGAGCCGAGCTGAAGCCGTCGGGGAGCGGCGGCTCGATGCCGGCACGGGACGCGTGCTCGATCACGGCCTTGGCGAGCGGATGCGAGGAGCCGCGCTCGAGCGCTGCAGCCACTCTGAGCAGTTCGCGCTCAGAGACCCCTTCCTGGGGAATGATGCGGGTCACGGCGGGACGACCCTCGGTCAGCGTCCCGGTCTTGTCCACGGCAAGCGTCGAAAGCTTCCCGGCCCGTTCGAGTGCGATCGCGTTTCGGATCAGGATCCCGGCTTTCGCCGCGCGGCCGATGCCGACCATCAGCGCCGTCGGCGTCGCCAGGCCGAGCGCGCAGGGGCACGCGATCACGAGCACGGCGACCGCGTTCACGATCGCCTGCTCGAGGGTTCCAAAGGCGAGCCAGCCAAGGAAGGTAACGGCTGCGACGCCGACGACCACGGGGACAAAGACGCCGGCGACCTTGTCGGTCAGCTGCTGCACCGGTGCTTTCGAGCCCTGCGCCTGGGCGACCAGGCGCACGATGCCGGCGAGCATGGTCGACTCGCCGACGCTGGTCGCGCGGCAGAGCAGCAGGCCGTCGGTGTTCACCGTGGCGGCGAATACCCTCCGGCCCGCCAGCTTGTGCACCGGCACGCTTTCACCGGTGAGCATCGATTCGTCGACGATCGATTCGCCTTCCAGAACCTCGCCGTCGACCGGTATGGCATCGCCCGGGCGCGCCACGAAGAGATCGCCCGGCCGGACGCAGTCGATTGCAACCTCGCGAATGCCCTCGCCAGTCTTAAGCCAAGCGGTGCGCGGCTGGAGCTTGGCGAGCGATTCGAGCGCCTCGGAGGTGCGCGCCTTCGCGCGCGCCTCGAGAAGCTTCCCGAGCAGGACCAGGGTGATGACCGCAGCCCCGGCCTCGAAGTAGGCGTGGTGCGGCATGCCGAGCCCCGCCAGCGTGACGACGGCGCTGTAGGCGTACGCGATGGTCGTGCCGAGCGCCACGAGCACGTCCATGTTCGCGCCGCCACCCTTCAGGCTCTTCCACGCGCCTCGGTAGAAGCGCGCGCCGCTCAGGAACTGCACCGGCGTCGCGAGCATGAGCTGGAGCCAAAGCGGCAGCAGCGGGGCATGACGGCCGATGGCCATCGCGCCCATCTCCGCCAGAAGCGGCGCGGTGAAGACCGCGGCAACCAGGAAATCCCGCCACGCGGCCCGGTTGTCGGCGCGATGGTCGACGCGCCGCGCCGGCTCGTGCAGGCGCGCGTCGTAGCCCGCCTTGCGGACGGCCTCGATGAGCGCGTCGAGGTCCGCCTGGCCCGGCTCGAAGTGCACCTGCGCGGTCTCGGTCGCGAAGTTCACGCTCGCCCGAACGCCTTGCAAGCGATTGAGCGTCTTTTCGATGCGCGTCGCGCAGGCGGCGCAGGTCATCCCCTCGAGAGCAAGCTCGATCGTCCGCTCGCGCGGCTTCTCAGGCCGGGTGCGACGGATGTCCTGGCGTTCCATGGGATCACCGGCGGCAAACGGCGCGCCGGGCCGACGGCGTCCGTAGGGCTCTGAGGGTCACGGCGCGAGGCATGGCAGAAACCGTCGAACGCTCGAGCTTCAGTGGACAAGGAACACGGGCACGTGCGCCAGATGCAGCACCTTGGTCGCGCACGAACCCACCAAGATGCTGGACACCGTGCTCATGCCCCGGGTTCCCATGTAGATTGCATCACAGTCCAGGCGCTGCGCCTGTTCGGCGATGGTGTGCGCGGGCTTCCCTACGAAAACGTGCGCCGTATAAGCAAGCCCGCCCGAATCGAGGATTCTTTTCGCCTCGGCGAGTGCCGCCTCGCCCTCCTCGCGATAGTGGTGTTCCAGCATGTCATGGGTGACGACCGTGCTGATGCCCCCGATGGGGGGAACCGGCAAGTGCACGGTCACGAGTTCGACGTTCGGCCGCTCCTTGAGCAGAGCAGCCATTTCAACCAGCTTGCGAGTCGCGTTCAGCGCGGACTCCGAGCCGTCCACCGCGAGAAGAATTCTCACCTGCGCCCTTTCCGAGGACCGTACCCCGGCCGGATCGACCGGGCGTACGGCGAAAATCATACCGAATTGGCAGGCGTCAAGCGGGCGATTTGCGCGCGGGCGTCTCCGAAAGGCGCCGAACGGTCCGGCACAGAGCGTCCGCTCCCGGTACGCGCCCTAAACCTAAACGATGCAAAGAATCGCTTCGCGGACATGCTCGGCGAGGCCTGGCGCCCGGGCAAGCCCGATGATTCCCATGGCAAGGACGATTCCCCCGGCAGCAACGCGCACACGTCGATCTCGCGCCCAACTCCGCAGGTGTCCCACCGCGAGTCCGGCCGCGAGGATGTTCGGCAGCGTACCGAGGCCGAACGCCAGCATTACGGCAGCTCCGGGAAGGGGCCCGCCACTCAGCAGCGCGAGCGCAAGCGCGCTGTAGAGAAGGCCGCACGGGATCCAACCCCAGACCAGGCCAGCCCCGACCGCCCCGGCGGGCGTGCTTGCCGGCCTCAGCGAAACGCCATGAGACTGGGCAAATCGCCAGACGGCGCCACCGGCCGCTTCCAGACGCAGCACCGCCGTGCCGAGACCGGCAAGGTAAAGGCCGACGAGCACGAGCAGGACGTTGGCGAGCACGTAGAGGGCAACCTGCACCGGCAGGACATTCTCGAACAGCAGTCCGAGGCTCCCAACCCAGCCCGCGATCGCGCCGGCGACGGAGTAGCTCGTGATCCGGCCCGCGCTGTAGGCAAGCTGCAGGGGAAAACGGACCGAGCGGTCGCGCGGGTCCGCGCCCGGCCGGAACGCCAGCGCGGCGACGATCCCGCCGCACATGCCGATGCAGTGTACGCCGCCGAGAAGGCCGATCGCGAACGCCGTCGCGAGCAAGGACGACGACATCGGCGGATCAGATGACCTTGGAGTAGCGCGCCCGGTCCTGGGCGACGCGGAGATAGCGGTCGAAGGTCATGCAGATCGCGCGCACCACCAGCCGGCCGCGCGGCGTGATGGTGATCCACTCGTCGTCCATGGTGAGGAGATCCATGTCGCGGTACTCGCGCAACGCCTGAAGCTCGGGGGCGAAGTAGCTGCGGAAGTCGATCAGATACCCAATCTCCACGGCGTTGATCGAGAGCTGGAAATGGCACATCAACGCCTGGATGACCGCGCGGCGCACGAGGTCGTCCGCCGAGAGCTGGATGCCGCGCAGCACCGGCAGAATCCCGTGGTCGAGCGCATCGTAGTAGTCGTCCAGCGTCTTGAAGTTCTGGCTGTACGCCGTCGGCAAGCCGCTGATCGCGGAGATGCCGATGGCGACCAGGTCACACTCGGCGCGCGTCGAATACCCCTGGAAGTTGCGATGCAGATGGCCGCGCCGCTGGGCGAGCGCGAGCTCGTCGTGCGGCCGGGCGAAATGGTCCATGCCGATGTAGACGTAGCCTGCAAACGTCAGCAGCCGAATCGCCTGCACCAGGATGTCCAGGCGCTGCTCCGCTGTCGGCAGGTCTGTCTCGCTGATCCGGCGCTGCGGCTTGAAGACCGCGGGCAAATGCGCGTAGTTGTACAGCGCTATCCGGTCCGGCGAGAGTTGGAGTGCCTTGTTCAGGGTGGCGGAAAAGGTCGTCACCGTCTGCTTGGGGAGACCGTAGATCAAGTCGAGGTTCACCGACTTGAAGCCGGACTCGCGCGCCGCAGAGATCACCGCCTCCGTCTGCTCGAATGGTTGCAGCCGGTTTACCGCCTTCTGGACGTCCGGATTGAAGTCCTGGACGCCGACGGAGAGCCGGTTGAACCCGAGGCGGGCAAGCAGGTGGATCGTCTCCGGATCGGAGGAACGTGGGTCCACTTCGATCGAGTACTCCCCCTCGTCTGCGAGAGTGAAGTGCTTTCCGATCAGTCCCAGCAGTTCCGCGAGTTCGCCGCGATTCAGGAAGGTCGGGGTTCCGCCCCCCCAGTGCAGTTGCTCGAGCCGCAGCCCCGCACCGATCACGTCGGTGACGAGACCCATCTCCTTCGCGAGGTACTTCAGGTACTTCGCGGAGCGGCCGTGATCCTTGGTAATGATCTTGTTGCAGCCGCAGTAATAGCAAATGGTGTTACAGAACGGTAGGTGGACGTATAATGACAAAGGCCTCGCGATTCCGCCCACAGCCCGGTTCGCGAGCGCTACCCGGTAAGCGTCGGCGCCAAAAGCCTCGACGAACCGGTCGGCGGTCGGATAGGACGTGTACCTCGGGCCGGGACGGTCAAACCGTCGCAACAGCTCTGGATCGATAACGAGCTCGTCTCGCGCGTTCACGACGACTGCAATGCGGCCAAGTTAGCCATTGTGAGTCTGCCGGGGGTGCCTCCGGGTGCCTTGACGTGGATCAAACGTAACCTGCGCGTATCGACCGGAAGCTTTCATGAACCAACCCGCGTACAGGACGATCAATGTCCACCAGCTCAAGACCGTCTGCTCGGCGTGCAGCCTCAAGGAGCTGTGTCTTCCGATGGGGCTCTCGCACGAAGAGGTCGAGCATCTCGACCAGCTGGTCTACACCCGAAAACGGGTCAAGCGCTGCGAGGCGCTCTACCGGAGCGGCGACGGCTTTGCATCGCTCTATGCGATACGCAGCGGGTTCTTCAAGTCCAACGTGCTCCTCGAGGACGGCCGCGATCAGGTGACCGGCTTTTTCATGCCCGGCGAGATCATGGGCCTGGACGGCATCGGTCCGGACCGGCACAGCTGTAATGCGACCGCGCTCGAGGACAGCGAGGTGTGCGTGATCCCGTTCGTTCGCCTCGAAGAACTTTCGCGCGAGGTTCGCAACCTGCAGCACCAGTTCCACAAGGTGATGAGCCGCGAGATCGTGCGCGACCAGGGCGTCATGATGTTGCTCGGCTCGATGCGCGCCGAAGAACGGCTCGCGGCTTTCCTCCTCAACCTCTCGCAGCGCTTCCTAGCGCGCGGGTACTCGCCTGCGGAGTTCCACCTGCGCATGACGCGCGAGGAGATCGGCAGTTACCTCGGCCTCAAGCTCGAGACCGTCAGCCGCCTCTTCTCCAAGTTCCAGGAGGAAGGGTTGGTGAGCGTGCAGCAAAAGCACATTCGCATCACCAACGTCGAGGGCCTCAAACAGCTTCTGGGTCAGCGGGCCGCCGGCGCCTGACCCTTCGCACAGGAGCGCCAGCTACCGGTAGACGATCACCGGGAGCTTGGAGTGTGAGAGCACCTTCTGCGTCACGCTGCCGAGGAGCAACGTCGCCACCTCGCCGCGGCCGTGGGAGGCCATGAAGATCGCGTCGCACTTTTTCTTTTTCGCGGCGTCGATGATCCCCTGGTACGACGCGCCGGGTTTGGTGATCAACCCTTCGTAGGGCACGTTGGCGGCGGCGGCCAGCTTTTCGATCTCGCCGAGGTATTTCTCGGCAGTCGCCTTTGCCTGCTTGTCGAGCTGGTCCATCGTCGCCCGGTCGATGACGTAACCGTCGCCGAAGACATACGGCTGGAGTGCCTCCATAGCGTAGTACCCGGTGACTCTTGCGCCAAGCGCCTTGGCAAGGGCGATCCCGGCCTTGATGGACCGCTTGGACAGGGCCGATCCGTCCGTAGGAATCAGGATGTTCGTGAACAATCGGTCTCTCCTCCTCGTTTCACGCGCTAGCGGGGCGTTCCGCTGATCTCGATCCTACGCCCGGTGCTCGCGAGAAGCTGTGCAAAATCGCGGGAGACAAGGCGCGGCGCGCAGTCGGGCTGGACACCCGGCGAGCATTGACGCGGGATTTTCTCGCGCAAGTTCGAATGTGCTCCGCGGTCTTTTTACCACAAGACTCGGGACACTACGTGCAGCCTCCGGTCTCGCTGCGCTTGGGACAGCCCTCCGGGCGCGCGATGGCGGGAAGCGGGCATTGGTTTATCTCGGACGACGTGCGCTGCAGGAAACAAGTGAATGCGCTTGAGGCCGCCGCGAACGCCCAGAAGACGAAGAAGCCTACCGAATAAACGGCCGTACGGCTGAAATTCTCCAGGGGCTGGCCAAAGACGCTGAGATCGCTCGGATCGACGATGGTGAAGAAAATCGCCTCCGCGATTCCCCCGATGATGAACGACGGCCATAGCACCCAGATCAGGCGCTGCGTAGTGCTCATATCCTCCTCCTATTTCGTATCTTGCTTGGCACCGGCGAGCATCAGTGTGCTCTCTTCGGTGTGCCAGACGCCCGCAAGGCGCCAACCGCCCCCCTTGTCCTCGAGCACGATCCGCCAACGCCCCGCGGCGAGCGGTCCGAGCTCGGCCTCGTATTCCCCCGCGGGTGTCGGTACGAGGGACGGGTGCTGGTCCTCGCCCGCGCGGGTCGGATGAACGAGCGAGAGCATCGGCGCGCGCAACGCATCGGCCGGCGCCTTCAATCTCAGGTAAATCCTTCGCCGGTCCGGCGTAAACGTGAACTCGGCGGTCAGGCCCAGCGCCTGCGCCCTCTTCTCGCGATCGAGCGTCTGGTTGATCGCCAGACCCTGCTTGTAGTAGTCGTCCACGACGAGCCCGTCGTGCGTGCGCATCGCCAGCACCACCATGATGACACCCAGAACGACCGAAACCGCCGGAATGGCGATGAGAATCCACGGCCACGGCTCGCGATACCAGGGCTTGGCGCCTTGCCGCGCTGGGCGGATCGGATTCCCGGCCATCGCGGAGGGCATCAGCGGACCAGAAACACCGACTTCTCATTCACGACGACGCCCGGGTCGTCCAGGCCTTCGACTCGGAACTCGATCTTATGCGAGCCGGGATCGGCTGCACCCGGTTTGATTCGCAGTTGCACCGGCACCTGCCTTGTCGACGCAGCCGGCATGTCCACCTCAGACACGCTGGCGATATGGAGCGAATCGAGCCCGCTTGCGCTGATCCGGTACTTGTGCGGCTGCTCGCGAGTATTCATGAGCTGCAGACGGTAGACGTTCTCGATCTCGCCGTCGACCTCGCGCGCGAGACTCGATCGGTCGCGCACGACATCCACCTTGAGCGGCACGCGGTTATAGAGCGAGACCGCAGCCGCCGCGATCACGAGACCGAGAATAGCCGTGTAAATGCCCGTGCGCAGGCGGGCGACGCGGCGCAGCATCTCCTTGGCGGTCCACCGATTCTCGATCGCGTTCTCGGTCGCGTAGCGGATGAGCCCCTTCGGGTAGCGCATCCGGTCCATTACCTGGTCGCAGGCGTCGATGCACGCCGCGCAGCCGATGCATTCGTACTGAAGGCCGTTGCGGATGTCGATCCCCGTCGGGCATACCTGCACGCACAAACTGCAGTCGACGCAGTCGCCAAGACCCAGTAACTTCGGATCGGCCTTCCTGCTGCGCGACCCGCGCGGCTCGCCGCGCGCCGGGTCGTAGGTCACGATCATCGTGTCCTTGTCGAACATCGCGCTCTGGAAGCGCGCGTAGGGACACATGTACTTGCATACCTGCTCGCGCATCCAGCCGGCATTGCCGTAAGTCGCGAAGCCGTAGAAGAAGATCCAGAACGTCTGCCAGGGCCCGAGCGAGAAGCTTGCGACCTGGCCGAGAAGGTCGCGGATCGGCGTGAAGTAGCCGACGAAGGTCAAGCCGGTCCACAGCGCGATCGCAATCCAGGCCGCGTGCTTCAGCGCCTTCAGCGCGAACTTGCGGCCGCTCATCGCGGAGCCATCCAGACGCATCCGTGCCACACGGTCGCCCTCGATCTTCCGCTCCACCCACATGAAGATCTCGGTGTAGACGGTTTGGGGGCAGGCGTAACCGCACCACAACCGTCCGCCAACCGCGGTGAACAGGAACAGCGCATACGCCGCGATGATCAGAAGCGCGGTGAGGTAGATGAAGTCCTGCGGCCAGAAGACCAGCCCGAAAATGTAGAACTTCCGCGCGCCGAGGTCGAAAAGCACCGCCTGGCGGTTGTTCCAGGTGAGCCAAGGCAAGCCATAGAAAATGACTTGGGTCAACCAGACGAGGCCCCACCGCCACGCTGCGAAAGAGCCGTGGACGGCACGCGCATAGATCTTCTTGCGGACCTCGTAGAGGGACTGCTCGAGTTCTTCTGCAGCTTCCTTTGCGGCTTCGCCCGCACCTAGGCGGTCATTCACTGGCTTCCAGCCTTTTCAGAACCGGGCGCGTTCCAGGCGCCCCTCACTTCGCGGACGGCGCCGCGCCGGCATCGCTCGTCTTCTGCGGTGTGTTGGACAGCCCCCACACGTACGCCGCAAGCACGTGCACTTTCTGGTCGCCGAGACGGTCCTTCCAAGCCGGCATCTGGCCGTTGCGCCCCTTCGTGACGCTTTCGGTAATGGCCGCCTCGGCGCCTCCGTAGAGCCAGGTCTTGTCCGTGAGGTTCGGTGCGCCGATCTGAGTGTTCCCCTTGCCGTCAGGCCCGTGGCAGGCGACGCAGTTCTGCTCGAAAAGCGCCTTGCCGCGTGCGACGCGTATCGAGTCGGTGGCTTGGCCCGAGAGCGACATCACGTAGTGGGCGACGTCCTTCAAGCCCTCGGCTCCCAGCACCTGCCCGAACGGCGGCATCACCCCGTTGCGACCGTCGAGGATCGTGGTCTGGATGCCCTGCGGTTCACCGCCGTAGAGCCAGTCGCCGTCCCGCAGGTTCGGGAAGCCCTTGCTGCCGCCCGCGTCGGACGCGTGGCACTGGGCGCAGTAGTTGAGGTACAGGTTCTGCCCCATCTGCCTCGCTTCGGGATCAGCCGCGACCTGCTTCAGGTCCATCGCCGCGAACTTCGCGTACTTGGGACCGTAGAGCGCGTCCGCTCGCTTCAGCTCGTCATCGTACTGCTTGGTGGAGTTCCATCCGAACATGCCCTTGAACAGGCCGAGGCCTGGATAAAGCACGAGGTAGACCAGGGAAAAAACAACCGTGATGTAGAAGAGCCAACGCCACCAGTTCGGAAGCGGGTTGTTCCACTCGCGCAGATCCTCGTCCCACACGTGGCCGGTGGTCTCGACCTTGCCGCTGATCCGGGTCTTCTGCTGCGAGTACAGAAACACCGCGCACGCCAGGATCGAGACGAGCGTAATGCCCGTGATATACACGCTCCAGAATCCGCTCGTGAAGTCGCTCATTGTTTTCCCCCGGAACGCTTCGTTTTGTTAAGCCCGTCGTGTTCCTCCAAGATCGAACGCGCCGCGGCGTCGAACGCCGATTTGCGCCGCGCGCTGTACGCCCAGAAGACGATCGCGAGGAACGCGACAAACATCACGACCGTGAGTACGGCGCGCAGGTCATTCATGTCCATGTCAGCCACCCTGCTTCGCGATCACCGTGCCGAGCCCCTGGAGGTACGAGATCAACACGTCGAGTTCGCTCTTGCCTTCGAGCTCCTTGGCTGCATTGGCGATCTCGTCGTCGCCGTAAGGCACGCCGATCCTCTTCAGCGCCCGCATTTTCGCGGCGATATCCTCCTTGTTCGCGGGCGTGGATGCGAGCCAAGGATAGGCCGGCATGATGGACTCGGGCACGACGTCGCGCGGTTGCAGCATGTGGATGCGATGCCACTCGTCGCTGTACCGGCCACCGACGCGCGCGAGATCCGGCCCGGTTCGCTTGCTGCCCCACTGGAACGGATGGTCGTAGACGAACTCGCCGGCCACCGAGTACGGACCGTAACGCTCCGTCTCGGCGCGGAAGGGACGCACCATCTGCGAATGGCAGTTGTAGCAGCCCTCCCGAATGTAGACGTCCCGGCCGGTCAGACGCGCCGCGTCGTAGGGCTTGAGCCCAGCAACCGGGACGGTGGTCGACTTCTGGAAGAATAGCGGAACGATCTCCACCAGGCCACCCACCGCGACCACCAGGATGACGAGGACGATCAGAAGGGTCGGGCTTCTTTCGATTTGGTCGTGTGTGAAAGCCATGGCTTCCTAGCTCCCTCGTGTTCAGGCGTGCGCAGCCGCCGGAATCGGCGCATCCACCGCGCGATGTCCAGCGATGGTGATCAACACGTTGTAGAGCATGATCACCATCCCGGCGAAGTAGAGGGTGCCGCCCAGCAGACGGATGTAGTAGAAGGGCATGCTCGCTTTGGTCGACTCGACAAAGGTGTAGGTGAGCGTCCCATCGGCATTGACTGCGCGCCACATCAGGCCCTGGGTCACGCCGGCGATCCACAGCGCGGCGATGTAGAGCACGATGCCGATCGTCGCGACCCAGAAGTGCAGCGTCACGAGGCGAATGCTCGCCATCTGCGTCTGGCCGAAGAGCCGCGGAATCAGGTAGTAGACGCAACCGATGGAGATCATGCCCACCCAGCCGAGCGCGCCGGAATGCACGTGGCCGATCGTCCAATCGGTGTAGTGCGAGAGCGCGTTCACGGTCTTCACCGACATCATCGGGCCTTCGAAGGTCGACATGCCGTAGAACGAGAGCGACACGATCAGGAACTTGAGGATCGGGTCCTCGCGCAGCTTGTACCAGGCCCCGGAGAGGGTCATGATCCCGTTGATCATGCCGCCCCACGAAGGCGCGAGCAGGATCAGCGAGAACAACATGCCGAGCGACTGCGTCCAGTCGGGAAGCGCCGTGTAGTGGAGGTGGTGCGGGCCGGCCCACATGTACGTGAAGATGAGCGCCCAGAAGTGCACCACGGACAGCCGGTACGAGTACACCGGCCGCCCCGCCTGCTTCGGCACGAAGTAGTACATCATGCCGAGGAAGCCCGCGGTCAGGAAGAAGCCGACCGCGTTGTGGCCGTACCACCACTGCACCATCGCATCCTGCGCGCCGGCGTAGACCGAGTACGACTTGGTGAGGGTGACCGGCACCGCCATGCTGTTGACGATGTGGAGCAGTGCGACGGTGAGGATAAACGCACCGAAGAACCAGTTCGCGACGTAGATGTGCGACGTCTTGCGCTTCCACAACGTTCCGAAGAAGACGATCGCGTAGGCAACCCAAACCACCGTGATCAGGAGGTCGATCGGCCACTCGAGCTCGGCATACTCCTTTGAAGTCGTGATGCCGAGCGGCAAGGTAACCGCCGCGAGCACGATGACGAGCTGCCAGCCCCAGAACGTGAATCCCGCGAGCGCGTCGGAGAAGAGGCGTGTGTGGCACGTGCGCTGCACGACGTAATACGACGTCGCGAACAGCGCCGATCCGCCGAACGCGAAGATGACGGCGTTCGTGTGCAGAGGGCGGAGCCGGCCGAACGACAGGAACGGAATCCCGAACGTGAGGTCGGGCCAGATGAGCTGTGCGGCGATGATCACGCCGACCAGCATGCCGACGATCCCCCAGATCACCGTCATGATGGCGAACTGCCGCACCACCTTATAGTTGTATGTGCCGTTCATTGAGGTTCTCCCCTTCCAAGCGGTTGTTGCCGATTCCCGACGTCGGCAGCATCGGCTGCGATGCTATCGGCCGTGACTGTTATCCCTTTGACGTAGATCAAACACATCCGGGCGCTGCGAAATTGCATTGCTACCATCAGCATCGTTTATCTTTGTCGGAGGAGAATCGTCGTCGAGAAGCACTTTCAAAGCGGGTCCCTCGAGGTCGTCGAACTGTCCGCTCCGCAACGCCCACCAGAACACGGCGCCAATCAGAAAGACGAGCACGACCGACAGCGGAATCAAGAGGTAGAGAATATCCATTGCGTCAGGCCGAGGCGAGCCGCGTGCGCGCGGCGTTTGGCTTGTC
>Ga0209253_10000838_pt1 | contig 26729 bp, 22 predicted proteins | sample FrelakmetBRP12BR_FD_187145 | JGI IMG/M metagenome (GOLD analysis project Ga0209253, IMG submission 187145) | Freshwater lake sediment microbial communities from the University of Notre Dame, USA, for methane emissions studies - BRP12 BR (SPAdes)... | ecosystem: Environmental > Aquatic >...
CGCAACTTCTCACCTCATCATTTCTTGTTCGATGTTGGGCGTTCGCCGCGTCACTACTTAGCTGGGCTGTCACGCCTGCCCCGCCGTCTTTGGGCGGGGGCCCATGCCGTGACAGCTCCCAGGGGTGCACACCACTGCCGGCCGAGGAGATTGGCCCATCAACAGCGCGGACTACCCACATTCAATAAGTTTGTCGAGAGTCTCCTCCTCAGGAACTGCGCGAAGAGATGAAGAAGATCCGTTGGGGAATTATCGGCTGTGGCAAGGTTACTGAAGTCAAGAGCGGGCCGGCCTTTCAGAAGACACGCGGCTCCGAACTGGTAGCTGTCATGCGGCGAGACGGAGGTCTGGCTCGAGACTACGCTGCCCGTCACAACGTGCCCGCATGGTACGATGACGCCGATGCTCTCATTCATGATCCAGATGTGGATGCCGTCTACGTGGCAACGCCTCCTTCATCGCACAGAGAGTACACCCTTGCCGCTGCGCGGGCAGGGAAGCCGGTGTACGTCGAAAAGCCAATGGCGCGCAATCATGCTGAGTGCCTGGAGATGATCGAAGCCTGTGAGCGCTCCAGGGTTCCCCTTTTTGTGGCCTACTACAGAAGAGCCCTCCCCCGTTTTCTCAAGGTCAAATCCCTGGTGGAAGGAGGTGAGATAGGAGAGGTCCGTGGCGTGAATGTCCGGCTCTATCACAAGCCTTCTCCGGACGATCAACAGGGTGTCAAGCATTGGCGCGTTGACCCGGCAATTGCCGGGGGCGGCTATTTTGTTGACCTCGGATCTCATATAATTGATCTGCTACAATACGTCCTGGGTCCGATAACGACGGCAAAAGGGTATGCTGCGAATCAATGCGGACTCTATGAAGTAGAAGACATCGTCGGCGCCATCTTCACATTCGACAGCGGAGTGCAGGGGACCGGTCTCTGGAGCTTCGGGGCGGAGGACAATCTCGATCAAACCGAGATCATCGGTTCGCGGGGCAGCATCACCTATTCGAATTTCATGAACCTGCCGGTTGTCCTCAGGAAGCGTGGCAGGACCGAAGAATTCCACATCTCGAACCCGGAAAACATCCAACAATCGCTGATCCAGACTGTCGTCGATGAGCTTCTGGGTACGGGCAGATGTCCCAGCACGGGAAGAAGCGGGGCAATGACGAGCTGGGTCATGGATCAGATACTTGGGAAGCCGTAGCATGGTAATCGCTGAGTGGGGCCTCAAGATGCCCCCACCGGTTCACGGAGCCGCACGGCTGAAACAGCCATTCGAGGAGAAAGCTCACATGTCCAGCGGAAGGGGAGCGATGAAGAGGATCCAATGTCTGATTGTGTTGCTGGTTGCGCTGCTTGCAAGTTGTACCACAGTCCAGGTTAAGAACGCGCAAGAGATCACTGCTTCTGCCCCGACCATCCGCTTTGCCCCGGAGATCGAAGCATTCCTCAAGGAAGATCGGATCAATCCTCCGCCGCAGCAAGCGATTCTCTTCATCGGCAGCAGCATATTCCGGGAGTGGACACACCTCAAAGAGCAGATGGACCCGCTGCCGGTGTTCAACAGGGCCTTTGGAGGCTCATGGACTGCCGATATCCTGCAGCATATGGACAAGGTTGTTCTTCCGTATCAGCCCAGGATCATCGTCTACTATTGCGGCAGCAATGATATCAACGGATCGGAGAAGCCGGTGCCGATCTTCCTGCGGGTCAAGCAGTTTTGCGAAAGAGTACAGGTGAAGTTGCCCGATACGCGAATCTACTATGTTTCCATCAATCGGGCCCCGCAGAAGAAGGACCGTTGGGACATCGTTGATTCAACAAACGCGCTTGTCAGGGAGTTTTGTTCGACCGGGAAGAACCTGGGTTTCATCGATGTGAACCCCCTGCTGTTCGACAAGGAGAATCGCCCGCGGATGGAGCTCTATCGGAGCGACCAGCTTCACCTTACCGACCGGGCCTACGAGGAATTCGCAGCTGTGATCAAGCCCATCATTGAGAGATCGTGGATGTCGAAGTGAATCCGGGGGTTGCGGGACGACAACGCTGATGCAGGTGTTCGTTTCGTCCCGTGTCGTGCGGCATCGTCTCCCGAGCTACATGGAAAACCGTGCGTCCCGCTCCGGTCCGAATTGCACGACCCGCTCCTAGGTCGGACAATCGTGCTCTTCCCAGCAGTTCCTTTGCGTTTTCAGCAGGCGTAGGCTCCTCCGTGGCCAGCCCGGAGGACGGCTTGACAAGGGCGTGCTGATTTCGTTTCATAACCACGTATCGATTGCCTGTTCTTTGCACAACGATTGTCGAAACCATACCTCTCGTCCGGGTGGATGAGAAGGTCTCAAACGCGGAGATTCCATGCGTTACGAGATTCACTGTTCGACCAGTCGCCCCTCCTCAGAGTCAGGCCCGGGTGCCTCCACGGCCACGCCAGTGCCTTCGCTCGATTTCCAATCCCGATCTTCGAGTCTTCCTCCACTTTCTCGCATTCAGTCAAGATCACCCTGAATCCTTTCAGAAGACCACAGTTTCCTGAATCGTTGCGCCTTTCTGTTCACATGAAGCTTATGCCTGATGTAGCGATTCCGCAGCATCCAAAAACCACAAACAGCATCCAGACGCTGAAAGGAGATATCGCCATGTACATGTCGCGTGATATCATGCACTGCAAGCCCGGGAAGACGAAGGAGCTCGTATCACGATTCAAGAAGCTTTCGGCCGTTCTTACGAAGATGGGTTACTCGCCGATGAGGATCTATACGGATGTCAGCGGCGAGCACTACTGGACCGTCGTCATTGAGCAGGACATCTCCAAGATTGACGACATGGCCGAGATGTCGCGGAAGACGATGACTGATCCGGAGGTGGCGAAAGCCATGGAAGGGTATCATGAGTACGTCGTCAGCGGGAAGAGGGAGTTTTACAAACGCGAGGATGCGTAGGGCACGGAAGGCAAAAAGCCCACGACTTAAGTCGTGGGCTTTTTGGACATGGGTTCCTTGTGTGTCGGCTTCTTGGTTGCACCAAGAGAACCAACGCGAGCTGCCGGCTCCTTTACTTCATCAGCATCATTTGCCGCGTTGCCGTGAACGAGCCGCTTTGCATTCTGTAGAAGTACATCCCGCTGGGCGCATTTCCGGCAAGCCAGTTGATGCTATAGGTCCCCGGCGCAGTCTGCTCATTCACGAGCGTCGCGACTTCCTGCCCGAGGAGATCGTACACTTTGAGCGAAACGAATCCCGCGTTCGCTACCTGGTACGTGATCGTTGTCGAGGGGTTGAACGGATTGGGATAGTTCTGCTGCAACGCAAATTCCCCGGGAACGGTCCCTGCGTGTTCAGCAACGCCCGTCGAGGCGAAAGAAGGGCTCCAGGAGAGAGACTTGCGGCTGATCTGAATGGTTCCGCTTGCCGGTTGGGCCGTGTCGGCCGCCGTAAATTGAACCGATGCTCCTTCCTTCGAGAGGAAGATGTAGCCGCTGCTTCTACTCCCGCCTCGTTCCTCCTTTCGGATTCGGAGAGCATTGAAGGTTGCTCCCTCTGGCATCTTCATAGGGCCGTAAGCGTCGACAACGTATGAGATAGCATGGTTCACGGCAGACCCCCCAAACGGTATTCCGCTCACGGTAATCGATGTCGTGCTCGAATAGGTGGAGCCCCATTTCGTACCGAGCGTGGACGGGAGGGCATAGGTTGTATCGGGGGGGGTATTCGCTATTTTGAGCATGCCCGGCAGGTCTGTTGGGGGGCTACCGGGGATCAGAGAAACCGATATGGTCCCACTTCCCATGTTGCCGGGATTCAGGAGATTCGTGCCAAGGGTGATGTACAAGTACAGATCTCCCTTCACCGGACCCGGAGCGCCCGGAATGCTCCCCGACAGCGATGTCTTGAGGGCGTGAGTTGCGCCGGGGTATGCGGTGTCAAAGGGGGTGGGTTTCGCGACGCTTTTCAAGACGACCGTATTATGCGCCTTGAGCCCGCTGAAATCCCACGATGATGCGCCGGGTGCACCGATGTTGATCGATGCGGCAAGCGTGTCGTCGTTGTTGTTAATGGTATTGCCGGCCTTAAGCCGGGTCCTCACGTCATCGGCCGTGATCGTGATCTGGGCGACCGCCGATGCGCACAGGCCTGCCAGTGCACACATGAAGACCGCTCTACCGATAGTTGTATTCATGTATCCTCCTCCTTGTTTGACCTGCGATGTGATCCACTAAAATCTTCCTTCGAGCGTCAGGACATAGGTCCGGGGCGGCATGAGATTGCCGATCAGCTCTACGTAGTTGTGCTGAAAAGCATTGTTGAGATTCACCGTCACGCTGACCGGGACTCCGGTAAACGAAAGATCGGCGCCGATGCGGAAATCCGCCACATAGATCGGTACGCGTTCATCGCCGTCGGGAATGATGCCGAGTTGCACGAGTTCCTCATCGATCCTATCGACGCGGCTGATGTAGCGGAAATCGGCGCCCGCGCTGACCCAGCCAAGCTGCATGAGGAGGTTCGTGTAGAAGACATGACGGGGACGGTACTTCAGAAGGTCATTCTTCGTGAGGTCTTCGGGATACACATACGTATACCCAAGGCTGTACTGGAGACCCCCTTGGAACAAGCCGAGCTTGAGTGATGTTTCAAATCCTTGGACGCGTGCTTTGGTGACATTTCTCCACTGGATGTACGGAATATTGCTTGAAGAGACGATGAGGCCGGCTTCAATCAGATCATCGTAGTCTGATCTGAAGGCCGCAACGTCAAACGTTCCCCAGTCGCCGATCATCTGGGACACTCCCGCTTCATATGACAAGCTTCGTTCGGGTTTGAGATCCTTGTTGGGCACGGTTGCCAGATTGCTCACTTCGCCTGAAAGAAATGCTTCTGCCACCGATGGGATTCTGAACCCTCGCCCCACTGACGCGCGCACGGTCGTTCCCGCAACCGGAATGAATGCCACAGCCGCTTTCGGATTCAGCTGGCCGGTCGGCTCCGTGAGGCCGATGGATTGCCAGTCAAATCGTGCGCCCAGCGTGAGCGTGAACATCTGCGAGAGCTTCATCTCATCCTGGCCGTACAACGCGAATCCACCTCCCACATGATTGCCAAACAGGTCCGCGCCGATAATATCCAGATTGCCATTGAGACCGAACGTCAGCGCGTGCACCCTGTTAAGAAGCCAGGTGGACGACGCTTCGATATTGATCATATCGGAGAGTGACTCATTCCTCCCGTATTGATGGATGGTTTCGAAGCCCCAGTCGTTGTGGTACCAGATCGCCTTAGCCGTGAAGAGGAGGTTGTCGGCCAGCACGCCGTTGTACATCCCGCTGGCATAGTAGCGCATGGACTTGACGTTGTCGGTCTGCTGGATTGCGGGGGGGATCAGGGCCGAATCGAGATTGCGCCAGTAGAGAAACTGCCCGCCGTATTGATACAGCAGGCCGAAATTCAGCGTGAGCGAGTTCGAGGACGAGAAGTCCTGTCTGGTCTTCATGTAGAAGTTGTAGCGCCGGCGTTGGTCGTTCTGGCGGTACGCGTCATCGAACTGGCGCGAGAGGAAGAGGGCGATCCCGAGGTCTCCCGACTTGTGCGCATAGCTGACAGATTGCCCGTTGTAGTAGCGGGGATGGTCCGACCACTTCCATTGATCGTAGGACGGTTTATTGTACAGGCCGGCGTATGCACGAACGATGGTTTCCGACACTTCGGGAATGGGCTTGGTGATGACGTTGATGACGCCTCCCAGCGCATTCGACCCGTACAACGCTGAGCTTGCCCCCTTGACCACTTCGATCCGATCCACCTGTCCTACCGGTATCGACTCGAAGTTCAGTTCTCCCGTATCTCCGGTGAGAAACGGAATGCCATCCAGGAGCATCAGCACGCGGCTCCCCGCGCCACGGCTGTATCCGCTGGATCCCCGGATATTGACCTGAAATCCCGTCATATTCACACCCGGGATGTAGCGAAGAGCGTCTTCAATTGTGATGGCGTTGCGCTGTTGAATGGCTGCCGCATCGATGACCGAGATGCTCACGGGGACTTCCTCGAGCGACTGCTGGCGCTTACTGGCGGTCACGACGATCTGCTCCGTTTGCACGGGCGTCTGCGTCATGGACACGTTCAGCATCGTTTCTTTTCCTTCTTCCACAACGACCCGGGAGCGGGTTTCCCGCTGGTACCCCACGATCGAGAAGACCAGGGTCTGCGGTCCCGGCGGAACGTCCGGTATGCGGTACTCCCCCTTCGAATTCGTGGTCGTTCCTCGAACAGTGCCCTGCAGGAGTATGTTCACTCCGACAAGGGCTTCGGCATCGCCTTTCGCAGTGACGCGTCCTGCGACCGAGCCGCCCGCCGCAAGCATTCTGGAGCAGAGGGCAAGGAGAAAGAGCACAGAAAGAACCTGTTGTCTCGTTACCATGGCTTGGGCGGAGGATTGTGGAAATCGACTTCAATGTCGATGTTCGGAACGATGCGATGCAAGAGCACCCTCACGGGGGAGGGGTTGAACGTATTTGGTTCCGTCGTATACACGCCGGCCGGTCTCCAATCGGTGAAGGAGTTCGGGCCGTACAGCTGGGCCACGACGATGTAGTTGTACTGCTGCACCTTGAGATTAATGCCATCCTTGGTGGTGAACGTGTAAGGTGCGGAATCTACGAATTTCGGAAGTGACCCGCTTGCGTTGAGATTGGGAGGATAGACCGCGGCGTTGCCGGACAGCAGGGTGAGGAGGATTCCGGCGCTGTCGGTCGGGTATGTTGTGAAGGCCACGATCCGCAGATCCCGGACGCTGTCCGGCGGCGGCCAATTCTTGAAACGAATGACGCCGCTGAAGCCCGAAGGTTCGTTGATTGGGGCTAACCCTGTGTCGCACCCTGACCAGAGGAGTACGATCGACAGGAGCAGCAGGGTGGCAATGCGTATTCGGTTCATAGGGAGATAGACGTCGTCAGAATATCATATGTACCGCAACACCGGCGATCGGGCATCAACGACCCGGAACGAACTCCAGGGTTCGGGCCTGCCGCTTAAGCCGGAAAACGCGCCACGGGCGGGCTCCAAGCTCGCCCATGGCATCTGGCCCGCAAAATGTGAATCAGAATGTAATGCCCACGGTCCCGAGCGGGACCATGGTGCTTGTCTCTCCCTCCGTCAGAATCCAGTTGACCTTCAGTTCCGCGTAGAGTGTCACACCACCGAGGCTGAAGTCAGCTCCGGCACCGGCATTGAGCGCCGCCTTCGTCTGAGGATCCGGAGCCTTGACTGTGGTCACCGGGGATCCTTGATAAAGCACCGTCGCATCGGTTGCCTTGAGATACACGACCCCGCCGCCTCCCGTCGCATAAATGCTCACAACGGGGAGAGGTATCAAAGGCACTTTCAGGTTCAAGTTGCCGGAAATGGCGGTGATCTTGAGGCCGTCGATCGTCACCCCCGGCACGGATCCGGCGAGCTCCGCCACCTTGGCTGCATCCGGGGTGAGGAGAAGGTAGTCTCCGGACAAGCGCAAGGACACAAATCCAAGATGAAAATCAACATGAGCCCCACCGCCGTAGCCAAGGCTGTAGACCTCCTTCAGGTCACCCGCGAAATTGAAATTCACGATATCACCCTGAACGCCGAACCCAACCGATTGCGCTTGGGCAGCTGTCGAAAACGCGATGAGAACCGCGCAAAACAGTATGCAATACTTCATAGATCCTCCTGGAGAATGGATGGGTGTGCTGCCTGGACGTGGAATTGTGCGGTGATCGGTAGCCGATGGGGTGATGGGGCCGTTTGTTGTTCTGAAAAGCTCTTACGCATGGGGAGCCTCGATGAGGGTCCCACCAGGAAACGTACGTCTCATGAACAGTTCAGTGTCCACCGCCAATCGAAATAAGGACATTGCGTGTGAACTCTCTAGTGCAAAGGTAACGAAGCGACGGACAAATCGCAACACTGCCTGGAACCCTTTTCCCGATGATGATCGGTGCCCGGGATTTTTTTCGTGGGGAAGAACATGTGCTTGGCTCGATTTCCTCCCTGATGGTGAATAATACGCATACTTCCAAACCTTCGTTGTGATGCCTCGCACATGAGGGAAAAATGCGGCCCCTGGTGCAAGCCAAGGCGAGGATAGCCGCAGTCCGGCCATCAGATCCAAACCCGCGGTTCCTGCAATGAACATTGTGGTTCGCCCGTAACCGTTGACTTTCCACGGATACTTCCCGTTCTTTCCTCGCAGGGAACTCTTTCCCGAGCATTCGACGCGTCCCTCCCCGGAAAGAGCGGCGTAACCTTCGCGACGCCGCGGATCCGGACCGCGTTTTCCTGAAATGAGAACCACCCTCCGGTAGGGGATCTTCATGTACAAGGACTACTACAAAGTGCTCGGCGTCGCTCCGAATGCGACAACGGACGAAATCAAGAAGGCATTTCGAAAGCTTGCCGTCAAGTACCATCCCGATAAGACCAGGGGCGACAAAGCCGCTGAAGAGAAGTTCAAAGAGATCAATGAGGCCAACGAAGTTCTTAGCGATCCGGAGAAACGGAAGAAGTACAACCGGTTCGGCAAGGACTGGCAGCGATATCAAGAGAGCGGGGCGCAGCCAGGAGGGTTTGACTGGTCGAAATATGCGGGGAGCCAGGGCGGCGCAGAGCGGACGGGCGATTTTTCTTCCATCTTTGGCGGCGAAGATGCCGGGAGCCTCTTTGAGATCCTCTTCGGGCAGCAGGGCGGTCGGAAACGGGGAAGGCGAAGTGCAACCTTGCGAGGAGAGGACATCGGAACAGAAGCAACGCTGTCACTGGAAGAGGCGTACCACGGCTCCACACGACTCATCGAGGTCAACGGTCAGACAATCAAGGTGACGATTCATCCCGGCATCGAGGAGCAGCAGGTGCTGAGAATCCCTGGAAAGGGGACGCCCGGTCCGGGCGGAGGTCCTGCCGGGGACCTGTATCTTACCATCAGAATCGCAGCCCATCCGGATTATCATCGGAAAGGGAACGATCTCCATCGTGATCTATCGGTCGGACTCTACACGGCGGTCCTGGGCGGGAAGGTTGAACTCGAGACACTCAAAGGGACCATAAAAGTTGATATCCCCGGGGAGACGCCAAACGGAAGAGTGCTGAGATTACGAGGTCTGGGGATGCCGCTGTATGGCAAGAAACAACAGTTTGGGGACTTGTTCGTGAAGGTCGTCGTGAAGATCCCAGAGGGGTTGAGCGAGAAGGAGGTCGAGCTGTTCAGGAAGCTGGATGCTTTGCGAACCCAAGAACAATAACGTAGAGGAGCACCCATGAAACAAATCTTGGTCGCAGTTGTCGTCGCCAGCTTGTTCGGCGTGTTCATGTCGGGCTGTGCATCAATGAGCGACGTGCTGGCCAGCAAGAAAGAGGGAACCGTCAAGGTCTATCCCGTTGGTCAGGACCGCGCCTGGGAGATCGCGATGACCGTGCTGCGGTGGGAGGGAGGGGAGACGATCGAGGAACACAGGAAAGAGAACTATATGCTGACGACTGTGGGGGCAGATTTTATCTCGTCGGGAAGTGTGGTCGGTGTCTGGATTGAACCGGCAAAGAAAGGGAGCACCCAGGTTACCGTTGTAACGAAACGGAAGATGCAGACGAATATCGCCACAGGCTTGACGGAGACAACGTTTCAGGAGCGATTTGCCCAGGCGGTGGAGATTGTGAAATCGGGCAAGCCGCTGCCGGTGAGCGCACCGTAGGTGGGGGGCGTCAAGGGTGGCGGAAACCTTCGGGAAATCCTGCATCGCAGGGGCGAACTCTGCCATCGGTCCATGCCACCCGGCAGGGACGAGTAAATTGTGGGAAATCCCATTCGAACGTATTACCTTTGCACCGTTTCCGCGATGCCGGTTGCACTGTTCCGCGTGGTCTCGCCGCCGGACAGTGCGTGGATTTCGGCCTGCGACCTGGAGACCGGATGTATGTCAGGATGGACAACCGCTTAAGGGCAATCCCATGAAAATCCTTGGAACGATCGCCGCCTTGGTGATGCTCTGCATGTCCCCCGCGGCGGCACAACAGTCTTCCTCTGTTTTCACGATGAGCCCAGGAATCCGCGCTCCGGAAGAAGGGGATGTCCCCCAGGCAATTCAGGACAGTCTCAACCCCGTTCGCCCCTTCTGGGTCCCGATCGTGGAGGTGACTGGATTGAACACATCGCTAACCTTGTTCAACAGGTATGTGGCAAATTCACCCTTCGCAAGAATCAGCTTTCAGACTGTAGCCGACAACTTCAAGCACGGTTTTGACTTTGATGCCGACAAGTTCATTACCAACCAGTGGGCGCATCCGTTCAACGGTGCGCTCTTCTACAACTTCGCCCGGTCGACGGGGCACGACTACTGGGCCAGCCTGACGACAGCCATGTTCGGGAGCTGGCAGTGGGAGTACTTCGCCGAGAATGAGCCCCCCGCAATCAACGATTGGATCCAGACCTCCATCAGTGGCGCATTCCTGGGTGAAATGACCTACAGATTCTCGTCGCTGATCATCGACGAGAGCGCGACCGGTTCCGAAAGGACCTGGCGCGAAATTGCCGCGTTCGTCGTTGCTCCCACGAGGGGCTTCAACCGGCTCATCTACGGTCAGATGTTCCGGACGACCCCGTATGGCGTTTACGAACAAGAGCGGATGGGCGCCAATGTGACTTTCGGTCTTGATAATATCGCCCCCGGTGTCGATCTGAAGAACGGCAGCAAAAACTACTCAATCGGTCTGGAAGTTACGTACGGCCAGCCGTTCCGGCGAGCTGTCAACAAGCCTTTTGATTTTTTCCGGATGAACATGGCACTGAATTTCGGGATCACGAAGCCGAACGGATACTTTTACGGATATGGTGTCCTGACGGGCAAGCGCGTGGGGGAGGAGAACAACGTTGTGATCGGCCTTTTTCAGCATTATGATTACCTCTCAAATCCGGTGTACCGCCTCGGTGCGACCGCAATCGGCGTCGGAACTCTCTTCAGGAGTTCGGAAGGCGCGTTTGCAGGTTCCGCCCATCTCTCGGGCATTCTGATGGGTGCGGCAAACTCGGTCTATGCAGAGGAGTTCGAAGTTGCATCCCTGGATTCCTCACGCGACTATAACTTCGGATCAGGGGCAGAGGTGCGCGTCGAATTGAACTACCAGGTCGCGATCGTCCGGCTCTATGCAGGCTACAGCTTCTACTGGTTGCACACCATGCAGGGAGCGCCGGGAGATGAACTGATCGGCATCCTGAGGCCCAAGGTCTTCTTCAATATCGGAGACCGGTGGCAGGCCGGCCTTGAATACGCATTTTATCACCGACAGGGTCGGTATCATGGGCTCTTCCCGGATATTGATCTTCGGAGCAATGAGCAACGGGTCTTCGTCGGGTACAGGTTCGGGGGGTAGTCCCTCTGACAGGAGAAACGACGTGAGAAGTGAGTCGAGAGTAGATCAGTCAAGGGTACAGACGCAAGGGAGCATACAATGACACGATCAAGGCACCTCGCTTTCGTCCTGATAGTCCTGCTCGGCATCTCCACGGGGGGCAGAGCGCAGGGGCAGTCCGGCTTGGAGACCCAGCTCAATGCTGGCACCGGGAGGCATACCGAACTCGGCATCAATGTTGGAACACCCGGCGGCATCAATCTCTCGATCGGTCAGTGGTTCGATCGCTGGGGAATCCGCGCGAGCGGCATGACGTATGGATCAAAAATGAGGGGAATTCAAGGCTTTGCGGGATATGAATTCCTGAATGACTCCGAACACCGGCATGCCATCGGCCTCGCCGTCGGGACGTGGGACTATCAAAACAATTCCTGGACGTACGCCGGCCCTGCGTATGATCTCTCCATCGGCGGGTTCTTCATGGAGTTCGGAATCGCCTGGGGACATGGCACATACGCCGCGAACCAGGTGATATGGCAGATCGGCTATGTGTACCGGTTGTTCGACAAATGATCCGCTGAGCATTTCAAGGAGTCATTGGGGGAACGCAAGGGTTTCCCCAGCTTCTCCCGGGTGACGCAAGACGTTCCCGCCTCGAGCATTCACGGCTGGCCTCATCGCGTTCCCTGTTTCCCTCCCTTGATGACGTCAAAGGGGAGTCAGTTGTGTCCTATTCCCAGACGTCACATCGCGCACTTGCTGGATTTCGACTTCAGAACGTTGTAAATTATTTAGTTATGGACAGTTCACTAACCGTGACTCTGGAACACCTGAATGAGCAGCCGAATCGTCTATCTTGATCGGAACGAGAACAACTACGGGCCTGCCCCTGCATGCTTCGAGGTCCTTAAGAAAGCTGACCTTTCGAAACTGAGCTGGTACGACAGGTCGTTCACCTCGGGAATAAAAGGCATTCTGTCGGCGAGAATCGCGCACGACTTCGACCTTCCGGAAGAGCGGGTGCTCCTCGGGTATGGTGCCGAGCAGATCCTGAAGCAGACCATCCAGTGCTATCTCCAGAAGAACGCGAAACTCATGGTCCCCGCCTATTCCTGGTGGTACTACAAGCTGATCGCTTCGGAAGTTGGAGGCCTCAGCGTGGAGTATCCGCTCACGGTGGGGGAAGAGAGCTTCAGTTACGATCTCCCCGGGATGCGGAACCTGTACGCGCGGGAAAAGCCCGCGGTGGTCTTCATCAGTTCGCCCAACAATCCGACGGGGAATACCCTGCCGCTGCCCGACCTGAAGCAGGTGCTGAGCGATTTCAGTGGCTCGCTGGTCGTGCTCGACGAAGCCTATCAATACAACGGGCAGACAGACTATGTGAAGGACCTGGTTGATGCGAACCCAGACCTTCTCGTGGTGAGGACATTTTCGAAATACTACGCCCTTGCGGGAGTGAGGATCGGGTTTGCGCTGATGGGGTCGAACCTCACGGCATTGTCGAAGTTCACGAACAGGTATCTCGGGTTTCACCGGTTGTCTGAAGAGGTGGCACTTGCTGCCCTGGATTCGCCCGAGTACTACAGGGGCATCGCTCAGATGATGCTTGAGGATAAACAGTTGTATTATGCGGAACTGGGGAAAATCCGGGGTTTCAGAGTCTTCAAATCGGACGCCAACTTCATCCTCGTCGCGATCCCACCCGAACACAAAGGACCATTGCAGAAGTTCTTGGCTGACAGGGGCCTGATCGTCAAGTTCATGAATGAGCCTCTCCTCAATGCCCATATCAGGATCACTATCGGGACTCAGGAGGAAAACCGCATGCTCATCCAGGCCATCAAAGCGTATTTTGATTGATGTTCCGGACATGAGTATGCTTCAGGAGTACAAGAGCGGACTGAAATCGGTCGCGGTCGAAGAGCTCTTCGATCTCGTCTTCTACCGCCCGCTGGCCTTCATTCTCGTCAAGCTGATCTGCAACACGTCGGTCACACCCAACCAGCTGACCATTCTGTCGATGTTCTTCGGCCTTTTCGGCGGGGCGAGCTATGCCTTCGGCACACCGCCGGCGTATGTTGCGGGCGGCGTGTTCTATCTCCTCTACAATATCGTCGATTGCAGTGACGGGCAGCTCGCCCGCCTCAAGCATAACGGTACACCCATCGGCAGGGTGCTCGACGGGGTGGCGGATTATGTCGTCAGCATTGCGGCGTATGTGGGGATCGGGATCGGGTATGCCGGATCATCCGAGCATCCGGTTCTGCTCTGGTGCCTCACCGCAGCTGCTGGGTTCAGCAATGCAACCCAGTCCGGTTTGCTCGATTTTTACCGGGCCCGATACCTGGACATCACGCTTGAACGTATCAGCATCCTTGTGGACGAGCAAAGGACGTTTGAATCGGAATACGCCGCCCTGAAGAATCAGAAGGGGCACTTTTTTGAACGGGCGCTCATTTGGATTTATCTCACGTACTCGGTCTTGCAGCGCAGAGTCACGGCAGGCGGAGGGACTCCCCGGGTGACAGCGAAGGTTGATCCGGCCGCGTACGAGAGGGAAAACAGGACCTTGATTTGCTGGTGGACTTTCCTCGGTCCCACGACGCAATGGACGCTCCTGATCGTCTGTTCGTGGCTGAATCGCCTCGACATTTACCTCTGGGGTATCGTCGGCCTTGGGAACCTCCTGGCGGTGATCCTGTCCGTCGCTCAGCGAAGGAAGGATCGGTCGTTGAACATGCAGGAGGCCCGGTGAAAGGTGTTATCCTGGCTGCGGGCGCATCGGCGCGATTGAGGCCGCTCACCGATCACGTGCCGAAATGCCTGCTGAACGTGGGCGACAAAACCATCCTCGCCAGAATGCTGGATGGTCTCCTCGCTCAGGGTGTGACCGAGTTTGTGATCGTCACCGGGTACCGGGAGAGCCAGATCCGCGATTTTGTGAAGGACTGTTTCCCCACTCTGGCAGTGACATGGTTGTCGAATGAGCATTACGCCTCCACGAACAACATCTATTCACTCTGGTTGACCCGGGAGAGTGTCTCCGACCATGACATCCTGCTTCTGGACAGTGATATCGTGTTTGACGACCGGATCATCGGGCTCCTGCTGACTTCCGGCCATGATAACTGTCTTGCCGTCACCACGGGCAAATCGCTGGGTCACGAAGAGATCAAAGTTCGTGTCGATGGGAACGGGGCAATCGAGGAGATCAGCAAAGAAGTACCGCCGGAGAAGGCTTTAGGGGAATCGATCGGGATCGAAAAGTTCGGTGGGACGTTCCTCGGCCGGTTGTTCGCCGTGATTGACCGGAAGGTCCTTTCGGAGAAGAACGTCAATCAGTTCTATGAAGCGGCATTTCAGGAGGTCATCGACGGAGGCCAGACGGTGATCGCGGTCAACGTGGGGAACCTTCCGTGCATGGAGATCGACACACCCGAAGATCTGGAGACGGCTCGCGCCATGATCGCGGCCCGGGCCGCAGCGGCGGAGGGGCGGGGGAGTCGATGAAGAGAAGGGCTTTTGGGCGTTTCTGCAGAGGAACGCTCTCTATGATCTCATTGTCCTGTTGCTTTGCCGCAACCACTCATAGCGGGGAAGACACGGTCCGTGTGAAGCCCCATGCCTCCGAACCCGACATTCATCCGACAGTTCTCTGGTTCGCTGCCCAGGCTGTTCCGAGTCCGCAATGGACGGCTGTCGCCCATGACGGACTTCGCTTCGGCATGCGCTGGCAGGCGACGCCACTGCTCTATTCGTTTGGCATCAACCGGAAGTTGAGTCCCTGGCGCTGGTTCATCGTCGAGCCGTTCGTCCGCCAGTCCGGTTCGGTAGAGGTCTTCTGCTCGCCGGAGTATGTGAACCTGGAAGATCAGTATGGATCGCGGTGGGCATTCCGGGCAGGGCTCCGGGGGTATATTCCGTTCTGGCAGCACGGCGAGTATCTCTCGGGGTCGCTCGGCAGTTCATACTTCATGCTCGGTGATACGAGAGGGGTGAGCTACGAAGCGGGGGTTTACTTCTTTGCCGGGATTGTTGGCATGCAGACGACATACTCCCCGTCTCTGAGCGAAGCGCCGTGGACTTTCACGCTGCGTCTCCGGTATTTCTAGAGGACCAGCACAAATATGAACAAGCTCTCCGTTGCAGCTCTGATGCTCCTTCCGGCGTTGCTGGCCTCCTGCAATGCTGTCCGTTCGACAGGCGCTGCGGGGTACAGGAATGCAGCCGGCGTGTTTTCCACGCCGCGGGAGGTAGCCGGCAAGATCACCCGTCCGGTGCGCCAGGACGCGCGACTTGCAGTTCTCTGGATCGGTCACGCAACAGTGCTGTTGCAGCTCGACGACAGATTCATCCTGACCGATCCGAACCTCACGCCGACAGTAGGCTTGTTCTCCAAGCGACTCGTTGAGCCGGGCATCGACCCGGCGAATCTCCCTCTGTTGGATGTAGTGCTGGTTTCGCATCTGCATGTTGATCACCTCTCGTACGGTTCCCTGGATCTCCTCGAGAAGCGAATGAAGCAGCTGTTCGTGCCCGAAGGGGGGCTTGTGTACATTCCCAACTACGACTTTGATGCCGACGAGCTGAAATCGTGGGAGACGTGGGAATCAGAGGGGTTGCGCGTGACGGCGGTTCCCGTTCTCCACAACGGCTGGCGGTATGGTCTGGACGACGCCTGGATGAAAAGGAGTTTCACGGGTTACGTGATCGAATACAAAGGGATGACCGTCTACTTTGGGGGCGACACAGCATACGATTCGACGTTGTTCAAAGAGACGGGGAAACGCTTCCCCCGGATAGATCTCGCCATGCTTCCATTGGCTCCGATCAACCCCCGGGAGTACAGCAAGGCTCGTCATACTGATCCGCGGGAGGCCCTGCAGATCTATCGGGATCTCGGCGCACGGTGGATTGTGCCGATCCATTATGATACCTATCCGGAGTCATTGGATTCCCTGGGTGAGGCGACTGCGACCCTCCGGGCCGGCATGGCGGAACAGAAGTTGACGGGTAATGAAGTGGTCATCCTGGAGATTGGGGAGCAGCGGGTTCTGATTCCGAAGCGGGATGGGTTTTCCGCGGGCGAGTAGGTGCGAGAGATAGTGGCAGGCAACACCGACAAAGCCGCCCCGGAGGAATCGGGGGCGGCTTTGTCGGTAATTCCCGAAAGTCTCCGATCGCAGCCCTTCTGGGGACTCCTGCAGTCCGGCGGCTCCACTCGTTTGCATCCTCGCACGGATCAACGGTTGACCGAATGCATCATGCTCTCAGGGTATCGCATCCCCGCGGCCGCTCCAGGAGGCGACGCCGCATTGATCCGGGCAAGGTCACCATTTGAGAGCGCGATGTCCGCCGCCGCAACATTCTCTTCCAGATATATGCGGCGCTTGGTCCCGGGGATCGGGATGATGTCCTCCCCCTGTGCAAGCAGCCATGCAAGCGCCAGCTGAGAGGTCGTGCACTTCTTCTGGTATGCGATTTCTGCAACGCGCTGCACGAGGTCAAGATTCCGCTGGAAGTTCTCTCCCTGGAAACGGGGCGATTGGCGCCGGTAATCGTCGATTGCGAGGTCATCGAACCGCTTGATCTGTCCAGTCAGGAAGCCGCGGCCGAGGGGGCTGTATGCGACAAATCCGACGCCAAGCTCACGGCAGGCGGTCAGAATCTCATCCTCAGGGTCACGGGTCCAGAGCGAATATTCGGTTTGAAGGGCCGCAATGGTATGAACCCTGCAGGCCCGGCGGAGTGTTTCGGCGCCGGCCTCCGACAGACCGAGAAAGCGGACCTTTCCCTCTCGCACCAAATCAGCCATTGCCCCCACTGTCTCTTCGATTGGCGTGTTCGGGTCGACCCGATGAAGGTAGTACAGGTCGATGACTTCGACGCCGAGGCGGCGAAGGCTTCCCTCGCAAGAGGACCGGACATACTCCGGCCTGCCGTTGATGCTGCGGACCAGTGGGTTGGCCGGGTCCCGTACAATCCCGAACTTTGTGGCCAGAATCACGCGGTCACGTTTTCCCGCGATCGCCCTCCCCACGAGCTCTTCATTCTTGTAGGGGCCGTACATGTCAGCCGTATCAAGAAACGTAACACCGAGGTCCAATGCCCGATGGATCGTCGCGATAGATTCTCTGTCATCGCGTCCGCTATAGAACTCCGACATCCCCATGCATCCCAGACCGAGGCTGGAGACCGTCAATCCGTGCCGACCGAGTGTTCGCGTTTTCATTTCTTTTTCCCCGTTTGTGGTCATAATGTACTTTTCCCTTGCCCGCAAAGCAAATGTTACCGGGGGCTGAGCGCGAGGGCAAAGGAACCGTGTTGATGTCAGCCACTGTTGAAAGGCGAATTCTCCGTGCCTTGATCTCCGGCGATTGATTTTCACTTTGGATCTTGTTTTCTTATATGATAAGAGGTGCTCGGACCGTCGAACTTTCACATTGACAAAGCCTTGTTTATGTTGATTCGTCTGCTCCGACCGTTCGCCCGGCATTGGACGGGCCTTTTGCTTCTCCTCCTCTTCTTGTATGCAGGCCAGGCGGAGGGGGGCGGCCTCATGGTTGTTGGGTATTATCCCGACTGGATCAGAGGCTCCTACCCGCATAGCGTGATTCCCTACAGGAACCTCACGCACATCGTCCACTCCTTCCTTATCCCCAACGGCGATGGCTCTCTCAGCGGCACGAGCGGATTTGCCTATCCTGCATTGGTTCAGGGCGCCCATCAGGCCGGCGTCAAAGTCGTGGTAGCGCTGGGCGGGTGGGACCAATCGGGCGGGTTCTCGCCGATGGCAGCCGATACTGCAGCGCGCCGAAAGTTTGTCCAGAACATCAAAGCGTTCTGCCAGGCGAACAATTACGACGGCATAGATCTCGATTGGGAATATCCGGCCAATGCCGTCGATCGGGCGAACCTGACGATCCTTGTTCACGAGTTGCGACAGGCCTTTGCTGGCCTGCAGCCGCCCCTCTCGATCTCGATGGCGGTTCCGGCAGGCAATTGGACCGGCCAGTGGTTCGATTTCAGCTCGATGAAGGACGATCTTGATTGGCTGGGGATCATGACATATGACTACCACGGCAGCTGGACAAGTACCTCGGGGCCAAATTCGCCCCTCTACGGAAAGTGGTCGGTCAATACCCAGGGCTGGATCGATGATTCGTACACGTACTACAGCGTCACTCGTGCTGTGCCGACGGCCAAACTGCTGATCGGCGTCCCCTTCTATGGATGGACCTTCAACGCATCGACGATGTACGGAGCCAGCACTGGTGCCTCGCAGAAGCAATATCAGGACATCGCCCCGCTCATCGGCCAGGGATGGACCAGGTATTGGGACAGTGAAGGGCGGGTTCCCTATCTCATCAATGCGGCCGCTACTCAGGTGATCAGTTACGATGACACAGCTTCGTTGAGGGTCAAATGTGAATACATCGTTGCGAAGGGGATTCAGGGAACGATTGTCTGGGCGCTTGGACAGGACTATGTCAATGGCGGGCAGCCGCTTCTGGATGCTCTCGGCAGAGGACTCGGCCTGGTCTCAGGGGTTGAACCGGACGAGGAATCTCTCACGCCAACAACGTTTGCGCTTTATCAGAACTATCCGAATCCGTTCAATCCAACAACAACAATGAGATTCCAAATTCCAGAATCCAAATCACAAACTCCAGAAAATGTTTTGGGATTTGGAATTTGGAATTTGACATTTGTCTCTTTGATGGTGTATGATGTTCTGGGCAGAGAAGTGGCAACGCTTGTGAACGATCGCCTGCCGGCGGGGACCTACACGGTTCCCTTCAACGCCTCCGCTCTCCCCAGCGGGGTCTACTTCTACCGGCTTCAGGCACACATCAGTGACGGCGGACAGTTCTACGTGGAAACGAGGAAGCTTGTGGTGACAAAGTAAGCCGGGGTCCTCACTCATCGATCGCACGCTTCCAGCTTTGCCGGTCTGTTCCTCCCCCTTGCATGCTCAACGGGTTTCATTTGTCCTGGACGCTCCGTATTTTGCGAACATTCACAAGAGAAACGATGTTCCATTCGTAGAATGGCACTGCGGCTTCTCCTCATCACACTTGTCGTCGGGGCGTCTGTCTACGGACAGGAGACAACGGGGGGACGGACTCCGATCGCCATCACTGACTCGAGTGGTGGACCCGGAGGTTTCCTTCACACCCAATTCTCGCCGCCTGACAGCGCACGAATGCTTCCGATCGTTCCCCGGTTCGCCTGGCCGCACGTGCGCGGAAGTTCCTCGTACAGGCTCCAAGTTGCATCCGACTCATTGTTCCTGGTCCTGGTGTACCAGGATTCCATGTTGACAGACACGACGCGTCAATGCGACGCGCCTCTGAACAATGATGCTCTCTACTATTGGAGGGTCGGCTGGCAGGACTTGTCCGGTGAAACGACTTATGCTGAGATTCGCAGTTTCGTTACGGCTCCGGCGCCGTCGTTTTCCGAAGCGACGTGTGTAATTCAGCCCACGAGAAAGGGCGGGACGAGTCTCGCCCGCATTGTCCTACGGAATCCGGTTGGAGTACCGATTTCTGTTGATTCCGTCATGAACCAGACGAGGGCCTTCGGAATCGGGGATTCCCTGCCGGCGATCGTGCCACCGAATGACAGCCTCCGGCTCTCCGTGTTGTTCCGGCCATTGTCGTTCAGGTCCTATCGCGACACGCTGGTCGTCGCGACCAGTCAGGGGACGGCGCGGCTCCCGCTTGCCGGGGAGTCGCCTCCTCCAATTCTCGGCGTGCCAGCGCGCGAGCTCCTCTTCGGACCCATCAGTATCTCCGACACCGGCAAGGCTGCAATACCCCTTCGCAATCTCGGATTGTTCAACGATCTGTCCATAGCAGGGATCTCCACAGGGACACCGTTCTTCATACCGTCCAGAGAACCTCTCCTGACCGTCGGCGCAGACGACAGTGTGGTGATCTCCATCCGGTTCCATGCAAAGGCAGCCAGGCCTGAGCGGTTCGGCGTTTATTACGACACCATGACTGTTGTTTCGGACGGCGGGACGGCCAGGATTGTACTCCGGGGGGACACGCCCCCTCCGAAAATCGAGACTTCTTCGCAAGCGATAGACCTCGGACTTGTCGGCAGGCTGGATTCTGCTACTGCGTTGCTCCGGATTCGCAATGGTTCGATCAACATACTGCAGATCGACTCGATCAGGACGACGGGGCGGACATTTCGGCCCGCCTTTTCCCGTGCGCGAGTCTCCCGGACAGACTCGCTGCAACTGACCGTGAAATTCACTCCCGACAAATGCGGCCCGTTCATCGACACGCTTGTTCTCTTCAACAATTCCTGGACCTCCGTGCTGCGCGTGCCGCTGAAAGGTTACGCGCCGTATCCGGTTCTGGAAGCGGATTATGAGCGGGTGAACTTCGGGGTAGTGGAGAAAGGTGATTCCGGATCCGTGGCGATTCGCCTCTGGAATTCGTCGATCAGTTTCCTGAAGGTCGATTCCGTTCATTCGAGAATGCGGCAGTTCCGGACAGGGAAACCGTCCTTGCCCCGGATTCTGCGGCTCGGTGATGCAATCGTCGTCCGGGTCACCTTCTTCCCCGATAGTGCCCGCAAATACTACGACACGCTCCTGATTGTAAGCACATCAGATCGTGCCCGCCACAGGATACCACTGCTTGCCGAGGGCGTTCCGTCGTGGGGCGAATCTTTCCGCTCAGGTCGATCGACCAACTACGAACTGTACCAGAATTATCCCAATCCTTTCAATACCACGACCACATTCTCCTACAACCTTCCCGTGCGAAGTCGCGTAAGGCTCGAAGTCTATACTACGCTCGGGCAACAGATTGCCGTGGTGCTCGACGGGGAACAGGATGCAGGTGTCCAGAATGTCCCATGGGAAGCTCATCTTACGTCCGGCGTCTACTTCTATCGACTGCACGCAACATCTATCGACGATCCCAACAGGCAATTCTCCGGATCGCACAAGATGATACTCGTGCGATAGACGCTTCTCTGACTGGTCACTGGCTGCCTGATGTGCTCCACAATGTGCGGTGCTGATTGTATCATGGGCCTTATAGAACAAACCCTGAGACGCGCAAATCCCGGGTGTTGTGTGATGGTCTGCCGTGAGTTACATTACGGCAGGATCATCATGGGTGCAGTCGCATCACGGTTTGGCGCCAAATCAGCGACGATCGCGAGGCGCTCCTGGAGGTCTCTTTCAGACTGAATTCGGTCCACGCAGGCCATGGCAACGGGAAGGCAGATTATTTCAGGACTCTTCCTCTTCGCGCTCTGTTCCAGGGTGCTTGCGTCCGGCACGGGATCGATCGCCGGCCGCGTGACCGCCAAAGGTGAAGTTGAGGCGCTGGTTGGTGTGAACATCCTCCTTCAGGGCACCGTCCGGGGAACCACGACCAATGCACGTGGCGAATATCGGATGCTGAATGTTCCGCCGGGCAAACAGACGCTGGTCTTTTCCCTGGTGGGATATCAGCGGGAGACGCGGTCCGGCGTTCTTGTTGAGGAAGGAAAAGAGACGTTCCTGAACGTGTCCCTGACGTTGAGTCCCGTTCAGACTGAACAGATCGTTGTCACCGCCAGCAAGCGTGAACAGTCTCTGCAAGATGTCCCCGTCAGCATCTCGGTCATGGATGCGACGGAGATCCGGCATCGCAACTCCCTGACCGTTGATGACGCCCTACGATATGTCCCCGGGGTGAACATGACCGGGGGGCAGGTAAACATTCGCGGGTCGAGCGGATACAGCCTCGGCGCCGGAAGCCGTGTGTTGATGCTGCTGGACGGTGTTCCGTTGATTCCCGGAGATACCGGCGAGTTAAACTTTGAATCGATCCCCGTGGGCCAGGTCGACCGGATCGAGGTAGTGAAAGGGGCCAGCTCGGCGTTGTACGGGTCGAATGCGCTAGGAGGCGTCATCAACGTCATCACGAAACCGATCCCGGAAAGAGCAGAAACGAGCATTCGCATGTATGTGGGCTTGTACAATAAGCCATCGTATGATCAGTGGAGATGGTCAGACAAAACGCGGGCTTTCAACGGACAATCGATCAGCTTTGCCCGCAAAGTGGGAGATCTCGGGGTGTCCCTGTTTGTTTCGCGCCAGATTGACGACGGCTATCGACAAAACGATTACCGCAGGCGATACAACTTTCTCCTGAAGACCGAACAGAATTTGAGCTCCTCCAAATCTCTGACGCTCGCCTTCGGATTGTTGAATCAATTTGGCGGGCAGTTTCTTTACTGGAAAAACCTCGATTTGGCCCTCACACCTCCGGCCGGACACGAAAGCGACAACGTGAAGTCCATGCGTTGGTATGCCAGTGGGCTCTACAACAACGCCGTATCGGATCACGTGCTCCTGACGGTGAAAGGGCAGTGGTATCACAATGACTGGGGCTTTGAGAACAGACTCGACGTTGGACGAACCGAATCGCTCTCGGATGGTTTTCGCGTTGAAGCGCTCTCCACGCTGTTGCTCGATGACGTCCACACCCTGACAGCCGGTCTGGACGGGAATGTGGATTTCATCAGCGGCGATGCGTTCGACAAACAGGTGATCGGTGGGCTTGCCTTCTACGGGCAGGATGAGATGAAGCTCTCAGTGAACATGAGGCTCACGCTTGGTGTTCGGTTTGACTTTCAATCTGTCGGACTGACCGGAGAGCATCTCGAGCCCAATCCGAAGATCGGGCTCAGCTACGATGTGCTTGATGGAACAACACTGCGCGCATCCTTTGGCCGTGGGTTCAGAGTTCCATCGCTTCCAGAGGCGTTCATATCGGCAGGGTCAACAGGCCTGGCCGCGGTGCCGAACAGAGACCTGAAGCCCGAGCGGAGCTCCTCCTATGAAATAGGAGTCTCTCAATCGTTGGGCGGCCTCGGCGCAATCGACCTTGCGGCGTTCAGGTCGGATTTTGATAACCTGATTGAGCCGGGCCTGATCGTGTCGGGACAAAGCGTGCTGGTGCAGTGGAGAAATGTGACCAAAGCGCGAGTCCGGGGGTTTGAAACATCACTCAGGCTCGGGCTCTTTGAAGGCGGTCTCGTGTACAACCTGGGATATACGTATGTCTACCCAGAGGATCTTACCCTGAACGATGTGTTGAAGTACCGGCCCCGTCACGTTCTCACCACGAATGCCGTTGCGCGGCTCGGCTGGTTCAGCGCGGGCGTTGATTTCCGCGCTATCAGCCGTGTCGAAAGGATCGATGAGGAGTTGGTGGAATTTGGCATCATACCCGATGGCGACGAACGTGTGCCGATCTACGTAACAAACTATAGAATCGCCGCAGATCTGTCGTTCAATGGTTTCGCGCTCTCCGCAACCCTGAGCACAAACAATGCTTTTCAGCACAACTATGTTGAGTTGATCGGCAACATGATGCCCCCTCGTACGTACGTCCTCATCCTTGAGGCAAAGTTTTGAGCGAACCGCCATGAGCGGGTCAAGGGTGGGGGATTCTTCACGGTTGCGTCTTTTGCCGAAAGCGCATTTCAACAATTGCGAAGGAGACGGCAATGCCTCAAACACCGCATATGGAGCGCCACTTCACGGGGACCGAAATCGTCAGGGACATTGTCATCGGCATGTCGGATGGCCTGACGGTACCGTTTGCCCTTGCAGCGGGTCTCTCCGGAGCCATTGACACCACGCGGATCATCGTGACGGCGGGATTAGCCGAAATTGCCGCCGGGTCGATCGCGATGGGACTCGGTGGCTATCTCGCCGCGAAAAGCGATGCCGAACACTACGAAGCGGAGCGGAGACGAGAGGCATTGGAAATCAAGGAGAAGCCCGGCGCAGAAGTCGCGGAAGTCGCCGACGTGTTCAAGTCGTATGGCGTCACTGAAGAAGAAAGCAGGCCGATCGTGGACGCATTACGCAAGCGACCTCAGGCATGGGTCGATTTCATGATGCGGTTCGAGTTGGGGCTCGAGAAGCCAGATCCGAAGCGAGCGCTTCTCAGTGCACTGACGATCGCGGGGGCGTACATCGTCGGCGGTTTCATCCCTCTTGGATCGTACATCGTCCTTCCCACAGCCTCGGCGGCGCTCACGGCATCCGTTGTCGTCACCCTTATCGCGCTTGCCGTTTTCGGCTACGTAAAGGGGCACTTTACGGGGGCACCTCCCCTGCGGAGTTCAGTTCAGACTGTCCTTATCGGTGGATTGGCCGCGGGGGTGGCGTTTATGGTCGCCCGGGCGATCTCGTAATCGGTGTTGAGAACCCCGGGCGAGACGCCGTCGGTCTTCATGCGCCCCACAAGATACGAATTGGCTGCGGGAATTGTCTGACACCCAGCTATTCGGATGTTCCCTGGCCGGAGCTCTCTTGAAATTCTAAACCGAAATAGTTACTTTCGTTCTGCTTCGTTCAAGAGATGCCGCACAACCTTTGTCCCACGTGAAAGCGCCATGCGAAAGCTCTACCTCGTTCTTCTCTTTCTCCTGCTGCAAGCCACTCCGGCGTCAGCAGATCAGCCTGATTCGCTCGAATGGAAATTGCGCGTCGACACCACCCGTTCGTATCCCGTCTGCCTCGATGACGATACGCTCTTTCTGATCCGGGCCGGAGTCCCCGGCATTTCAGCCCAGGCCCGAGCGATGACGATCTCGGGACGGATTACGGCTTTTGCCGACGAAATCCTGCCGCTGGATTCTGTGAGGCTGGAAGACGCCGGGATCTTTACCGAAGTCCTTGCGTCGGAACGGTACCTGATGGGCGTCTGGGACATCGATGCCGCGGCAGCCGGGACAACGCGAGAGGCGCTTGCCCGGGACATTGTGGCGAGAATTCGCGCATCGGTAGAGGCATATCGGAAGGAATACAGCGCCCGCAGCTTGCTGCAAGGGATCGGCTTATCGGTCCTTGCGACGCTTGTCCTTGTGATTCTGTGGAAGATCATGCTCCGGCTTCATCGGACCGTTCTCGCCCGTCTGGATCCCTTCATTCGAGGAATCCGGGTCCAACAGAAGGAGGTGGTCAGAGCCGACCGGATCAGGCGTGCGATCACCCTGCTTGCCGGGGGTGTCAAGGTCTTCCTTGTGATCATCCTTCTTTATGCCTATGTCGAGTTTGTCCTGAGCGCTTTTGCCTGGACACGGCCGTTTGCAGCCCGGGTTCTCGGGCTGGTTCTGGTTCCAGTCCGGTTGATGTGGGACGCATTCATGCGGCAGATACCGAACCTGGCCTTCATCGCTGTCCTGGTCATTTTGACACGGTATTTCCTCAAAGGGATCCGGTTCTTCTTTCGCGAAGTGGAGACAGAGCAGGCGGCGCTCCCCGGTTTCTACGCCGATTGGGCACAGCCGACATACAAGATCGTCAGGTTTCTCATCATCGCGTTCGCGGCTGTCGTCGCATTTCCCTATGTACCCGGCTCCAGCTCTCCCGCGTTTCAGGGAGTCTCCATCTTTCTCGGAGTCCTCTTTTCCCTGGGCTCTTCGTCAGCCGTTTCTAATATTGTAGCGGGGGTAATCCTGACGTACATGCGCTCCTTCAAGGTGGGGGATGTCGTCCAGATCGCGGAGGCGAGAGGCGTGGTCCTTGGCTCAACTTTGCTGGTGACGAGAATCCGGACGCCGAAAAACGTAGAAATCACGGTGCCGAACTCTGCGATCCTCGGCACGCACGTGACGAACTACAGCACCCAGGCGCGTGAAAAGAATCTCATCCTTCATACATCCGTTACAATTGGCTACGACGTGCCGTGGCGGCAGATCCATGCACTCCTCCTGATGGCGGCAGAAAAGACGCCTGACCTGCTCAAGGATCCGGCCCCCTTTGTCCTGCAGAAATCGCTCGACGACTTCTATGTATCGTATGAGCTCAATGCCTACACGGAGAAGGCGACCGGCATGGTACGGATCTATTCCGACCTCCATAAAAACATCCAGGACGCCTTCAACGAGTATGGAGTTCAAATCATGTCTCCCAACTACGAAGCGGACCGGGAGAAGCCGGCCGTCGTGCCGAAGGATCATTGGTATGCCCCTCCAGCCCGGAAGCCGGGCGAACCAGGAGCCGATGCCTGAACACCTGTGAAGTCTTGTTCGGGACCTCTTTTGACAAGAAACACACAGACGTATCGGGCTTTGTCGGTAGCAGCGTAGACCTGCTATGAAAACCCTTGTGTCCAAGGGGGGAGTGGCTAACCTCCAGCGGCAGATCTACCTCCCGCTTGCACAATATTCACTCCCCTCGGTTCCAGTAACCCACCGAAAGCCCCGATGCGTGCCATAATGCAGGCAGAGGATTTGGCATAGCGATTGTGTCACCTGTCTGTGAGTCGTCAAAGGTGTTCCGTGAAAGGTGTCTGTGTGTGCCACACGGTGGTCCGGGTAATGGA
>Ga0209253_10000839_pt1 | contig 26725 bp, 24 predicted proteins | sample FrelakmetBRP12BR_FD_187145 | JGI IMG/M metagenome (GOLD analysis project Ga0209253, IMG submission 187145) | Freshwater lake sediment microbial communities from the University of Notre Dame, USA, for methane emissions studies - BRP12 BR (SPAdes)... | ecosystem: Environmental > Aquatic >...
ATCGATGCGAATAAATCCATCAATCTCCATCCGGCCGGCAAATCCGGAAAGTGCATATTCCGGCCCGTGGTGTTTGTGGACATCAAAGAAGGAATGCCCATCGGACGATGTCCCAAGATTTTGAGTGGAACCATCAAAGAACTAAAGTACAGCGACAGTAGTAACGGCCAGGTTGTGGGATTCATCCTTGATCTCAAAAACAGCCGGGGGAATGTCGAGGTACGACTCCTTGACGAGGTGGCCGTTGTAAATGAGACAGGGGAATGTAAGGTTCCTAATGACCTGAAAGTGGGAGACGAGGTGAGAGTCAGAGGAAGACTGGCCGGTGACCTGATGTTTGAGGCTTCACACATAGTGATAGGCCAACTTTTAGACGTAATCGGTACGGTAGACGCGAACCCTGTGTTTGATAGCTCGACCTTTACATTTACCTTAAATCCTGCAGTGGGCCAAGGATTTGTCGGCTCGTTTACCGTGGAGGGTCAAGCGTGTACGCTCGTCCTCATGGGTTGCGACAAGACCTTCAAATCCGAAGACATCAAAGCAGGGATGACTGTGCGGGTTTTCGGAAAGTGGATAAGTCAAAGCTCCAAACTACGCGCGGCGGCGATTATTCTTAAGGATAAAGAGATCGTCGGGACTATTAACTCCATATCGCCGCAGACAGGCGGACAAAATGTTACCATTGAACAATATGGAGTACCCGGACCTGTCGATGTCTTCATCCCCGATGGAACGCCGATTTACCTTACGGGAGACGGCGCCATTTCCATGGATCTCCTCTGCGCAGGCCGGGAGGTGCGGGTTTTCTTGGATTCCACTATTTCCAATCCGCTTACAGCAACTTTGGTGAAAGTTATGTCTGAAAAGCATGTAGGAATAGTAAAAGCTGTAAACGAGGGCACTCGCACGCTGACGGTGGATCGGGGCGCGAGCGGAATCGAAACAGTGCTTGTCAGTCCCGACGCAAAAATTCTCGGGAGCATTGGTGGCAACCAAGACCCGCTATCTTTCACAGATATCGGAGTGGATGACTATATTTGGTATTTCGGTCTTAAAGGATGTGAGGACACAACGTTTTACGCGTTTGTGGTAATTGTAACCGAATGAGGACGCATCCATCACGATTGATGTCACTTCTCTGACACAGAACCGGCAGCCCAGGCATGTCTCCTTGGCTGCCGGGAAGGAGGGTGACACATATGGGAACGAAAACTTCACTTGATGCAAGGGCACGTAAGGCATTTATCGAGGCACTGCGTCGCACCTAAGATATAGCCTTTTCCAAAAACGAGATTATCATTTCAGAAAAGAAAAAATTGGCGACCCAGTGATCTGTATGGTTGAGGCTCAAAAAAGGAATGGAGATTCATCACATGCAAAGGGACAAGCATATATCTATCCCGATCTGGTTGTTGTCTGCATAGAAATGGTGTGGAAAAAATTAATGGAGCCTCCTTAATCTCATTCGTTTTAAAATAGCATGACACCACGATCAACCACCGTAAGAAAGATTCTATGTAATATGAATATATGGTCGCTTCCACAGCATCTGCAAACCGACTGTTTCACTATAATTTCTTGAGGCACATTGAACACCATCACTCTTGTCATTCGTTTAGCCAATGCAGTATGTCAATTTCCCACAGGCTCTATCATACCAGTTTACTTAAGACCTCTTTAAATACCTCCGCCGGTTGAGCACCGACTATCTTCTATTTCCCATTGATGATGAATGTCGGCACACCAGTCAGATTGATTTTTTCACCTTCTTGTCTTGCTTGGAACAGTCGCGCTCTGTAATGCTTCCCCGAAATTGCTTTCATCATATTATCGACATCCAGTCCGATTTCTACAGCGACAGACTTGATGACTTCAATGTTTCCGATGTCATAGGCTTCTGTGAAATAGAACCTGAATATGCTTTCATCAAAACTTTCATATTTCCACATGTCACGGGCATATTCAGAGGTTTCCAGAGCAAGGCGCGAATTGGACAAGAGTGTGTGATTGCAGAAAACAATCCCGAATTCTTTACCGCGCTGACGTAGCTGATCATACATTTTGGATACATCATGACCGTTGAATCTTTCGGATAACAAAATGCCGTTAGGTGGCGTTTCCGGATGGAGTTCATAGCTGATCCAGGTATCTTGGATGTCGTACGTTTTCTTGAGCTGGTCGACAATGCCCTTGCCGATATAGCAGAAGGGTCAGATGTAATCGGAAAAGATTCTAATGTTGATGCTCATCTCATGCCTCACTTTTCAATATTACAGATATTATGGGGCCCGTTCTGTTATTTCTTCTTATAGACATTTAATTCTAACTTAGCCTCTTCCTTTTCAAGAATGGCAATATTTCCTTCCGGTGATGCAATGATAATGGTCTTTCACGATGATGACGTGCCAAATTCTTTGGTTAGATCAGCTTTAATAATAATGATATTGTCTTCCACTTTCATTTCAACGTTTTTCATTTTTATCCTCATAGCAAATGATTATGATTTAGACCATCCGTTAATGCGTGTGTCAATCATATTTGTTATGTCTAACATGGTGATCACCGGCGTGTCGCTCCGTTCTGTCACGTCCGGTGCATATACTCGTTAGCCATTTTCAAAGGAACGGCTTCATTCATTTGGGAAAAAAGGTCAATCCCATATGCCTTGCAGTCTCAACAACCTTCATGGTTTCAGCGAATGTACGTTCTATTTGTTGCTTTAACCAAGCCGGAGTCATCTCGACTGCCACTTCCACGCGAACCTTACCATCACAGGGTTTCGAGAACTTCAACATCGAAAATGGGCCGTCAGCCTGAAGGGAAGAAATGCGACCATGCGCTATAGCGTCGCGGAGTCTGACGACAGAGTCATCAACCCGATCCTCAAAGCCTCGTGCCTTCAGCTCGGAGTTGACCTTTTTTATTAGCTGGCCTATGGTGTCATAACTCGTTAGCGGGTTCTCCTTAAGCGGGATCAGTGCCGGGTTATGCTGCGCCTACCTGACGAGCGTTATTCTGCGGAGGTAGGCAAGAGAGGATCAGCGGGCGGCGGTGATCGTGCAAGGTATGATATCACCAGTACCAAGATTTTTCCCTTTTATATAAGTGATTCTGTCGATTTCGGGGTCCGTCTGCGGCACCGCCCAGTATAGGGAAAATCGGGAATTTCGCTTATACCTTCAATCAAAATCTCCTGAGTAGAACCAATCAGGGACTGGTTGATTTCATTTCATAGGAAACAACAGCCTGCTCTTCCATGAGAAGCTGCCTCCGGGATTCTTTTTCCTCTGTAATGCGGGAAGGAAATTATTTCTTGACAGGCAAATGCTTAAATTTTATATTGAAATAAATGAAAAAGGATAGCGTCACTATGGATGTAATCGTCAACTTCACTCCAACCGGTATGATCCCGACGAAGCGGATGTCACCGTATATCCCGATATGCATAAGTGAAATCGTGGAAAATGTGCACGAAGCCTGGGAAATCGGCATTACGATGGTTCACCTTCATGCACGAGATGGACAAACCGGTGAACCGACCTATAAAGCAGAAGTTTACCGGAATATTATCGAGGGGATTCGGCGGTTCTCAAAGGATCTGATCGTGTCCGTATCCTTAAGTGGCCGCACGTTTCAAGAATTTGAAAAAAGGGCCGAGCCGCTGCACATCGATGGAGACTTGAAGCCAGACATGGGCAGTCTCACCTTGAGTTCGCTCAACTTCAACCAGGTGGCCAGTATGAATTCCCCTGATATGATCCAGTCACTGGCTCGGGAGATGAAATGCAGGAGAGTATTGGCTGAAATAGAAGCGTTCGATGTGGGGATGATCAACTATGCCAAATATTTGGAGAAGAAAGGTCTCCTCGCGCCTCCGCATTATTTCTCCCTGTTATTGGGGAACATCGCCTGTGCCCAGGCGGATTTGCTCCACGCAGGACTGATGGTCCGGGAGTTGCCGCCGGATTCCTACTGGAGCATGGCGGGAATAGGGGATGCCCAGTTGATGATGAATGCCCTGGCAATTGCGGCAGGAGGCGGGGTAAGGGTGGGCTTGGAAGACAATATCTGGTATGACCGGAGCCGTACCAGGCTGGCTCGCAACACTGACCTGGTACGACGCATTCACAAGCAGGCAGAGGCCAACGAAAGGAAAATCATGGAATCTCATGAGTTGCGGCTGTTACTTCATTTAAGAGAAGGCAATGGCAATTATGGCAGGGAGTTCCAGCAGACAAATGAATAATCCGCATGTCCACGGTTCGTGGGTGTGTAAGGGAGAGTCCCACTTATGATGTATTCAGGATACGACATATTTCCATACAGATCTGAATTCAGGGATTCGGTGGTGAATCTCCTGCAACACCTTTGGGGCGAAGATAGCTGTGCCAATCTGTTGTATTTTAAATGGAAATACGAGGATAACCCCTATTCCGATGCACCCCTGGGTATAGTGGCGCTTTGTCAGGGTCAGATGGTAGGATTCCGGGGATATTTTCCCATCCGCTTTGCACTATGCGGCAAACATGATGAATTCATAATCCTTTTTCCAGGGGATACCTGTGTCCACCCGGATCATAGGCGAAAAGACCTGTCCATAATCATGGGAAACCTGGCCATGGAAACATTGGCCCCGCACTATCGATTATTCTTTAACACGTCGTGTACGAGAAATTCTATGCCGGGTTATCAGAAAATGGGTTTCCTACCGCTTGTCCCGAAGTTCCATGTATCGCAATACAGCGTACCCGGGTTGGCCAGATATATTCTGGCTGCCCATGAAAAAAAACCCCTGGAAGCGAGCGGTATCACGTTCGGGAAATTCGGAAACATAGTGGTCGCAGATACCCCCAGACCCGAAGAAATGGCCTCGCTTGCAATGCGACAGCACTGCCGGATTCCTTCTATCGGATTATATCGGGATGAAATTTTTTTTCGATGGCGTTTCGCCAATACGCGGAATAAATACATATTTTACTATCGGATTGAAGAAGATGGTGCGACAGGATACGTAGTCATGGGTGTTTCCCCCAACAACCAGCGTGGATATATCCTTGATTATGCCGCGAAAGATGATTCAGCGATCCGGAAAATCCTGGGATACATTATAAAGGCGAAGCACTTTGACATTCTTTCAATCTACGATTTCGGGTTAGACATTGCCTTGAGGCCCATTCTGCAAGGTCTGGGTTTCAAGACCAAGAGCCTGGTACGGATGATAGAGGAAAAACGCCATGGTGAATTTCCTCTTCTGATTCGTCCGGTCAAGAAGGCATGTGCAGAGTCAGATTTTTTCATCGATGGTATCGACGCGAGAAAAATCGAGAACTGGTCGCTCATGCCGATTTGTTCCGATGCTGCTTAGTCAAATAACCATATCAGCCTCATTGCCGGTCTTAACTTTCCATGCTGTTGAAGACCGCAGGTCGGTCATGGCTATCTCGCCGGAGGTATTTCGGCAGGGGATGGAAAGGCTTCATGAGTCCGGTCACCGTTCTATGGGATTAACAAAAGCGGTGGATTACCTGCGCCGCGGCATACCTTTCCCAGATCGATCTTTTGTGATCACGTTTGACGACGGATACCAATCCGTCTATGAGAAAGCTTTCCCTGTATTGGATCACTACGGTATGTCGGCTACGGTTTTTCTTACTGTAGGGAATAAAGACATCAGCAGGCATGCTGAACAGCTGCCTTCCCGGGAAGGCCGTTCCATGTTGACATGGGGTGAGATACGTGAAATGAGACAATGTGGGATCGACTTCGGCGCCCATACGCTCACTCATCCCAACCTGACTCGCCTGTCCCGGAGTCAGATCACAATGGAGGTATATGACTCGAAGGCGATTATCGAGGACAGGCTGGGCGTCCCGGTTTCCTTTTTCGCCTATCCTTACGGGCGTTACGACCAGCGAAGTTATGAAATCGTCAGTCAGCGCTTTGACTGTGCCTGTACCGACAGGCTGGGTCTTCTCAAAGCCGGCAGCGACCTCTTTGCATTGGAGCGTGTGGACTCTTATTACATAAGACGCAATGGACTCTTTCATATGATGACGAGCCGCCTGTTTCCACATTACATTTGGGCTTTCAACATCCCGCGCAGCATCCGCCGCGCTCTTTATAAGAAGCAATGATAATGGATCGTCCACTCCGTTTCTGCATGATAACAACGTTTTACCCGCCTTTCAGTTTTGGTGGGGATGGCGTATTTGTTCACCAGTTATCCAATGAACTGGCAAAGCGGGGGCATTGTGTCGACGTCATTCACTGCATTGACGCATACCGCCTCCTGGCGCGGGGGGAGCATGAAAATACCTATAATAATCACCCAAATGTGACTATGCACGGGCTCAAGAGTCGTTTTGGCTTCCTTTCTCCCATTGCCACTCAACAGACAGGTTACCCATTCTTTAAATCTACCCAAGTCCGGCAAATCCTGGAAAAGGGATTTGATGTCATCCACTATCATAATATCTCGCTAGTGGGCGGACCGAAAATATTGGAATATGGGCAGGGTATCAAGCTCTACACAATGCATGAGTACTGGCTGATTTGCCCCACTCATGTGCTGTATAGATTCAAGCGTACAGCCTGCACGAAGAGAAATTGCTTTTTCTGCACCTTGATGCACAAGCGGCCACCCCAGTTGTGGCGATATACCAGATTGCTGGAAGCAGCAAGCAAGAACGTGGATGTCTTTATTGCTCTCAGCCATTTCTTAAAAGACAAGTACTATGAAATGGGATTTAACTTTCCCATCGTGCACCTGCCGCCTTTTGTTTCTGCACAAGAGGCCACTCCGCGTACATACGGGCATTCCATTGGCGAGCTGCCCGGAAAACCATATTTTCTCTTCGTCGGACGACTCGAAAAAATAAAGGGGGTTCATACGTTGATTCCCGTTTTTCAACAGTACGACAAGGCGCGGTTGCTGATCGCCGGCACCGGAAGTTACGAGCCCAGACTGCGGGAGTTAGCCGGGAGAGACGCCAACATAGAGTTTCTCGGCCATCAGTCTGAACGTCAATTGCAGAGTCTGTATCATAACGCTGTGGCTCTAATCCACCCGTCGCTCTGCTTCGAGGTTTTCGGTCTGGTGAATCTTGAGGCATTCAGAGAGCGAACACCGGTGATTATGCGGAACATGGGTGGAATGCCAGAACTGGTTGAAGAGAGTGGGGGTGGTCTTGTGTATACGTCCGACGGGGATCTTATTGCAGCAATGGATCATTTGATGACATCTCCATCTCTTTGCCAGGAACTGGGCACACGAGGGTATGATGCCTACACGCGGAACTGGACGGCAGAAACTCACATACAGCGCTACTTAGCGCTTGTTCATGACGTTGCATCATCCAAAGGCAAGGGCTCACCCGGCCGCCGTTTATTGTCCCCGGAGGCCGCCATCTTTTGATGATTACCGGTGCATGAAGAATCATTTTAAAACCTTTTTCCTGCAACAACACCGTCCGTCTCATCCGTCACCTCCCAGTAACAAACTTATATGCAGGACTATTTATGGGCCACAAACCCGGACATCACATTTTTTTGATAAGGTAGTATCTGCTATCTTTTCCCGTAATGCGCGCATCACGCCGGTAGTTACTGGTAGTCTCGAGACGATTTCAGGCGCCGAGAACCGAGAGATATGCCTGCCACGTCAGTTCCGCCGTGTTTTTCCAGCTAAGTTCGCCGCGCGCTTTTTCGATGGCGACTTTTGCAGCTCGATAGCGTTGCAGCTCGGCAATTCGGCGAATGGCTTCTGCCAATGCCCTGGGATTATTTGGAGTTACGCACTCTCCGATACCTCTTGCGTGCACAGTTTCACCTATTCCGCCGAGGTCGCTAACTACGACAGGAGTTCCATATTTCATGGCTAGTTGCAGCACCCCGCTTTGGGCGTGAAAAAATGTATAAGGCAGCACAACCAGACTGCTCAAGGCAAAAAGCTCTGGAATTTCGTCGTCATCGACAAAGCGGTCGATCAATCGGATCTGTTCCTTTGGAAGTTGTGTAATTTGATCGAGAATCTTTCTCTTGTAAGAGGCTTCTTTGAAATCCCCCGCGATGGTGAGCCGGAACTCGGGTAATTCGCGCATCGCTTGCAACAAAATGTGCAGTCCCTTATTGGGTCGGACAACACCGAAAAAGAGCAGGTGACGCAGGCCGGTGATTTGTGCAACTGCAGATTGTTCGGGAAGGTTTTTCAGCATTTCTGTGATCCCGTGCGGCGTAACAAAGATAGGTGGATCTTCCGAATCAAGAAATTGCCGGAGATTCTGCCGCAGCCCTTCAGTGTGAACGAATAGAGCATCGCACTGCTTCCATCCATCCCGGCACCACTTATGGAAAACTACTCTGGGTACACCGCTCATGTACCTGTGGGGATAAACGCCATGGACTGTAAAGAACAAACGTAAGCCTGCCCGTTTGAGGATGGGTAGATGCATCGGCGCCAGCCATGGCGTGTATTCCTGAAAATGAACTGCGCGACAGGGGGGGAAGTTCATGACCCAACGCACGAATGTCCTGTCACGCCGGAAGTAATATCTCTGGCGATACAGACTCCAAAGCGCCGGACTTCTGAAATCATGGACAGGCCTCATCGGAGGGAGATGATCGTGGATTACATATTGACCAGTTCGGTAGCGCGCGGGTAACTCGGAGCATGTGATAAGAGAGACATCCAAATCCTTATCCGGTTTAGTGGAGGCCAGGGCTGAAAGTAAGTCCAGCGAATAAAGGGCATGCCCTCCCGATGTCGTGGGTGTATACATGCAAATCTCGCCCAGAAGTCCGCCGGAGCCTTGTGTCGTACAATTCATGGCAAAATCTCCCTTATTCGGTGTCCGCAACTCTGTTCGCGTCAATCATGTGCAACGCAAAGAAATCTAGTATAAAAAGGAAAATCCGGTAGTTAAGAGTTACAGGAAGGCAGCAATAGAAATACAATCCACAGCCTTTTAGAGGTCGCATCAATGGATGCAAATCTATATCCCGGGATAAATAAACAACATGTTTTTACGCAACCCTCCGCGCAGGCTAGATAAGATACAACTCCAATTAATAAACCATGTCACTCCCCAGTATAGCAGGAACTCACCGGGCGTTAGCTTCCGTAAAGGGCTATGCAAAAATTGTCGGAAAGTAAAGCCCAGCATTCCGAGGGTCAGGCAGACGGATGGCCATAACAGTCCAAGAGCAAATCCTAGAATAACCATGAGCAACAGGAGATGGAATATAAAAAACCAGGAGAAGAAAAGCATCATTTTGACCGGAAACCAGCCCAGGGAAAACACCTTGTGATAATGATGCATTTTGGGGGTAAGCTCCAGGTTCAGAAAAATCTCGCATTTTTTTTCCAATTGCTTTGAAAAAAAATGGGCACCGTCCCGGCCATACCACCACCATTGCCGGATCAAATCTATCAATCCCGGCCGTGATTCATGCCATACGCGGGCAGAAGGCTGATAAAATAATTCCCATCCGGCCAGGCCCGCGCGGCGGCAAAAGTCGGCGTCCTCGCCTGCCAAACAATCAGGATCGTATTGCGGCACATCCTTCAAAACTTCCCGCCTTAGCGCCATATTGCAATTGGGCAGATAGGCGGGCAGATGATGCCGGTCTCCGGTGGCGAGATAGCCGTAAGCGTAGTAATCTTTAAGAATCGGTATCATCATAGTTTTTCTACCACCTCCATGAACCGGCTGAGCAGGTCATTGCCTTCCCGCTTCAGGTTAAGGATGGAACCGCCGGCGATTCCTATCCGAGGATCGCGCAAAAATACCTTCTCCAATTCACAGAGCAGATCAGGATCAGCGACACTATCATCATCGACAAAAGCAATGATTTCGCAGCCGGCTAAGGTCAGTGCATGATTGCGCGCGTCAGCTACACCTCTGGGTACGGTAGTCTCCAGTATCATCCGAAAAGGATACATGAAACTATTGACTATTTTCCGCGATGAGGCATCGTTACTACTATCGATAATGACCAGTTCATCCGGTGGGCGGGTCTGCTGCAATATTGAAGTAAGACAACGCTTGAGCTGAGCTGGACGGTTACGGGTAACCAATGCTAAAGAGATGCCGAGCCGGGCTTTATCCGGCAAGTTGTTTATGAACTCCAGCTCTCCCCATTCCTTTTTTTCCTGAACGGCTTTAAACATGCATTCGAGTAACCGCCGCAATTTCACGGTCAGACCTTCATCAAGCTCCCGGCCCTCTTCCATCACCTGAAGGTATTCCTTCTCCAGAAGGTTTAAATAGTCCGGTTTCAATGGCGTCTGCTTGCGTAGATATTCAAGAACTGCCGGTGCCGAGGGGGTGACTACAATACGACCTTTACGGAATTCTTGAGTGAAAATTAACGTACGGATAGCATTAAACATAAATGGCAGAAATATCCGGCGTTCCATGCGGCCAATGTCATAGCCGATCAACATATTACCAAGTTGTTCCATAAATGAATCCAGCCTTTTGTTTATGCAGTTCTGCTGTCGTAACCCGATCTTTATAAAGCCGGTCTGATTGAGCAGCATCTCTACCATGTCATCAGCGCCAGCCACGGCAGTCCAGTGGTCAAGCAACTCCGAATAGATTGACAGCAGACAGGCCGGGTTTTCCTCAAGCAGCAGGACCCCCTGCTCCACCAGGTGATCGCGATAGTAATGGCGTAGATGAATCAAATCCGGCAGCTCTATGGGACAGGTGCAACTTACAAGCAGAATCTGCTTCCCAAAAAAATGTAGGTCTAAAGGATCAATCGGTAACTGAATCCACGGGAAAATATGAATATCATCAATCGCCGGCGACAAGCGCTTGATCTCTTCGATCACCTCATGCGGGGGACCGGAAACAGAAGTAGGCATTTCCACGGGCATTACAAGCCGCGCGCCCACCTCTGCGCATTCCCCACCCAGTTCCATCACACAGAGATCCACCGCCCTCTTGAACAACCGGTATTTTTCGTTGAGATTGACCAATCTTCCTCTATAACATCTGGGTTTTTCCCGTGAGATGTGGCGCAGCATTTCACCATCCGCGCCCGGGAGCCTCGCGGCTGACTCTTCCAGAATTGCCTCACGGTTTTGATAAACCAGGTTCGGTTGCCGGAGCCGCAACACTAACAGCATTACGTCGCTGATGGCCTTGGTTAACAGGTTGTGCTGCTGCAGGTCGGTAAGCAGTGGGCACCCGGCAAGGATATGTACCTTTTCCACGCAATCTTTCAGCCGCCAGCTGAAAGTACTCTGCTGATTGATTTGTGACCAGTGGTATAGCGGCAACCGTGTGATTAAATCAACTCCCCACAGCAGTTCATGCCTGTAGAAACGCTCATCGAACTGATGCTGCAACAACGGATAGTGGGCATAATCAGCGGCAAAGTCTTCTAAAAAATATATCCCTTTCTCATCCGGAGGTCCCAGCATGGGAAATATGCGCCTCAAGCCGGCAAAGATAGCCTGAATCTGCCGGTAGAGAGTTTTGTCTTTCTTCCCCGCCACCAGAATTTTGAAGTCGATATCGCTGAGCCCATAAGTTACATCCTGCCGTGCCAAGGAGCCGGACAGGTAAACGCTTATCATCCCGGTAATGCCTCGAAGCCGTCTAATGACGCAGCGTATGGCCAGCCAGTAATAAAACCGGAAAACCCATATGAAGGGAGGAAACTGCATTCTTAACGCCAGGATTATTGCGAGCGACTTTATCATCATGGTGGATAATCAACGGTTTCGATAATTATGCAACAAGTCGACCAGCCGGAGCCGTCTGAGATTGTTTAATTTGCGATTTTTGTCAAGGTGCTGGCAATAACTGTGGCAGCCCTCCTGATTCAAACACTGTTTGTTATAAAACAACTGCTTTTCCCGGAATTGCCGGTACTCGGGTGAATACCAGATTTCCGTAAGACTTTTCTGATGAATGTTGCCCAGGGAAATCCCACCGGTGGCTTCCGGCACACAACCCCAGACCGAACCATCCCGTTCAATCACGGTAAATACGTATCCGATCAGGCAGTTGTGCTTCAAATAGTAGTCCCGCGAGGATGGGCGCTGCAAATCACTGCTGTACTGGTTTTCATAGAAAGAGGCCATTTGAATATTGAATTCATGACCGTATTGTACCCCCAGCAACCGTTCTTTGACCGCAATAAATTCGGCTTCGGCCAGCATTAGATGACCATTCACGATGTTCCCATACCGGTCCGGAAAAAGGCGCATAGGACGAAAAATTAGATCCCGCACCTGGCAGCGTCTCGCCAGTTCGAGCATCGGTTCGATGACATTCCAGTTGAGATTGCAAATCACAAAGAGCATCTCAACTTTGCCGGGACGTTGCGGGGACAGTTGCAACAAATTGTCTATGGTCTGGTCGAACAGCGCCGGATCATCATCAGGGTGAATCCTCGACCACGTTTCCCGGTCACCGCCATGTATGCTGAAGCGGACCTTAATGTCGTTGCGCAGGATTTCTTTCAGCAATTCCGGTGAATTCCAGCTGCCGTTGCTTATAATATGCTGGCGGAACTGTGGATACTTTTCGTGGGTGTGGCGCATAATGGCGGGCAGGTCCGGATGCATGGTCGGTTCGCCGAAACCATGATAGAAAATTTCCCGACAGCCCATCCGGTGTAATTCATCTAACAACCGCCGGACTCTCTCTGCACTGAGCAGACCGCAGACCCCCATCGCCTCGCGGTTACAGATGACGCAATGCAGGTTGCAGTTGTCGGAGATATTTATCTGGGCAATGCGTGGTCCGCAAAGCGGCCGGGAGCGCAGCACTATGCCCGCGGCAGTTAGCAACTCATAATAGATTTGACGTGCGTACATGAAACAATTCCAAAATATATATCACAATCCGATACCCGATCAAGCACCCGGTGTAGTAACCGGTATTCCAGCATTGCTGCCACCCTATCGTCATGATTCAATACCGCGTTGAATCCTCTGGTCATGGCTTCAATTGCCATAAATCATCGAGGCATGTCATCAAACCGGACCTTTGCGGGTCAGGAAGTCTCGTAAGATATGGTAATTTTTAGCAGTATTCCGGCCCATGGTGAAGAAAAAGATCTGCGACTTCCTAAAAAGCCTTGCATTATTATATAGCCGCGAGAGCAGGACGCCTATCTGGCCGGCAACTTCCACTGCATTCTTCTGCATAATGAACTCCATGCCCTGATAAAGGCCCACGCCGATGATGGAATTCATCAAACTGTGCTTGATCACCGCTGATTTGGGGGCACGGGAAATTTCCGCAACATCACCTGTGGAACGCCGGCCCAGTAAGACAAAACCAGGCAAAACTGCCTCTTTCGCAACCCTGTCTTCGAAGTACCGGACGTCGATGCGGAACTTGGATTCGGTCTCCAGGCGCTTGTCCCGGCGAATATACTTCTCATCGATGCCGGCGGGCATGTTCTGCGCAAGGACGGCGATACTGAGAGGGAAAGGCAATAGGGTACCATCCCTCCTGATCAGGGGAGAATCTTCCGAGATAAGCCTGATATTGTTATCTCGATCAGCGAGGATGGACATAGCAAGGGTGGTTTTCCCCCCACCGACAGGAAGCATCACGAGAATCCCTCGCCTTCTATACTCAAGACCGAGGGCGTGGATGCGGTGGATGCCCTGCTGATCCAACATCTCCGAAATTCGGGAGAGGATCGTCAGGTAAGCAATGGACCGGATCATATCCACATCCTCAGCAATGATCTGGCATGAGCTTTTCTCTTTACTATAAATGTTAAGGGCCTTGCCGAAATAATCGATATAGGTCTCTCTTTCCCCCTTGAAGCAGATGTTCCGAGGAGTGGCCGATGTGGCCAGGATCAACGGAAGATTCTCGTAGTTAGGTTTTTCGCGGCGGCACTCGATCAGCAGACGACACTTATCCACAGGTAAAGAGAAATAGGAGAAATCATGCTCGATGGCTTCGAGTATTCCCTTCTCTTTGCTTGTAACCCGGACCCCGTTGCCGTAAAAAGAAAGGTTAAGGCAGGATTCCATCATCTATTATCAGTCCCCTTTGATTCATCATTTGGCATGATCAGGCACAATATAATGTTCTTTAAACGGATATTGAATAGTGGCTTAAAAATAATTTTGTCATAACGGGCGTATAGATAGCCTGAAAAAGTTCTTTGCAATATACTTTGCTTTTTGAAAATCTAATTTCTCACATATAGCGGAAGGGAAAGTAATGCCGACAGCTTTATCAGAAAAGTCTTTTCCTAAGCTCCAATTCCCATTCCCATGCTGTTTTAATGATAAACTCCAGGTTATTATATTGGGGCTGCCACCCGGTGAGCCGTCGCAGCTTGGCGCTGTCAGCCACTAACTGCGGCGGGTCTCCTGCACGCCTGCCTGTTTCCTCGGTCGCGAAGTCGATGCCGGTAACCTTCTTTGCTGCTGTTACCACTTCTTTCACCGAAAAGCCATGGCCGTACCCGCAGTTCATGATGTTGCTTTTGCCTGATTCCATCAGATAATCCAGCGCCAGAACATGTGCATCGGCAAGATCATCCACGTGGATGTAATCACGGATGCAGGTACCATCGGGCGTGGGGTAATCAGTCCCGAAGATGGAGAGTTTGGGGAATTCGCCATGGGCGGTTTTCAGCGCTCTTGTGATGAGGTGGGTGGCATTGCTGTAAGTCTGACCAATGCGACCATTCGGGTCAGCGCCGGCTACATTGAAATAGCGCAGGGCGATATAGTGAAAATCTTTTGTTTTAGCGATATTCTCGATCACCGTTTCGATCATGACCTTGGATTCACCGTAAGGGTTGATCGGTTTCATGACCGCAGACTCATCAATGGGCATCTTTTCCGGGATTCCGTAAACGGTGGCAGTTGAGGAGTAAATGAAGTTCCGTATCCCATGACATTCCATTGCGTGCAGAAGATTAAGAGTATTGGCAACATTGTTACGGTAGTATTTGAGAGGCTCCCGGACCGATTCCTCTACCTGAATTGAGGCGGCTAAATGAATAACTGCATCTGGTTGGATCTTATTGAAGAGACTGCGCAGGCGATAGGTATCCTCCAGATCACCGACTTCAAGCATGCCATACAGTACAGCCCAGTCGTGGCCGGTGGAGAGGTTGTCAAACACAATGATATCGTGTCCCTGCTCACCAAGGGCCTTCACAACATGGCTGCCGACATAGCCAGCACCACCGGTGACAAAAATCTTCATGGATTAGCTCATGATACCTTTAATAATTTATGTGTAGTGTCTTTCCGACGGGCAAAGCGACGAGAAATCTTGTTTATACCTTTGTTTTATAAGATTTCTCCCGGAGCCTGCCCTGAGCGCGATGATAAGATTCCTCGCTCCGCTCGGAATGACATCACGCGAAGGGGTCGAAATGACAAAACATAAACTTTTATGGGCTATCACTATTATCCGCGGAGGAAAAGATGTTTTTAAGAATATTTTTTTGGCCTTAATGTTGTTGTCATTGTTTTACCGCACAGTGGTTTCCAGTGAAGATGACCCGTCGCTTGCGAAGGAGGGTGATTATATATTCAGAAAATCCAACCTTGACAGATTCATTCGTTATGTTCATCAATCTTTGCAGGAGTATGTCAAGAGCTGCCCGCAGAAAGTGGCCATGGTAAAACAGCTGATACATCAGAAAATTATTTCCGATATGGCAAAGAAAGGGGATTTTGTTATTGTGAAAATGTGGTAGTTTATTATATAAGGCCTCGTGAAACACATTATGATAGGTACAGTGGGACACATTGATCGTGGGAAAACTGACCTTATCAAGACACTCACCGGTATTGATACAAAAAGGCTCAAAGAAGAAAAGGCGAAGGGAATCAGGATCGAGGGATGAATAAATTGACCTTACAGGAACACTACCCCGTCGTTATTATCGGAGCTGGCCCTGCTGGTTTAACTGCTGCCTATGAATTAGTTAAGAAAGATATCCACCCACTGGTGTTGGAGAAGAATGATAACGTTGGCGGACTGGCCCGAACTGAAACATATAAAGGTTTTCGTTTCGATATCGGTGGCCATCGTTTCTTTACTAAAGTGCCATTGATCAATGACTTGTGGCATGAAATTCTCAATGAAGACTTTCTCGTCCGGTCTCGTTTGTCAAGCATTCAATATGGTGGACATTACTTCAACTACCCGCTCAAAATGTTTAATGCGCTAAACGGTCTGGGCCCGGTGGAATCATCCCTCGTCGGTCTAAGCTACATGAAGGCGAGGCTGTTTCCCCATAAAGAAGAAACGAACTTTGAACAGTGGGTAACCAACCGATTTGGATCCCGTTTATACGAAATATTCTTCAAGACCTATACGGAGAAAGTATGGGGTATACCGTGCATTGAGATTTCTGCTGAATGGGCGGCTCAGCGTATCAAAAACCTCTCTTTACGTGAAGCGGTTCAAAATGCGTTGTTGGGCAACGGACAAGCGAAGGATGGGCAGACGATTACCACCCTTATCGAACAATTTTATTACCCTCGTCTGGGACCGGGAATGATGTGGGAACGATGTGAACAGTTACTTCTCAACCATGGCGCCAAGACAATCCGCAGTGTAGAAGTCGATGTAATAAAACACCATCATGGAAGGGTAGAATGCGTCCACGGAAGGACGGAAGCGGACGAAGAAGTGGAATTTAGGGGCAGTCACTTTATATCAACCATGCCGATCCGTGAGCTCATCCATGCCTTAGATCCAACGCCACCTGAAGACGTATTACAAGCTGCACGCCAACTCCGCTATCGGGACTTTTTAACGGTGGTGTTGATTTTGAAACGAGAATCCGTCTTTCCTGAAAACTGGATTTATATCCACTCGCCCGAAGTGAAAATGGGCCGAGTTCAGAATTATAAAAACTGGAGTCCAGACATGGTACCTGACCCCTCCTATACCTCTCTCGGACTTGAGTACTTCCTCTGGGAAGAAGACGAAGAGTGGTCATGGCCCAAAGAGCGGCTGATCGAACTAGGGATACAGGAGTGCGGGCAGATTGGATTGATTGATCCCCATGAGGTAGTAGATGGAACCGTGCTGCGTGTCAAAAAGGCATATCCGGTCTATGACCGGCAATATCTTGAAAGTGTACGCACCATTCGCCGGTATTTAGACCATTTCTCCAACCTGCAGACCATTGGCAGAAACGGTCTGCACCGGTATAACAATCAGGACCACTCCATGCTGACCGGAATATATGCGGCACGCAATATTATGATAGGCGGGAAGAATGATGTATGGTCGATAAATACTGAGACAGAGTATCATGAAGAAGGACAAATGGCTGACGCAGGAATAAGTGATCGTAATGAGTCAAAGACAGTAAACGCTACGGCCAAGTCCCGTGATGAGGTAATCGCAGCGGCATTTGCAAAATTGGACCCTGTGGCGTTGGGCACAGCTGTGGGTACAGTCACCGGTCTAGGACTTTTCCTGGCAACCATAGTACTATTAATAAAAGGAGGTCACAAGGTCGGAGTAACCCTATCCTTAATAGGTCAGTATTTATTAGGATTTGAAGTTACGTGGCGCGGCGCCTTCATCGGCCTTATCGAGGGGGGACTGTTCGGATTCCTGCTGGGTTATTTTCTGGCTCGGCTTAAGAATTGGGGGATGGTGGCGTATGCATCATTATTGCGAAGACGGGTTGAAGCTGAGATGCGGAATGATCTTTTGAATAAGTTATAGCATTCTGCCTTTGAGGCTGACCGATAATCAGGAGTTATCACGATGGCAAGGATGAATAAAGAGGTCGATGAGCTGGATAAAGCAGTGGCAAGGATCCAAACCAAGGTGTTAGCCTTAGTCTTTGCGCTGATTGCAGGTTTGGGACTTTTTCTCATGACGGTATGGCTCCTCATCAAGGGCGGACAAAAGGTGGGAGTACACCTGAACCTTTTAGGGCAATATTTAATCGGCTACTCTGTGTCTTGGAAAGGGAGTATAGTGGGTTTCTGCTATGGGGCGTTCATCGGTGGTATCGTTGGCTGGGCCATCGGTACGATTTACAATAGAATAATTAGCATGAGACGGTAAAGCCAACCAAGGAACGACATCGAAGGCCCGTGGTCAGTAAATATTATAGAACGAGTTGATGTATTTCAGTTTTTCCATTTCCTCCGGAACTCTTCCGGGATTCGTCTTCTCCAGAGCTTTGATCAGCTTGATGCGGGGGAGCCGGTACCCTGAATTGATCGCGAGGGCCTGTTTGTAGGAATCGACAGCCCTATCGAATTGTCCTTCCCGCACCATGATATCCCCGATCGTTTCGTATTTATAGGCGGCGTTAAAGGAGGTGTCCTTTATACGGTCGAGGTAGGAAAGGGCTTTTTCTTTGTTGCCCTTCGTGTAATACACGATTGATAGAGAGTTGTTCGCAAGGGCAGAATAGTGCCCTTCCATGCTCGATGCTGCCTCCCAGTATTGTATGGCCTCCATTGTTAATCCCTTGGAATTCAGTTTGATGGCATGGTTGTTATAATAGCCTGTCATGTCGGCACCGCCCCTCGGCGGAACAAACTCGGCGATCGTAAATATGATGATGATACCGGCAAAGATATAGCCCTTTCTGAACTGCTTTTTTTCAATATAGGTGAGCAGTTCCATGAATCCCATGACAGCCATGGGTATTAGAATGACAAGGAGCAGGAGCCTTACCCGGGCGTTGCTGAAAAAAACGATCAGGGTGGAGGCGTAAAGGAAAAAGACGCTAAGCAGAGCGAGTGATTTCCGGGACGTCCGGGCGGTAAGCAGCATGCCCGCCATACCCAGGGGCAGGATAAGCCAGAAAGCGAACAACGGAAGCTTAAAGAAGGGGACGAAGTTGCTCACAAAACCGATGTGATAGTGTTCTTCCTTTTCGACCCTGTTCAAGAAATAAATTGTCTTGCCGACATATTTTTCGACGTAGGTCCACGGGTGTGCCAAGACAGATTTTATGACCTCATTTCGCCAGTATACGGAAGCCTCGCCGGCGGTAAGTTTCCTGCCCACCCGCCGGCTTGCCTCGATGGTGAACTGGACCCCCTGCTGGGAGGCAGAAGTGGTAGCGAAAGGAAAAGGATACTGACCTTCCAGGTTGTTGCAAATGTAAAGGTTGAATCCCGACTGTGTGGTCGTTTCCGCGCCGGCCTTACCTCCCGTAACGAGGTAGTTGCGGATCATAAAAGGTGAAAGGACGGCGGAAATGCCCACGGCATATATGATTACCGTAGCAGCCATGACGGCAAGAGACTTCTTGTCCCTGTACATAACCCACAGGATGATCAACGGCAGAAACGGCATAAGGATGCCGGTGTTCGGACGGACATTGAAGACGAGGCCCGTCGCAACACCCAGCAAGAGGGCCTTGAGCAGGGAGCTTTTGTTCATGATGGCGACTAAGAGCCATACGGCAAAGGCAAAGAGCATCACGGCCAAGGTTGTCTTCAGGGGAACGATGTTGTAGAAGATGAATGGCTTGTAAAGGCAGGCTATGAGGCACGCAGCAAGGCCCGCGAGGCGGCTCATGAGCTCCTTCCCGATGAGGTAGATGAGCCAACACGTAAGTACCCCAAAAATTATGTTCATGATCCGGAAGTACAAAATGTCCGGAGATAAGAGCCAGTATACGAGGGCTATAAGGTAAGCGGGAATGGGTGCCATTTCGTAGGTGGAGGAAGATTGGAATGTCCCGTTGGCGATCTTCATCGCCCACTTGTGGTAAACCTGCTCATCCCCCGTGAGAAAATCATAGTAGATACTGTTACTCAAGCTGACGAGGGCTGCGACCCTGAAGAGAAACGCCAGTAGGAGGATGGCTGTCAGAACCTGCACGGCATAGCGGTCGGCCCAAAGGGCCAATTGCTCCATGAATTTAGGTTTTGCTATAGCTTGCTTCGGCTGTGGGACGGCTTCCTTTTCCCGATTTTTCTTCTTTGCCATTTACTGAAAGAATGACCTCCATAGAATTATGGATTCCTCTATACCATATTTCAAAGATAATTTCTTCCCTCTTACAAAATATCAGGCGCTGAGTAAGAGGGCTCATGGCAGTCTTGATGGTTCTGATATCACTGCAGATGAAAGATAAATCCAAGAATTGATTCTACCCCATGCGGTTCTCCCTGAATCTCATGCTGAGGAGCGACCGTAACAGCGCCCTTTCACGGGAGGTGAAGAGGCCAAGGAGCAGAAAGGCAACCAGGATGGCAACGGCGATGATAATGACTTTTACAACAACCACCCACCCGCTCGCCGGCCAGAGGACGGTCAGTCCATAAGCAAAGAGGGAACAGAGGATACACTTCAAAAAATCCCCGGAGGGCCAACGGGTACTCCAGATCCGGCAGGCCATGAGGATCGACCCGAAACCGATGAAGCAGGCACCCGCTGCCATCACGGAGGCAGCTCCAATTCCTCCGAAAGTAGGGATCGCAAAAAGGTAGCCGACAAAAGAGAGGAGTACGATGGGAACGGTCAGAACGAGGGTCAGGCCGGGCCGATGGGAGGCGGTGAGCAGGGCATTGGCGACACTCGTTGCGTGCAGGCCTACTGTTGCAAAGATCAGCAGGGCCAGCATGGGGCCGGCAGGAAGGAAGGTTTGCCCGAAAATGAAATTGACGATCTCCGAAGATGCCCCGGCGGTCATAGCGGCGAACGGCAGGAGCCAGAACACAGAGCGGATCGCCGTGCGCCCGATTTCTTTAGCCCGCTCATCCCGCCCCTCACCGAGGAGGCCGCTGAGGGTGGAAAGGAGGGGTGGCGACAGGGAGGCAGACAGGAGCGATGGGGGGATGGAGAGATTCGTCGCGGCACTGTAAAACCCTACCTCGGCGGCTGTCGCGCCAAGCGCCTTGAGGACAAACAGGTCAAGTTTTAAAAGCCTTATGCAGAGGGAGTTCATAAAGAGGGGAACAGCAAAACCCCATAACTTTCCAGCGGGGAAGGAAGTCCGGGAAAAGAAGCGCAGGCGGACATAGAGGCAGCTTATGGCGAGTTCGACAACGGAGGCGCCGATACTGCCCATGATCGCTCCCGCAACGGAGAACCCTAATTCCACGAAAAGGATGATCAAGATCAGGCGGGCAAGGCATCTGCTGGCGCTGATCAATGCCCGCTTCTGAAAACAGCCCCTCCCCAAGAGAATATTGATGTTGGCACTGCCTAAGCTCACAATGGGGACGTCGAGGGCAAAAAGTCGAAGATAGCCCGCCATGGCCGGCTCTGCAAAGAGAAGGGCAAGGGGTTGAGCGAGGAAAAAGAGGAGAACGGCCATGGCTATCCCCGCCAGAACATAGAGCCTGCTTACCGTCGTGGCAACAGGCCCCCAGTCGTCTTTCGCTTCACTGATAAATTTGACCGTCGTATTGGAGAATATGGCAGTACAGCCCCACTCGGCAAAGACGATCACGGTCGAAGCGAGGGCGAACAGACCATAGCCTACAGGACCAAGACGGCGTGCGAGAAAGACGGCGGTGACGAATCCTGTGGGGAGTATCAGCGCCTCGGCGATAAAGATGGCGATCGTACCGCTGAGCATGCCGAGACCTGTCCGCGGGGAGAGGCGACCTGATTCTTTATCATACTGTTTCATATCTCTTTTCCATCGTTTCCCGAGGCCTGCCGGTCAAAGGCATTCGCCAGGAGATGTGTATATTATTCCTGCAAAGCTTGTCCTCGACTCCGATCGGGATCAGAAAGCCAGTCAACCTTCTTCCTGCCGGAAAAGTTCCTACTGCATCTGCAGAAACGCCCTGGAGAGAAAAGCCGCCATCTGACCTCTGGTCAGCGGATTGCAGGAACGGCAGTAATCACCCCCTCATCCCACCCCAATCCCTTCTGGCAGATGTCATGGCTTAGCTTCGAAAAGGAGAGAAGCACTTGAAGAATCGATGGATACGCGAATTTATATCAGCATGACAACAAAATCCGCAATCACAGTCATGTCCCAAGGCCAATTCCTCCACTCCTTCACGCGTCATGGTCTGTCTGCGAAAAGACCGGTATGGAGAACCCTCCCAAATTTCTCCTAAAGTATTGTCATTAAGGCTGCCCATGAGCAGGTTGCATGCGGGACAAGTAACAACGGTACCATCCACTTTTATTCTGCTTTGAAACCACCCCACATAGCAGGGAATTTTCTCCCATACAGCTTCGCCAATCTGGTAACGCCGAAGAACCCTGTCGATATTATGAATAAGGCCGGCAGTTACCATTTGCTTTTTCAACTGGGCCAACTCATGACAAAGACATGTTTGCTGCTCTTCTGACAAGGCACAATAATCCAGCATCTTACCCCAATTTATCATTGGACAAAATTGAATGCCATTGCATCCCGTCTGCATGGCCAGTTCTAATATACCATTGAGATTCTGGAAATTGTAACTGTTTAGAGGCACATTAAAGATGACCTGGGGATATTGAGTCCGATATTTCATTTTTATGGATTTCAGTGCCCTCAAGCCTTCGACTACATGGTTGAAGTTATTTATACTAGACCCACGATAATTCTGGCGATATTCCTCTGGAGAACTGGCCCAAAGACTTACTATTAGCGTGTTCAAGTGTGTTTCAACCAGGGCCCTGCTCTTTTCTTCATTGAGCAGTGTGCCGTTGGTAAAGAGGATAATATTCGCACCGCTTTTTTGGGCGGTCGTCACAATTTCAAATATTTGGGGATGCAGAAAGGGTTCTCCTTCCCCTGTAATAACAATGTCATGGATATTCAGTGGCTTTACTTCCGCACAAAGGTCCTGAACCCTGCTGAGTGGAATGTCCATGATACCAGGGGTTACCGCCGACGGGAAATTGACTTGTTTGGAATGATAACGGCACCCCAAACAATGACGATTGCAACGACAGGTTACATCTATGACGATCGAGAACGGCCCCGTAAATGGCTTCTCGCCGTTGAGGAGCCCCTGCAGCAATCTGATTTTTTTGTAAAACAACACCCCTTCCATTCTCTTACGCATTTTATCCATCATTGCATTCCGTTTCCCTCCATACATTCATATAGCCATACTCTTCTCAACGGAAGAATGCGAAACAGAGGGTCATTGCCAAACCTCATATTTTATTCCTTTTTCATCATTTTGTTATCAAAATGTTGTTTATTTCCATCCAATGGCGTAGATGTCCCCATAAAGAACCCTTTAATAAAAGCTGTCATTCTGAGCCGCCGTGAAGGGAAAAAGCCAAAGTTGACAACAGGCTGATCCCACATCCAACGACACAGCAGGTGCAGGAATACCAGCATAGCCCCCCAGTTCTTCATTTTCATGTGTTTTGCAAACATGGCGCCGAGACCGTAAAGATGTCCCTGAATCAGATCCGGGCCTTCCTTCCAGAGGCGAAATCCGTGATGCGTAACTGATACATCGGGAGTTTCATAAACATAGTATCCGAACCGCAAAGCGCGAACGATTAAATCGGTTTCCTCTGCGGATTTAAATGGTGCTCCTGCGCCAAGGAGAGGGTCAAATCCCTTTAAGTTTTTCCACACACTCCTCTTCAAACTCATACAAGCTCCGATACCCTCAACCTTGGGTTTATCGGACACAGAACGGGCCAGGAAGGGCTCTTTCCGGAGGTAAGTTGGAATAAAACCTGCCCGGGGGTCATGTGATCCTGCCAACACATTTCCCAAAACAATGTCAATACGGGGGTCTGAGGCAAAAACAGCGCTAAGCTTCCTCAGCCAATCGTGAGGCACTTCACAATCGTCATCAGTCATCGCAATCAACTCACCGAGGGCTCCGTCAATACCAAGATTTCGCCCCAATGATAAACCCCGCGTAGCAGTTCGTAGATAACAAAGAGGCGTGCTTCCCCGAAGCGGTTGCAACTGTTCTGCTGTTTTATTGTCTTCACTTTGATCGATTACCCTCAATTCAAACGAGGGATAATCATTTCCGAGGACGGATTGAACCGTTCGCAAAATCTGATCACTCCGATTTCGTGTGGAAATCACGACAGTCATCATGGGAAGTCTTAAATGGTTCATCTTTTATAAGGACTCACACTATGGCGCCAGGACGTCAAGGAGTTATTGAATCGCGTTCCGCCAGCTACCTAACCTTGCTTATTTTACGACACATTTTATCAAAACCCTGGGCAAACCTTTGCCTCCATTTTCTCGGCATCAACCAGATTCCGAAGAAAGTTATGAGGTCATTTATGGACGGACGGCCATTTCTGAAGGCGTTCCGGAGAAGGATCAGGAAAGATCCCCGGCCGCCATGTCTCTCGGCTGTAATGCTTATCCAGGTCAAGACAAATGATGCATAAGCAGCAGGTGTGACCAGATTTCGATTTTGTTGAATCCACGATAACGAATATTGCCAATCTATTGTTGTACTATATCGCTGTCGATTCTCTTCAATGTGCCAAATCACTAATGGCTCAGACAATGACACGAATTCAATTCCGACACCACCCATTCTCGTGGCCCGCAATAGCCAGTCCACATCATCATGACGTTCAAGACCCTTTTGAAATGGAACCATTTCCAACAATATTTTGGGAACAAGCAAAGTCGACGGAAGGAGCAATCCTTCACCACCGAAAGGCGTCTTCCGGCAGAAAAGATATTCGCTAATATTTTCACCAACTGCCGGAACCCTTCTCGGCCAGAGATACTCTTCATTTTCGCTACGTGCGATTACCCGGCTGGCGACAATTGGAAAAGACCACTGCGATTTCTTGGCCACAGGAAGTTGAAGTGCCAGCTTTTCCGGCATCCAGATATCGTCATCATCAAGGAACGCAATCCAGCGGCTTTGTGCCTTTTCGACCCCGATATTACGTGCTTCTGCCGCTCCTTGCTGAATGGTAAGAACAATCGGTTTCAGACGATCATCTGAAAAGCGATTTAGTTCCTGAAGGGTGTTATTATCCGGTCCGTCTAAGACCACAATCACCTCAATCTGGCTCATCGTCTGCCGCAAAACACTATCTACCGCCTGGACAACGCGATCCGGCCGGTTAAAGGTGGGAATGACCACAGACACTAATGGCTGATTTGAATTCATATGGCATCACAATCAAACGGGCATGGTACAATTATTTTTTCTTTTCCTTAAAACCTGAAACAAACCTCACCACTTGAAAACCGTAAGCATGTTCTGTCTATCCGCAGAACATATTTTTTTAAAGGAAGTTCCTTTGGGACGAGTCACCTATAAAAATGAGTAATGTATGTCAAGAAAAAAGGGGCGTAATATGTTGGCGCACCCATTGTCTGGCAAGGCCGATGGAAAAGGCAATACCACTGTATAAAAAATAAAACCAATGCCAGGGAACGGTCTTAAGAGCAAAACTGAAGCCTCTCTTAACTATAAAAAAATGGTAAAGCCCCCGGTTGAGCCACAGGAGAAGGATTATTAGGAAAGCCGCGGGGACGAGAAACAGAGGTGCATACAAGGACCCCAGCAAAGTAAAGACCAGCAGAAAAACAGACATAACACTGATGCGATCGGCAATTTTAAGATTTAGGTCATTAATGAGACGGCGATCCCTCAGAATCAGCTCTGTCCAAGGCAGTGCGCGGTCGAAAAAATCAGCCCGCAGGAGCGAGCGGACCGTCCAGCGCTTCAGATGCTTGACCTGAAGCTTTCTGATGAGACAAATTCTGTATCCTGCCCCTTTGAGCCTGTAACCGAGCTCGATATCCTCGATACAAGGGCGCCTGTACCCCTCATCGAAACCATCAACTGAAGTAAAGACATCGCGGCGGATGGCGCCACAGGCACCCCAGAAGGTGGATGCCTCCTGGTTGGCTGTCTGATGGACATAGTGATGTAATAGATTCTTATACTGAGATAAAAAATTGGATTCAAAGGGCTCATCGTCATATGAACCGATGATAGCGGCCAGGTCGGGATCATGTTGAAATGCTTCTATGATTTTGCCTATGGCATCCTGGGGAACAGCCACATCGGCATCGATGAAAAAGAGAATACCCTCTGACGCAAGACCAGCGCCCCGATTTCTCGCCCGGGCAGGCCCGCCGGGTGCAGGCAATCTCACCACCTTCCCGGTAAATTCTCCCGCCACGAGAGATGATCCATCCGTATCTCCATCCGACACCACGATGATCTCATGAGGAGGCGGCACGCAATCAGCAACACTGGATAGGCACACCCGGAAATTGGAGCCGCCGTTGTAAACGGGTATGATAACCGAAACGGTTGTACAGTCAGATGACAACCCCATGCAGTCTTCCTCGACTCATTTTTTGAACGTTTACATAAGAAGATGAAACTCTAAATTTGTTTGATAAGGACTTCCTTTTTTGTGGGGGAAGTATAGGAATAACGATCTTGTGTGTCAATGGAATCCACAACAAGCTGGTTCGCGCTACCTTTATGCCAGATGTCGCCCAAGCCGTAAGCAGGTACCTCTTGGACTTATCCTGGAGTTCAGTAAGCCCCCAGTTCTGACATCATCTAATTCATTTCGACACCTCAGAAGTAGTTCGCTTCCGCTCAGCTCCCTGCCCTGAAAAGAATGATTAGATTTAAGGTCAAAATTGCCCCCTTTTTTAATTTTGGTTAGCAATAGGTTAGCAGGGCAAAATTTAAGGGGTTGAGCAAATTGCCTAACCCCTTGAAATTCATGGTGGGTCAGGGCAGAATTGAACTGCCGACACCTGGATTTTCAGTCCAGTGCTCTACCGACTGAGCTACCGACCCTCCTGGTTAATTATGTGGAAGTCTCGTCTATAAAAT